>ENA-UALZ01000003-UALZ01000003.1-human-gut-metagenome-genome-assembly--contig:-NODE-3-length-188116-cov-8.042731_pt1 | contig 188116 bp, 234 predicted proteins | sample MGYA00243706_ERZ654482 | MGnify/ENA primary metagenome ERZ654482 (study PRJEB26926, sample SAMN06164785) | human gut metagenome | biome: ENVO:00009003; feature: ENVO:2100002; material: ENVO:00002003...
TGCTCTGCTCTGCTCTGCTCTGCTCTGCTCTGCTCTGCTCTGCTCTGCTCTGCTCAAAATTGTGTTGCCATTTTCTGCAAATGTCAAGAGCTTATCTCGGTAATACTCGTACTGCTTCTGCCGGGCTTCAATTTCAGCAGGTAAGCCAATATTGAGGTCAGAACAGATTTTCTCAAAGTTGTCCAGCACATTCACAATGCGGTTTTGGACATCAAGGGGAGGAACCGGAACTGTCATTTTTGCCAATGACGCAAGCCCTATTGTTTTTTGTGCAGCCCCCTTTGCCGCCAAGTCCGCTTGTCTATGGAATGCTGTTCCATTCATTGCATGGTACAAATACCGTGAATCAATAACAGCATTGTTTGGTCTCAATATTGCAATATGTCGTTGAAATACAAACTTTTTATTTTCAGAAATATACACAGGGATTCCATACGACCCTACCACTGTATACAGCACATCACCTTTTTGGGGTCTACGCTTGTCCGCCAACCGGTTATAATATTCATCCGGAACATATTTTGTTACATTAAGGTTAATTTCATGTCGTTCATCAATATCTGAAATTGTAATAAACGGAACACCGCTATCCGCTTTAGGTGGTGCCTGATGATCGCCATCCGCTATCGAATCGCAGCATTCTTCTAACTGTTTTATTTCGCCTTTATAGCTATTCGCAAGCAACTTATCCCTATAATAAGTATACTGTGTCTTTCTAGCTGTAAGCTCCGCTGTAAGCTCCTCTGTAAGCTCCTCTGTAAGCTCCGTGAAATTGTCCAAGATACGAACAATTTCACGCTGAATTTCAAGAGGGGGAACCGGAATCACTAAATTTTCAATCGCACTTCTCGACAGTCGTGGTATGCTCGCCTTTCTTACTTTTGAAAGGAGTTGGTTTTGGTTGTTGAGGAGCAGATGATAAACATACCGATTCAAAACACCTTCCGGACATACAATAGCAAAACAATCATCTGCTGCCCAAAATGCCCTATCGCTAAATCCGATTTCTCCAGCCGCACCAGCTACAATAATAAAAGTTGTATTCGCACTATAATTGCAATCTGTGTGATATCCCAACGGCGTTAAGCTATTTTGATACACTGGGTACTTTCCACTTGTAGAAAGCTGGCTTCTTACCACACGTTTTCCACGTTCAATTGATACAGCATCTACTAGCTTTTTATATGTTACCCCGTTCGGGCAAAGTTCTTGAAACAATTCATCAAGTCTACTCATTTCTGCTCTTTCTTCTCCAGCCAATCAATATAGTTTTTCCAAACTCTTATGTATTCGGTTGCTGTTGCTACTCCATTTTTAACGCCCATGGTGGAATCTGCCATCCTAACATAAAGCACTCCTTGCCTGACTGCAAACTTACTCTTATTATAGCCATCTTCAATGTCTCGATTGCTTATAAAAACTCCCGGTGCCTTCTTTACTACAATCAAGTAAATCCATCTATTCTTACTAATCGCAATCGGAACAAACTCACACTTGGGATGGCTAATCAACATATACATTTCAAGTTTTTCTGTCAATTTTGCGCTGAACTGTTTCATCTTTCCCAAATCATCAGCGCTCAACCCACACAAATCCCATTTTCCGGGCAAGTAAATGAAATTAGCATCTGTATTTAATCTTCGTCTATCCTCTGTTGAAAGCGGTATTTTTCGCTGGTTTTCATCTTTGCTTTCTCCCACTCCCACAATGATATATGAATCTCCATTATAATCACTATTGGAAAATGCTAGGATGTCTTTAATGATAGCCGGAATATGTTCGTCAGTCAGACCTTTCTTGAAATCCCAGTATATTCCTTCCGTATAGCCTTCAAGTAGCGGTTGAACAATCCTAAATGCTTCACGTTCTGTCATTTTCACACCTCAAAGAGTATGGTTACAGAATTTCGCCATCTTCCAAATACCTGTCAAAATCGCTCTGGTACAGCCGATCCTGCACCACACGGTACTTTTCAAACTCCGTTTCGGCGTGCATTTTTGCAAGCTGCGCCGAGATTTTGCCTGCGTCCTTCAGCACTTCCAGATCATCTGCCTGCAAATAGATGTCCAGCCGCTTGGCCCAGTCCTCCATGGTCATGGGGATATGACGGCGGGCACGGTTCTCGGCAAGGTCGAGGTATGCCGAAACGATCAGCTCCATGGACTTCATTTCATCTTCGGTCAGGTAGTTTTTCGCCACCGAAACATCGCTCTTTTTAATTTTGCCGTTGGGAGCATCCTTCCATGTGTGAAGCCCCATGTGCGGCTTTTCGGCATCGGCACGCTCATAGATCAGTTCTGCCGCCGTATGGCGATGCACGGCATAGTGCATCTTGTTCTGTACCTTCGCAAAGAACTCTTTTGTGGTCAGCGCATTGCGGTCATAATCCAGCGAAGTAGCGTAAATGTCAGTGAGTTTCTGGTAGAAGTTGCGCTCCGAAATGCGAATTTCCCGGATACGCTCCAACTGCTCTTCAAAGTATTTCTTGGTCAGGACAGTGCCGCCGTTTTTCAGGCGCTCTTCGTCCATCGCCCATCCCTTGATGGTGTACTGCTCCACGATCTGGTTCGCCCAGACACGGAACCGCACCGCCCGCTGGTTGTTCACCTTGAAGCCGACCGCAATAATCATTTCCAGATTATAGTGGTTCACGCTGCGAGTAACCTGCCGGCCACCCTCATTTTGAACTATTCGGAATTTCCGAATAGTTGCCGCCTCGTCCTGCTCATGGTCAGCATAAATCTTTTTGATATGCTCATTGATGGTCGGAAGCCCCACATCGTAAAGGGTCGCCATCATCTTTTGCGTCAGCCAGATGTTTTCATCCTCGTAGCGCATCTCAATACTGTCCTTATCCTCCCCCGTGGAGGCAACAAAGGTCAGGTATTCCGCCGCAGAAGAACGTACCAATGCAGAATCTTTCTTTTCGCTTTCCATCTCAGCCCTCGATTTCTGCCACGATCTGGTCAATGGCGGCCCGCAGTTCGTTTTCTCGTGCTACGATTTGTGCAATTTCAGCGTTCAGCTTTACAATGTCGATCTTCTCGCGGGTATCCTTGGCTTCCACATAAATGGAAACCGACAGGTTATAGTCATTTTCCTGCACCTCAGAATACTCCGCCAGATGGGAGAAGTGTGCTTCTTCTGCCCGCTGTGCAAAGGTGTCCACTATTTTGTTAATGTTCTCCGGGGTGAGTTTGTTGTTGTTCGTCACCTTGACGCACTCGGAAGAAGCATCAATGAACAGCACCTTATTGTCCGTTTTACCCTTTTTCAGCACCATGATGCAGGTGGCAATACTGGTACCAAAGAACAGGTTGCTCGGCAACTGGATGATGCAGTCAATGAAGTTGTTGTCCACCAGATATTTGCGGATCTTCTGCTCTGCGCCGCCACGGTACATGATACCGGGGAAACAAACGATTGCAGCCGTACCGTTGGAAGCCAGCCATGCCAGCGAGTGCATAATAAAGGCCAAGTCTGCCTTGCTCTTCGGAGCCAGCACACCAGCCGGGGCAAAGCGCGGGTCATTGATGAGCAACGGATTCTCGTCACCGGCCCACTTGATGGAGTACGGCGGATTCGATACGATCAGCTCAAAAGGTTCATCATCCCAGTGCTGCGGATTGGTCAGCGTGTCCTCACAGGCAATGTCGAATTTGTCAAATTCAATGTCGTGCAGGAACATATTGATGCGGCACAGGTTGTACGTTGTGATGTTTATTTCCTGTCCAAAGAAGCCGTTGCGCACGGCATCCCGTCCCAGCACCTTTTCTGCCTTCAGCAGCAGCGAACCGGAACCGCAGGCCGGGTCATATACCTTGTTGATCTCTTTTTTGCCTACGGTGCCCAGCCGGGTCAGCAGCTCCGAAACATCAGCAGGCGTAAAGAACTCGCCGCCGGACTTGCCCGCATTGCTGGCGTACATGGTCATCAGGTATTCATAGGCATCGCCAAAGGCATCAATGTCATGCTCTTTCACATCGCCAAGGTTCATATCTGCCACGCCGTTCAGCAGTTTCACGAGCTTCTCATTGCGCTTGGCAACAGTCGCACCCAGCTTATTGCTGTTGACATCGTAATCATCGAACAACCCTGCAAACTGCCCCTCGGAGGAGCTGCCCTTTGCGGATTCCTCAATGTGCCGGAAGACTGTTTCCAGCGTTTCGTTGAGGTTTTCATTGCTGGCCGCTTTTGCCCGCACATTGCAGAACAACTCACTGGGCAGGATGAAGAACCCTTTTTCCTGTACCAGCCCTTCCCGTGCCTGCTCTGCCTCTGCATCAGACATATCTTCATAGCGGAAATCCGGGTTGCCTGCATCAATTTCGCCCTGATTGATGTAGCTGGCAATGTTCTCCGAAATATAACGGTAGAACATCGTACCGAGAACGTAGCTCTTGAAATCCCATCCGTCCACTGCGCCGCGCAGATCATCAGCAATCGCCCAGATTGCACGGTGCAGTTCTTCGCGTTCCTGCTCTTTTTTGGTGTCTACCATTTTTATTTCCTCCATCAAATGCGGATTTCCGCATTGTTTTCTTTCATTTTAACATAGTAAATGTACCACTATTGGTACACCATGGTGTCTTTTTCTAAAAAGATACACTTTTCCTTTATACTATCCTAGTAAAGCGTACCACAGCTTTTCCGTGATTGCAAGCCGATAAAAATTTCTATTGCATTTTTCGGGGTCGAATTATCACTTATATGTACAGACCCCCGCCAACATCCGCTAGCGGGGGTCTACTACGCTTACAGTTCTACGCTGTTCTGCCTGTTCTTCTTCTGGCTTCTATCCGCGGTCTGCTCCTGCTCCCTCATAAGCCCAATGACCTGCTGCATCTTTTCGGCACCGAAATAGTTTCACACTCGCCTGAAATCACGTTTCATCGCATAGAGCTGAGAGTTTTCAGCCTCCACCTCTTTCAGTTGCTGGCTCAGATGGCGGGTAGCCTTCTTCTCGTCCTGATAGAAATTCTGGTACTTATCCCGCTCGTCCTTGTCCTCCCAGTACTTCCGATGGAGGGCAAAAAGTACCTTCACCAGCTTCTGGATCAGCGGTATGGCCTTTTTCTCCCGGTAACTCTTGGCGGTCTCAAACGTGGCTGCTTCCGGCACCCATTCCTCCGGCCGCTGGGAGTACTGCGCTGACAGGTTTTCCAGCCCATCCATAATGGGAGCCAGCTTGTTCAGTTCCTTGCTCTGCTTCTGGTAGGTCAGCTCTGCTTTCTGTACCCGCTGTTCAGCGGCTTCTACGGCTGTCTGCGCTGTTTCCAGCTGTTCCTGCATCTCGGTCAGGTCGGTCTGGCACTCCTGCTTGGCCGCTTCCAGTGCAGCCACCTCTTTGGTGCGCTCCTGCTTCTTGAAGTCCAGCACTGACAGGTGTTCTTCGTGGGTGCCTTTCTGCTCCCACTCGATGCCGTGCCGCTCCATCACGGCAGCAAGCTGCTCTTTTTCGGCGTTGATCCACTGGTTCAGCTCGGATTCTCGCTTGGAGCCGCCTGCAAAGCCCAAGGCCTTCAGAGCCTGCTTCAGGGAGACCTTGGTGTCCAGTCCTTTGCCTTTCCAGCCGGACACATACGGCACGAAGTCGATGTGCAGATGGGGCGTAGCTTCATCCATGTGGAGGAATGCTCCGAACACCCGCAGTGTCGGGTTACGTTCTTGGAAGCCCTGCATATACTCGTCCAGCAGTTCCTTTGCCAGTGCGCCGTTCTCGGTCAAGACACCCATATCATCTTTGTTGCCGATCTGGACGATCAACTCATGGAAGAGCTTTTCCTGCTTGCCTGTCCGCAGGTGCTCATAGTAGTCGTTGATACAGCGGTCCTTGCGCTTCTGCTTGGCGTTGTAGCGCTTCACTGCCTCGTCAAACAGTTCGTGGTACACCTTCTGAATCGGCTCATCCCGGTACACGACATTCAGGCTGCTGCGCTTCGGGTCTACGTTTTCAGCGGTGAAACTTCTCCGGTTATGGTTGAGGGAGCCGGGACCCCGCATTGCGGAAATGGTTCTTTTCAATCGCACGTCCTTTCTCTGTGGAAGTAACTGGTGCCGGACACGGCAAAGGCTTTGTTACTTTCGTCGAAAGTAACGCAAAAGCACTTTTGACAGACGTTCCGTCCATCAAAAGATGCCTTTGCGCCCTGCCGGGGGCTTCCGTCTGCGGACGGGTTTTCGCTGTACCTCGCCGCTGCCCGGTCCAACACCACCTTCCTGCGTGATTGCATTCACAGGAGCGTGACACGCTCCTGTACTCTGCCAATAGAGGGACTCACCAGCGGAAGCTTTCTGGCACGCCTCGCCGGTCCAGATACTCCTGCCGAGCCTGCTCCCGCTGTTCCTCGGTGGGTGCTGTCTTGTACTGGGCATACAGCTCATGCCGCAGCATCGCATCCAGTTTTTGCTCCAAGCCCTGTTCAATAATCTCTTCGTACTCTTTTTCGCCGCTCAAATGATAATGCAGCAAGGCAACGAAAAGCTCCTGTGAAATTTGCACGTTTTTCATCATTATCACTATCCCGTGTCGGTTGTGTCGATTGTGACGGTATTTTACATAGTAGCAAAAATACCGTCACAACCGTCACGAATCGTCACGCCCCAGAATTTTCCAGCGTTAATTTGACCACCCTGCCCTCATGGGTGCGCCTGCTTTCGTACCGAATCCCATAGTCGTTGTATAGCCTGTCGGCACTCACATTCAGCTTCCGGGTCAGGATGTTTGCCTGTATGCTCACATCCGACAGACGTTCCAGCAGTTCCGTGGGCGCACCGCTCCACTCCGGCTGTTCCGGGGTGAGCATCTTTGCCACCGCTTCCAGCAATGGGTCGGGCGGCAGCTTCCAGAGTTCCGTTTCGGCTCCTTGGAACTCCCACACGCAGCGTTCCCGGTCAAACTCCAATGTCAGCTCCTGATCCGGCTGGTCACGCCCCACGATGTCCAGTAGTGCGGTGTTGTCCGTGCGCCGCTTCTTCTGCATGATGAACGCGCCATCCGCTGCACCCAACAGACCGTTGGTGCCGGAGATCATATCAAAGCTGTCCTCGGCTTCCATCTTCCGGGTGTGATGAACCACCAGCAGGCAGATGCCATACTTGTCACTGAAGGTTTTCAGCCTGGTCACGATTTCGTAGTCGCTGGCATAGCTGTATCGGTCCCCGCCGATCTCCCGCACCTTCTGCAGGGTGTCGATGATGATGAGCCGTACATCCGGGTGCTCTCGGATGAATCCTTCCAACTGCTGGTCAAGTCCCTCGCTCACGGACTTAGCTTGCGTTGCGAAGTAGAGATTGCTGGTCTCCTCTACCCCGAACATCCGGGAGAGCCGCCGCTGCAGCCGGGCGTAATCGTCCTCCAATGCAAGGTAGAGGACGGTGCCCTGATGCACCTCGTACTCCCACAGCGGAAGTCCCATCGCCACATGGTAGGCAAGCTGCCCCATGAAGAACGATTTGCCAACCTTTGGCGCACCTACGAAGAGGTACGTTCCGCTGTAAAGCAGGTCATTCACAATTGGTTTCCTCGGCGGATAGACCGTGTCATACAGTTCGGTCATTGATACCGTATTCAGTCCGAAATTGTTTGCTTTTTTCGCGGCTTGCAGATTGATTTGCTTATCCGAATTTGTTATAATATTGGTGTGTTTTTTACATGACGGCTGTACCGCATCTGCGCCAACAGATGCACCCGGTACGGTCGTTTTTCTATTGTCCGTCATTCGCATTCCTCCTTAAGTCCGTTCAACGTCAGAGTTACCATTTGCAGGGTCTCCAGCAAGTCCGGCGGAACTTCTTCATCCACGGCCAGCCGCTGCAATTCCTGATAGATTAGCTTCATCTGGTCTCGCAGGGCTTTGTAGACCCTTGGGTTGCCTACCACGGTGATCTCCCGGTCGGTCAAGCGGCGGATGATATACTCCTGTTTGGTCAGCCCGGAGAGCTTTACTTTGGCTTCCAGAACCTCGTCCTCTTCCGGGGACATTCGGAAGGCTACCACCTTGTTCCGCCAGCGGCCTTGCTGGTCGAGTACTCGTTCCATCTTCATCCCTCCCTTCGCTCCATGTCCAGCTTCTGCGCCATCTCCTGCTGCTTTGAGGGGAAGAGATGGGCGTACTTATAGGTGATGTCCACACTCTCATGCCCCACCCGGTCTGCGATTGCCAGAGCCGAGAAGCCCATCTCGATCAGCAGCGATACATGGGAGTGCCGCAGGTCGTGGATTCGTATCCGCTTTACTCCGGCTGCCTTGGCTCCCCTGTCCATCTCGTGGTGCAGGTAGCTCTTGGTCATCTCAAAGATCCGCTGGTCTGGCTGGACTTTGTAGAGGGATTTCAGGTAATCCCTGATCTCGTCCGTCAGAAACTGCGGCATCTGGATGACTCGGACGCTCTTGGGCGTTTTCGGGTCGGTGATCACATCCCGGCCTTTCAGCCTTTGATAGGATTTGGTGATGGAGAGCAGCCCCTTGTCCAAGTCGAAGTCTGCCGGAGTCAGAGCCAGCAGCTCGCCCTCCCGGATGCCACACCAGTAGAGGACCTCAAAAGCGTAATAGGATTGCGGCTTGTCCATCATGACCTCTGCGAATTTGAGGTACTCTTCCTTTGTCCAGAAAAGCATTTCCTTGTGCTTCTCCGACCCCATGCACCCGGCTGTGGCCGCTGCGTTTGATTTCAGCCCGTAGAACCGGACGGCGTGATTCAGAATGGCACTGAGTTGTCCATGCAGCGTCTTGAGGTAGGTCGGCGAGTAGGCCTTGCCGTTTTTGTCCCGGTAGTTCAGCATCTCGTTCTGCCATGCGATCACATCCCGTGGCTTTATCTCGCTGAGCCGTTTTTCTTTGAAATACGGTAAGATTTTCGTTCGGATGATGTGCTCTTTGGTAGACTAGGTGTTTTCCCAGAGCCGCTTTTTCTTGTCCGTGATATAAATTTCCACAAAGGCTTCAAAGGTCATGGTCAGGTCTGCTGCCTGCTGAAGAAGAAACTCCCGCTCCCACGCCAGAGCGTCTTTCTTGGTGGCAAACCCCCGTTTCAACTTCTTCTGCTTCACACCTTGCCAGTTCTCGAAGTAGAAGGAAGCGTACCATGTGCCCTGTTTGCTGTCCTTGTAGGCTGGCATCCTATCACTCCTCCCCTGCCCCGTAGATTTTCTCCTGATAGTACCTCCTGCTTACCCGGCCTCCTACGGTCGTGTAGCCTTTGGCCTTCAGTTCCTCGTTCCACTGGGCGATCATTTTGTACGCCAGCCCCTGCGAGATGTCCAGCTCCTTTGCCAGCTCGTCTGCCTTGATAAAAATGCTGTTTGCCATTTTTTGTCCTTTCCTTGTCGGTTTCATTTCGGTGCCGCTTCATCCTCACTGACTTCCGGCAGGCATATCCCCTTTGCGGTGCTGTGCCGTCCCCTTGTGGAGCGCTCGCTTCCTTTCGGAAGGTCTTGGCGGTTTGGATCAGTTTGGCGGTCATTCAATTTTACTAAGCATTTTTGCTTATCTTTTTGTGTTCTCATTATACTAAACACATTCCGTTAAGTCAAGAGGCTTTCGGGCAAAATCTTAAACTTTTTTGTTTATTTTCTATTGCACCTCCTATTTTTCTGTGCTATACTGGGTTCAACAAATATGTTTAAGTCAGGAGGCAATCGCATGGCAGTCGGTGACCGCATCAAACGTGCCCGCAACCTCCGAGGTATGACCCAGAAAGAACTGGGCATCGCCATCGGGTTTGAGGAGAAGAGCGCAGACATCCGTATCGCACAATACGAAAGCAACACCCGCACTCCCAAGGAAGAGCTGCTCCGCAAGATTGCGGAGGTACTGGATGTGAACTACCGTTCCCTCTATGAGCCGACCCTGTACGCCGCAGAGGATGTGATGTACACCCTGTTCGAGCTGGACGAGCACTACCCCGGCACCCGGCTCTACGAGGTCACAGACACCACCGACCCGGATTTCCCGGAAAAGCACATGGCAGTCAGTTTCCGCTATCGCCTGCTGGATGAGTTCTTAAAGGAGTGGCAGCTCCGTAAGAAGCAGCTCCGGGAGGGCGAGATTACCAAGGAAGAGTATCTGGAATGGAAGCTCAACTGGCCACAAACCGCCGACGGCTGCGGCCGGTACGAACCGAAGAAAAAGTGGCGTAAAGAATAAAAGACACAAAAATGCCCTCTGAAAAACTTACCGTTTCTCAGAGGGCATTCTCATGTCTCTCTTTATGAATAATCGCCTGATAGTATCAAAGCAGTATCACAGAGCCTTTTGACTCTCAAAATATTGCATTTCATCAATACTTTTCAGGGTTTGCAGATTACTCGAGCTCGATTCCGGAAAGCAGGTTTTTGGTTATATCAAATCCATTTTTCCGGTTTTTGCGTGCATAAATTCCGTTACTTCCATTGTGTGTTTTTGAGTACTTCAAAAATTGCTGTCAAATTGATGTCAGGCTATGTGCATACTCAACGGAAAATTCATTCAACTCTCTACGAACATGGCGATCTTTAGCGCAACTTCCAGAGCAATCATCTGGGCATCCAAAAATCTCTCCTCCTGCACAGGACATAGCATCTCTGTACAATACTATTTTCCCATTGTCAGTTATGTCACAAATCAAATGCATTTTTCTATCCCAGAAAGGTACTTCTTGAGACTTCTCAATTTCTTTTGCCTTTTCGGAGACAGTTTCTTTGCAATACGGAATTGCTTTAGGAAATCCACGCATTGCGTCCAGAACGAAGGCTTTTCCCCGAGGGAACGGATAGCATTTATCGGCTATAACATTTACGGGATAACCATTATTATAAACAATTGCTGTAATTGCATCATCGTCCAAAGTGCCTGTTTCAAAAACTCGAACTCTTACCATACCATCTTCTCCCTTCAATATTATCATACTGCAACGCCGTTTTACCGTCAATAGAAAAAAGGGGACAGCTTTACGCTGTCCCCTCTCTCACTCGCCGTCTTTTCTTTGGCCTGTCACAGGCTTCTCAAAGCCGGTCCGGTTTCGCACCCTCGGCTCAGGATTCGGTTCCCGAACCAGTATCTCAGTCGGGCTGCAGTCCAGCGCTTCGCAGATGAGGTCTAAATGGTTCAGATTCATCCGCTCGGCGATTTCGTTGTAGTAGTCGCTGATTGTAGTGGGGCGAATGCCCGTGGCGCGTGCCAGATCTGCTTGCGTCCATTTCAGCTCGCCTAGCTTCTTGGACAGTAAAATTCTAATCATATTCTCGCTCGCTCCTTACAATAAAAGATAACTTTTTCCACTGGAAAAGTCAGGAAAATGTTAGATTATCACGAATCTTGTTATTTTTTATCGTAAAAAAGCAAAAAAACACCCCCGTTACCCACTTCGACTTATAGTCTGATGGGTAACGGGGGTGTAATCATTTGCTCCGAGTATTCAGGTCGGCAAGCTGGCGTTGGTCGGATTCCCTATATCGCTCATCCACACCTTCCAGATGTGCAAGGCTTCTTTTCAGTTCTCCATTCCAATAAATCTGACCCGTTTCGGTCTCCATTCGCTCAATGCCGGCACAAATGCAGGATAGCAGGTCAAATGTAGCCTTTCGGCTGTCCATCTGCAAAATATACCGTTCTCGGCGCTGCTCATCGTCCTTTTCGCGTTTCTTTGCGGCACGATCAGCAGCTCCCTTGATAAGGATTTGATTCACAGCAAAACTAATCGCTCCACCCAGAAGTGTTCCAAGAAAAGCAACTACCGCTAAAAGCCACGCCGGAACGGCGACAGTGACTGTTTCAGCTGTCTCTGCAAGCACCTACATCCTCCTTTCAGTCCTCCGGCTGTGTCAGCAATTCGATCCATCTCGTTACGGGAAGACGATCCAAGAGCCAATCCACAAGCCGCTTAAGCATTCTTCAGCACCTCCAGCCCAGACTTTGCAGCGTTAAACGATGTCTGGACTGCTTTGCGAATTAAGTCGTCCGTCACAAGGAAGCGAATCGGTGCAGGCACCTTTTCGCGCAGCCAAGACACAACAACCGCAAGGCGCGCCTCGCCCAGTTTGGTACCAACAAACTCCTTCTCCGCTTTGGAGATAGCATCGATTGCCCACTCGATCAGAAGCGCCTTATAGCCGAAGCGAATCGCCACGACGGACAGAACTGCCATAATCAGAATCACGATACAGGCGGTAACAATATTCATAACGCTCATAGATTATAACCCCTTTCTCTCAAAGCTGCTTAGCGAGAGCCGCCTTTGTCTTTGCTCCAGCAATGCCATCAGCTGTCAGACCGTGAGCACTCTGGAACTCCTTGACTGTTTTTTCGGTATTCGCCCCGAAGATACCGTCCTTGTCGATTCCCAGTGCACCCTGCAGCACCGAATTGTACAAGCGCTGCGGGAAGCCGCTGGTGGACTTTTTCAGGTTGCTGGGTCCGAAAAGTTCTGCGACCCAGTTGGACGTGTATGCAGTAGAGCCTGCCACATTCGGGATGCCTGCGTACTGATGCACCGATACATACCCAGTAGAAATATCGTTGATGCGAATTTCCCAATGCAGGTGACTTCCGGTGCTGTGGCCGGTGCTGCCCTCAACACCAATCAGATCTCCCGGTTTCAGCTTCTGCCCGACGGCCACGTTGATTTTGGACAGATGCCCAAAATACATATAGTAGGCAGTGCTGCCGATACGAACCACAACACGCTGGCCAAAACCTTTCTTCGGAAGCGTTGCACACTCCCATCCAGCACGAATAACCGTACCGTAAACCGGGCAATAGATGCTTTTGTCTCCAATGCCCACGAGATCATATCCTTGGTGATATGTACCGTTTGCTCGCAGGTTTCGGTATGCCTGCGACACTCTGAAAGTGCCCTTATACGGAGAAATCAAAAAATCCACCTCTATTCCAAACAAAAAAGCCGCGCTGACCATCAGCACGGCTTCTCTCAACACTTTATAGCATCGTATTCGGCTTGCAGGATTGCTCTCTGCTCACCATAATTTTCAGGCTCTTCTCCTGTTTCAGCTGAAATGTCCTCCCAGCAATCCAGAAGATGAACCGCCGATGCTAACAAAACTTCGAGCTTTTGTTCTCGGCTCAAATAAAAGCACCTTCCATCAGGATTCCTTCGGTCGCGGACCGCAGATACGCAAGGCCTGCGCCTTGGTCAGCTCGCCCTCGTCAACCTTTTCCCACACGCCTGCAGCGGTGATCTTCTTCATGCGGTACATAGTGCGATAAAACTGTTCCTTGCCCATTACAGCTCACCTCCCATAAACAGAGTTTCCAGCACGCTCACACGCTCTTCCAGAGAGGGCGCAGCTTCATCAGCGGTCGTCCATGCTTCTGCATAGAACCACCAATCATCAGCCGCCGCCGTGATGCTTTCCACGGTTTCCTCTGCATAATCGGAACCCAACTTGCAAAGAGCCGTGGTGCACTCCCACGAAGTACCGCCCTGCTCTCCTTCGGGAGCCTCGGTTCGTACCTCATGAGCGTCCTTACGCAGGTACAGCCAAGCCGTACCGTCCGGCAGTTTTTCCAGCGTTACCGCCTGCGGATTATGGTCAAGGTTCTCGGTAAAAATCATGCTGCTATCCTCACTTTCTTCATTGCATTTCTTTGTGCCGTTACGCGGATTGCTACTTTTGCGGCCGTGAACAGCTTTTTCTGTTTTAAGGCTTCGCTGATTGCACGAGATTTTGTCCAGTCAAAATAGCCGTTATAGCTGACCAGCTTGTATGACCGCCAGACCGGCACATATCCATTTCGTGAAACATCAGCCTTGGCTCGAATGTACTGCCGCCGAGCCCTCAGAAAAATTCTGGGGCGTATCGTGGTGTAGGTACGGTGCATCACATAGCCAGCCATATCCAAACCCGGGCATCCTTTTGCCGCTCCCGTTAGGTGTCTGCGTTGATGCTCTTCAGCGGCGCTAAGAAAGTCCACACGAACCCACTCGTTTTTTATTGTCAATCCCAGTTCGGTCAGCGCCCACTTAGTCAATTTTCGGGCTGCACTCTGTATGTCAGCCCATCGTCGGCCAAACAAAACAAGGTCATCCATATAGCTACCGCTGCGGATCACGAATTGCGTGGATGCTCCACGGCGAATCTTTGCATAACTCATGACCTTGACCAGCATATAGCTGGCAACAAGGTTAAAAAGCCACGCTTCAAGATAGCCGCCGATAAGCAATCCATCACCCGGAGCCATTGCTAAAAGACATTTGACAACAGCCAGAAGCCATGTTGCTCCCGGGATTTCTTTCTGCAGGATCTTCATCACAAGTTCCTGTTTTGTGTGGGCGTATGCCCCCCTGCACATCCAGCTTTATTGCATACTGTATGCCAAGACTTTTTCTGCGAAGCCAACGCTCGACTTGACGCTTCAAAGCGATTTGTCCCTTGCCGGGAATACTGGCAAATTGATACGGCAACAGTTTTGCCTGAAGCAACGGGCGAAGTCCAAGTACCGCCAAATGCCCAAAAGCTTGGTGCATTGGACAGCAGTTAGACAGTTCCCGCCGTTTCATGCTGATTCCATCAATTCTGTAGAACACGCTCACAGGGTCAAGATCAAGGTCGTCTGTTTCTCCGTCCAACAAATCTTCTATCCGTTGCTCCATTTCAAGAGCAATCCCATTTACGGCTTCTAAACGCGGGTTCCAGTCGTTTACGCGGGCGGCGCTCGATAGTTGTGCACGGCTTACACCTCCATATTTTTCCACCGTAGCGAGGTAATCCCGGCGGAACCATTTCTTATCAAAAGCTTCAAGGACAGCACGCTCGCACATTTCATGATTGAGCGACAAGTACCTCTTTGTTTTCATATCCTTAAAGCCTCCAAACTTGCTGATGTTCAACGGATTTCGGTTGCCGTTTCAGGCCTTAAATCAGGCAAAACGGATTTCTACTACTCACCGCCACGCAGTCCCAAAAACTGCGGCCACGCTCTCACCAATGCGTCCGTATATCTCGAAACGCTCAGCTACATGGTGTCGGTATAACATGATCTTAGTGGTCAAGCCACAGGCGCAATGAAACGCTTATGCCCTTTTGAGGGCTATTTATCATCAGCATTCCGGGGCACGCCGTTCCAGCTCGAGTTCGCCGGGGAATTGTTGCCATTCGCGCAAGGCAGGCCGCAGTTAGCACCGTCATTCAGGTTGCCACCGCGCCACGGGGCGTACAGACCCGCCGAACTGGGCGAAATAAACGCAGCCACACGCCGCTTCATTGCTCCATAAAATAATCGACTTGCGCCGATGGCAAACCATCGGCGCAAGCTGGGAAACGTGAACGGGGATTAGGGGGTTACACCCCCTCTATGTGCCTACGGCACATATTCACCCTCTCTTTTTGCCCGAGCCAGCAAGCCGGGGCACGCCGTGCCAGCTCGAGTACGCCGGGGAATTGCCGCCACTCGCGCAAGGCAGGCCGCAGTAAGCACCGCCAGACAGGTCGCCACCGCGCCACGGGGCGTACAGACCCGCCGAACTGGGCGAAAAAAACGCAGCCCGTACATAGGTGGAACCGCTGCCATTGAACTTTTCATACATCATGGCTTCCGTACCCAACTTGCCCAGCTTACGGATATAGTGCCACGACCAAGTCGCCTTGTCGTTCAGGTCGAAGGAGCCGGTCTGGGCATAGTCCGAGGAGATAGAACCAACCTGCTTCTCACCGCTCTTGCAGGAGAACACGTCATAGTGCCAGTGGTCATCGTCCACGATGCTGGCTTTCCACAGAGGGTCAAGCTGTTCCGTATAAGCGCCGATCTGCATCTCGATGCCGGCCACACGGTACGGATATTTTCCGTTCGTCAGATTACCCCGACATCCATCGCTATGCCCCTGCACGCCCTCTGTTGTGCCGGACTCCCACGGCATAGTAGATACCAGCATCGTGGTCGTAGTGTCGATAGGAGAATCCAACTCAAGGTTCAGAGCCACATACTCGGTCTCGCTCACGGTCACATTGGTAATGCTGGAAATCTTGGCCCAGTTGAAAATATTGTGATTATAGTCCGTGTTGCGGTCCGTTCCCGTATTCTCGCCACGCTCACCCATGCAAACAGCAGAGCCCACGAGGAAATTTGCCCCCTGCGCTTTCGTCACGAGCACTCGCTTTACTCCAGTTTCCGCCACAGCAGGGCTGTACTGGTAATTATAGACAGTGCAGCCCTCCAGCTTGCCGCTGTTGCTCAGCGTCCAATGGCGCAACCGCCATTGGGCCAGAACATACTGCTGGTCGCAGTCAGTCCACAGGGCATCATAAGCGGTAATCTTACGAGCCATAGGGATAGCTGCGTTGGCGCTTGTCCACGGCATCGGGGGCAGTCCAGCACCGCTGGTCATTCCACCCTTGGAATTTTTGCCGCCAAGGAAAGCCGGGTGCCATGTCAGCCAGCGGCGACTCTTATCAGGGGCCACATCGCCAGCCATAGGATCATAGCCGCCGCCCTCGAAGGTGCGGAAAGAGTTATACAGGTATGCGCCATCCTCCCACTCCTTCAGCATCAAGGACAGAGCGAAGCAGTAAACGGGTGCGGTTTCGCCGGAAAGATCAAACCCGGTTTCACCCTCAACTGCCAGCACGTTCATCGTGCCATCTTCCAAGGACAGCGCATTGGCGCGAATGTACCATGTGAAAGGATCCTCTTCCGACCAGTCTGCGGTTTCCGGGCTGGTGTCAGTCAGAAGCGGAGCCGCTTCACGCCCGTCTGCCAGATCATCCAGCGGGGTGCCGGTGTAATCACCACTCACATCATCACTGTAGAAGCGAACGGTGTAGGTTTTGCTGCGAGCGCTCTCTGCGAGCATTTTCGCAAAGCGTTCCAGACGCTGATACTTCGTCACGCCATCACCGGCAGACAGCGGCCACCAGCTCCAGAAGATTTCTGTGGTATTTTTGCCATCCAGCAGACCGCGGAATGTTGCATCCACGAATTCCGCACCGGCAGTACCAGCAGCAATGCCTGCCAAAATGTCATTTTGGCGTTTCATCTGAGCGGCCAGTACCAGACCGGTTTCATCGGTCAGAGGATGATTGATAAGTTCCCATGTGTCAGCCATTTCTTATACCCCCTTTTAGGTGCTTTTCTTGATGAAAAACGACAGTCGGCCACTCTCGTCCGGGCCAAGCGCATAGTTTGTAGCAGCAGCACTTGCTGCAGCCTGCTGGGCCGCAGCTGTCGTCTTGTTCAGCAGATCCTTCGATGTCTCGGCAGCGGCCTTGCTGGTCTCTGCACTATCTTTCGCCGCATCCGCAACAGCTTTTGTCTGACTATACAGTTCATCCAATTTTGCTGCTGATTTCCTGCGAGCGATTGCGTAGGTCAAAATATCAATCATACGCCACCATCCTTACATCGGGTAGAACTTCCCGGTAGAATCGGCGATATAGATATTGCCTGTGTGGATAACCAGTGCTTGCGCCCCCATCGGTGCAGATTTGATATTCTGCAGGTCTGCTTCATCGTCGCAGTAGTACACCGTGGCCGGCTGGGCTACGGTGCCATACTGCTGCATAACTTTGAACATAGAAACTCCTTTCCAGATTATAGCCATGCAACATCTGTAAATCTGATTTTTGTTAGAAAATCACGGAATCCGTGATTTTAACTGCTCCTGCGGACAAAAAAGGAGAAACGGCCATCGACATCCGGCCCGAATGCAAAATTGATAGATGCCGCCGACCCTGCCACCTGATTGGCAATGTCCGCTGTCCGGTTCATGTAGTTCAGCGTATTTCCTTCGGCAGCTCTTGCGTCTAATGCACTATCCCTCGATGCGCGCTCACTTGCCGCCGCAGAAGACGCATTTTCTGTGGAGATTCTTTCGGACTTGCTGGCCGCGATTGCGCTGGCATTTGCCGCAGATGCGCTCCGCGCCGCAGCCTGTTCCGATGCGCTGGTATTGGCAACGATCTGCTTGATTTCTTCCACATTTTTCAGGATAGCGTCCGCAACATCGGAGCGCAGCGCATAAAGCAGTCTCCACTCATCGTTATCATCAAGGGCATACTGTGCCGCCATTTCGATGCAGTATGCAATGCTCGCCGGCTTTGCCAGCTTTTTGACCTTGTAAGACGATCCGGTTGTTTTGCTTGTGGGCAAATCCTTGATATCCTCCAGCGTGTCCACATAAAATGTGTACCATGCTTCGGTTTCAGTTTCGAGCAGTTTGTTTGCAATAAGAATTGCCATAAAGGTTCCTCCTTTCAGCTGATTCCGACTGCATCAGCGAATTTTGCAAGTGCCTTTTTCTCAATTTCAAGGAATTCGTCGTACTCCCAAGAGGGCAGAATCGTCAGAGCATCCAGTTCTGGCAGTTCCGCTTTGATGGGCAGGCAGTCCCCGATTTCGATGTACCTGCGGTTATGATAGTAGGCGCTTGCCAGAACACGCGCTTTGTGGGCCCAGCAGATGCCTGTAAAACGTTTATTGGCCGTTCCGAATAATTCATAGTTCAGACCGGAACACCAGCCACAGCCAGCGGAAACCGGGCAATCCAGACATTCCTGCGGAGATTGGGATGTGCGGGTGATTGCATCGAGGTCAGCTTTTGCCTGACGCTGGTTTTCCGTAGCGTACAACCCATCATAGACACTGCCAAAACGGACTTTGTTGGCCTTTTCAGTTCCAACAGAAATAGGAGCGTACCTCACACAGGGGTATGCGCTCCCGTCCGGTGCAAAGCACAGCATGGATCCCGTGCCGCCACAGAAGTTTTTGTCATCCTTGGATTTTCCTCCCAATGCGCTATCCAGAATCGTAAGAACAACATCCAAGCGTTTTTCGACAATGTAGTCTGATACGGATTTCAGCTGGTCATATAAAGTGCGGCCGTTTCTCGGTTCATAGACCGGCTCATAAGCATAATTGCAGGAGATGCTTTCGCATCCCTCGTTCAGCATCATCTTGATGCTGTCAGCGATATACTTAAAGGAACCCGGAACAAAGGTCATCTTTGAACCATACCAACCATACTTTTTTCCATCTTGAAAAGCCGCCCACGCCCTTGAAAAGCTACCCTTTCCAGCCTCATCCAGCCGATACATATCGTGAAGTTCCTGCACTCCGTCAATACTGACAGTGACGGACATCAACTCATGATATTTTGCAAAAAGGCTCTGTGCTTCAGGGCTGAACCACAGTTGCCCGTTGGTCGCAAAACTGATCCTGGTAAACGGTGCCAGAGGAATTTTGCGCCGCCAGCATTCCGCAAACCAATAATCACAGATTTTTTCAATCAAGGGCGCTTCCAGCAGGGGTTCACCGCCGATGAAGTCGAGGACAACCGCCCTTGTGTTCCGATTGATAAAATCGGAATCATTTTTCTCGTACAGGCCCAGCAGATAATCAATGATTTTCTGCCCCGTTTCGATGCTCATACGCTCTACACCTTTATGGTGTTCATAGCAGTACGAGCACTGTAAATTGCACCCGCTCGTCACCTGAAACGTGATATTTCGGCACGCACTTCTCGTTTCGGGCAGATCCCGGCAGTACAGGCGTTGAACCGAATTGCCGTAATCCTCAAACCGTCTGCTTTTCAAACAACCGCACCTCCTCCCGGCTGAAATCGAACAGATACCGGTCAAAAGCGCTGTCGTCCAAATCGATGTACTTTGCCACAACCGCGTCCTGTGCCATCTTCAGTTTCATCTGCGCCGCACGGCACAGTTCCGCATAGTGCATAATGATTTTGGCCGTCTCGGGGTTTGCATTTGCGTTCAACTGCCGGCTCAAAACAGAAAGCAGCATTTCATAAGATTTGGTCTCATAAAACGCCCTCTCTACGGCCTCACTCTCAGTCGCAGTCAGTTCTACAATTTTCATGCTAACGTCCTTCCTTAGCAGGCATCCATTTTGGGGAGACGTTCAACGATTTGGCGGTAACGAGATCTGATTTTGTTCATGGCCCCCATAGCGGATGTCAGCGCCCGAAGATTCTCATTGAAATTCAGGCGCAGGTATACTGTGAACAGGCACAAAACATACCATTTGGCAAAGATATCGGCATCTTCCGAGCAGGCATACTCTCCTGCACTGCGCAACGTATCGGCACATTTCAGGTCTTCGGTCACCGGGTTCGCCGAGAAGTTAAATGTTCTCGCCGCAAGGCCAAGCGCCAAAAGGTTCTTGCGCTCCTCTGCCGCATTGTCGATTTTGCAGGCTTCAAGTGCGGAATCAACCACTGTCCTGCAATAAATAAACCAATCGTCAAAGTTGGTTGCATCCAGTGCACACAGGGAACTCGTGCAGCCCAAGCACCAGAAAAGTTTGTCTTCGCCGCTAGGGACGGAGGACAAAAGCATCTCCCAGTCTTCCACGTCAACAGTTTCCTGCTGAAGCAATTTGACCATCGGCAAATTACGAAGATACGATGCTTCGATGCCATCATCGGCATTTTTTGCATAATGAATAGTCGTCTCCATGATATTTCTCCTTTTCGCAAAGAATTAAAAGAAAAGGCCACCGCAGCCTCCACTACAGCTGCCACTGCATCCACCAGAACAAGTGCCCGAACATCCATCGCAGCTGGAGTCGCAGCCGCTAGTGCACTGTGAACCGCAGTGGTTAGCACAGTCACCTCTGCAAGAGTCTGAGCAGCCAGATTCACAATTGAGCATACAACCGTTTCCTGAGCAGCTATCTTGGCAGCTGTTTGCGCAATACGACTTGCACCCCGTTGTACAGTTGCTTTCGCAGCTGTCAGCACAGTTCGCGCTGCAGCTTCCTTCGCAGGTGCTGGAGCATCCATCACAGCTACCAGAGCAGGAGCCTGAGCAAGTCGTTTTGCAATTGTTATTGCAGTTATCCGCACAGGTTTTTGTGCAAGAGCCCGTACAAGACCCTGTGCAGGAGCTTGTGCAGGTGTTTGTACACGTTCCCGTGCAAGTTCCGGTACAAGTGCCAGCGCAATCATTGGCGCACGCTCTCGTACAAGTTCCAGTACAGGTGCTCGTACAGGAGCCGGTGCACGTCTCTGTACAAGTACTGGAACAGTCGTTTGCACAAGATTTTGTGCAGGAGCCGGTACAAGTACCCGTACAAGTGCTCACGCAACTTCCCGTGCAGGAACCCACGCAGTCGTTTGCGCAGGATCTGGTGCAAGAGCCGGTGCAGGAACCGGTGCAAGAGCCGGTACAGCTTGAGCAAGCCGAGTAGCACCCTGTTGTGCAAAGTCCAGAACAGGCACCAGCGCATCCGCTGGATGCCGACGTTTCAGGAATCGCACTAAGCTGACTGAGAACCGCAGCGGCCTGTGTCAAAACATCAGCCGCAACCTCACTCCCGCTTGCGGGTGTGATGGAACTTCCTGTGATTGCCGAAAGTGGCTGTGTGATTTTCTGGATGTGCTCATTGATAATCTGCCGACCAGACCCAGGCGCTGTCGTATAGGTCTGTATGTATGCAGACATACTTCCAACACTCTGCCCTTGCGCTGTACCCTCCGACTTTCCGCGTCGGTTAAGTTCAGCATCAAGCTGCTTCTTCAGATCTGTATAATCGGTCGCGTATATCTGATTGCCCGCTCTTGCCATCACACACCACCCACTCTCACCTTTATCAGGCGCATATCGGTGCGATCATCGCCTTCGCACGCATACCCAACAATCTTGTTTGCGGGATACGCCTCGCATGAACCGACAGCGTGGCCAACTCCGGGAGTGCTGGAAAGAACGATGTAATCGCCGGTATGCACCGGACCGACAACCTTTGCATGAACACGTCCAGCAAGGGACACAGGGATGAAAAGGGGCAGGTTCCTCGCAAGGAAGTCCTGCCCTTCTTCAACCTTGTTGCCACCGATGAGCATTGCGTATTCATCCGTGTGGACGCCAGCAATGCGATTGGACAGATTTGTAGCCTTGATATATCTCTCGGTCTGACTGGATGTATCAAGCGCAATGATGTCCCCCGGTTCGGTGTTTTCACCGCGGGGCATGAACTCAGCGTAGTCGTTATACACAGCATCATAGACACGGCGTGCGGTAACGTCCTCCGTGACTCCAAGCGATCTAACATGAGCATCGCCAGTAGATGCAATGTAGTGCGCCGTTCCATTTGCAAAATAAACCGTACCGGTGAAAGTGCCTCCCACATTACGCATTGCGCCAAGATTTTTGCAGGCATCAGCGGCGGTGCCAGAACCTGTACCGCCGCGTTCTATCGGAAGGTTCCCGCTTGTGATCTGGCTTGCCGAATGCTCATGCGTAGACGGTGCGAAAGCATTCGCGTGTTTGCCATCGATCGTATCGGCATCGCAGCCTTCCATCAGCCCGTATGCTGCCAACAGAGCCACTATCTGCTTCGCCGTAAAGTCACTTTTAGGCAATGCACTGTTTGCTGTTCCCTTGACAGTAGACAAGTCGGAAATGGCCTGATTCAGCAGGGCACTCAAAATATATGTGACCATGTTGAACTGCTGGCTTGTTGGCTTGCCTTTTAGACCACCAACAATAGAAGCCCAGCCGCTCTTCCAATCCTCCAGTGAAATGTCTTGCTTCACGCCAGACATAGAAAACGCCACCGTTGCATAATCTTCAAGCGCCCCGGCGCGACCTTCTGCCATAATAAATCACCCCCAGTTAATTGATGGACTGTGCAAACTTTCCTTCGCCGAAACCTGCAACTCGCGGATTGAGATCCACAAAACCAAAGGTTTCCGCATCCTCTGTCGAGCAGTCCACGCGAACCTTTACGCCCGCAGGACGTACAATAAGGTCATGCGTTCCCAAAATAGACATGACCATATCAGAAAACGGTGCCGAAATCGAAAGGAAGATTGTCGCCGGAACATCTCGGCGTTCACTATAAACCACCTGCGTTGCTCCGAAGATGATTTTGGTTGCTTCAATGATTTCATCCGGCGTGCAGCGGCAGGAATTGACAAAAGCCTTATACTTCAGGCAGACGCGATAAATATCGTCATTATCCGCGAGCTCTCGGCTTCCAATCATTGCTCCAGCCTGCTGGCGGGTCAAGCAGACCAGCTGTCCAAGCCGGTCAAGCCAAGCACCTGTGCAGCTATCAAAATTGTTCAGATTTTCCAGACCGCCCAGAAACAGAGAGGCGTTTTCATATTCCGGCGCAACGGCCCAGATGATGCCATCAAGGTTTGACATTTTTTCAACGCTGAGAGGTGTTTCTTTCAGAACTTCGTAGCCCATTAGGATACTCCCTTGCTGGAAAACTGCAAAATCCATTTCCCGGCTGAGTTCTTTCGATAGATTGCAGGTGGGGTTATAATTCTGGCAATGCTTCCCATTTCGCAATCTTCTGGTAAATCCTTCAGATCATCTACGGTATCGCAAATATAGTCCCCCAGTTTGCTCTCTTCGTAAGACTCCAGTTGAAACTGCATCGGCAGTTTGCCATACATTTCCTTATAAGCGTCAATCATGCTTTCACCACCCGGATGCCGCTCATGCTAAGAACCGGCTGTTGGTTGATTTCAACCGGGACAATGCCTGTCAGCATAGAATTATCGGCAACTCCTTCAATGTCCGGTTTTTCGCTCAATAAGCCTCGGATTTCAACATAATCAACGCCGGACACGCTTTCCATGATGGGGCGGATGAACGTTTGCAGGCGAATTGTTGTCCCTGCTGAAAGAATTTCTTCCATCAGCAGGGCCTTGATTCTCGCCGCATAATCATCGTCCAGCCCGCCAGAACTCGTAACCGTAACAGAGAGCAGCAGATAAACGTCATTCACTCGAGTAAATTCCAGATACTGCCGATTTCCGTTAATGTCGGTAGCGTAAGCATAATGCTTCCCGTATGCACGAATGCCGCCTGCTTTGTTTTTCCAGATGATGTTGGCCACATCTTCATCGCTGCCGCCCTGGACAACAATTTCAATGCTATGCGGAGGTCTGCCCGCCGCATCGGTCGTATCGTTGTAGTTCTCGTATCCAGCCGCAAAGGTCACACCATCCACATCGCTGTACAGCAAGGAAACGATGCTTGCGACCGTGCCGGTGCCGCGGCTTGCAACACGGTTTGTGTAACTCGTTCTGGCCTCGGCATCCGTCTGGGTTAGTCGGCCCTTTATCGGCGCGATATCGTTGGTGCAGGCTGTCCAGCCATCCACAGTAGTGACAATCTGCGTAATAACACCATCAGCCAACACATAGCTACCGTATTCTGTGCTTTCAAACTGGATGTTGCTGGTCACTTCCGTAACCGTAATGTACTTGCACAACGTTGCCGAAAAGCTGTCAGCAGCGCCCGATGAAGTCAAAACGATTGAATGCTCTCCTTGATCGTCAGTTTCGTCCGAAATAGCGATTCCGAACTTTCCCAAGGCATCAAAGGACTGAACGGCCGCAAGCATCTGCGAATACGCATCGTCATACGAGGACACGGTCATTTTCTTTGTGATGCTGGAACTTTCTGCATAGGTTCCAACTTCTCCACTGGTCGCATTGCGAGAAACACCAAAATCAAACGTAAAGGTTCCTGCAATGCTTTCAATCGGACGAATCGCCAGCTTTCTCCAGTTTGCGCTGGAGATTATGGATGCGCTGACCGCCCGAAAAGTACGTTGCGGTCGGCTGCTCGACTGAATCAAAGCACCAACCGGAATGACTGTTCCCTCTTGGCCAGTACAAGAGATAAAATACTTAGTTTTGGCCTGTCCAATGCGGCTCACCCCGCCCACCTGCATCACGTTATCTAACGCAACACCGCAGGCTGTATTAGGGAAAAGCTGCTGATATGCAGCAGCATAAGCCTCCCAGAGTTCCGCCGGGGCATCCGCAAAAATTGTAAACAGGACGTTCATCACGCTTTGTGGGTTCTCCGATGGGTCAACTCCAACCTCGTCTTTAAACCTTTTGCAGATGTCGGCGTAAATTTCATCCAGTCGGCGCATCTGAAAGCCCTTATCCGTCACTCCGTAGTCCGACATGGGACAGTTCCACCTCGCTTTCTATTTCTCCTTCGGTGGTGGTCGCGGTAAAAGACGCTCGGAGCGTTCTGGTCTTTGCATCCTTTATAAGGTTGATGGTGCCCACCCCTGTTACGCCATCAACGGCAAGGATTTGATCCCGCAGGGCCTTCTCGATCAAGGCTCGATTCGGAACCTTCACAAGGATTGTTTCAAAGTAAGGCGTGCCCATAGCGGTATTGAACACCCATTCGCCCTTAATCCACCGCAGGCGGATTTGAACCCCCTGCTTGACTGCATCGATAATTTCAAAATCGCCTGCGTCGTTGATAAGTAAATCTCCATCAGTAGCAAGCGCAAGGTCTTTTAAAGCCATTACTGCGGGCCTCCTGTCTTTCCGTGTACGCCAGCATGGGTATGCGTATTCATTACGATGCCACCAAGTACCAGCGTGCCAGAAATGTTCACGTTTCCTTGCACCTGAATGTTGCCTTTGATTTCCGTATTGCCGGTAACATCAAGCAACGGAGTGGTGATTTTGGTACTGCCATCCGTCACCTCGATGTTAGAACCGCCTCTTTGAACAAAGACGGAACTGTCTTTCAAGGTTATGGTTGTGTCTTGCTTTTTCAGTTCGATGCTGTCTTTCTTGACGGTGATGGTCGCGGTCGGTGCAAACATGACCGCTGCATCCTCACTGCCGGCACGCTTGACCTGCTCACTGGACGATGCAGGCAAGCCCGGCAACAAGGTCGCATTGGATAAATCCCACTTCAGATCTGTTCCGGAGCCACCCTCTCCGAAAATGGCAACGCAGCCATCTCCAGAATGCACGGGAAAGGCAAACCCGATTGTGCCACCGGCTCCAGTAGGCATCAGGATGACCGTGCCCGAAATTTTAGGGTAGGGTACTTCCCTATCATCATCGGTCGTTACTTTCAAATCCGGCGTTAGTTCAGCAGTGAAATTTTCGGACACGTTACCAACCTTAGCAGGTGCCGAGGTGTGGATATTATCCCTCATGTACTGGTCGATGATGCTCACGACTGCATCGCGGAAGTCCTGATCCACGCTATTTCACCTCCACAAATTGCCCAACACATTGCCAATCGTCGCCCTCCGTATCGCCAATGAACCTGATTTTTGACGCCCGGTAGTTTCCCTTATCCTCTCGGGATTCTACTTTCACATAATCGTCAATCTGAATATGGCCATTCAGGCAATACGTAACCTCAATGCCTTTCTTGGCCTTTCTTTTGGTCGTATTGGAACTCGCGTTCTTACTCGTTGAAGATTTGCTGCTGGTCGATGCGGATTCAAAGAAAGGCTTCGGTGAACCAATCATGCCGGAATCGGCCGAAAGGACATAAGCCGCCATCGTTAGCGGTTCATCCAGTGCGCATATCTGAATAATACCATTCTGAACACTCCAGCGAAGTTTGCTTCTATCGCACAGCCGCCCGATAAGCGTCTTTCCTGTGCCAACAAAAGCAAAATTCTTAAAGTCGATCATTTTGGCCTTGGGAGAAAGTTTGACTTCACATCCCATTTCCTGGGCAACATCCCTGACGATTTTTTCTCCGTTCACAACGCCCGAATAACTCAGGCTCACCGTTGTATCTCGTGCGGATGTAAAGCTGTCCACAAACTCAATTGTGGTCTGCCGGTCCGCTCCGTTTGTTTCCGTTTCAAAGCACGTCAAAGAACCGCCCATAATAACGGGCAGGTCATCACCATATCCAGCGCGCAGCTCAATCAGGCAATCTTCCTGCTCCAAAAGGCGCAAGGTTTCATCTGCCAGATTCCAAAGTGTGATTTTCCCCGTATTAGAACTTGAATTATCACCAATTTCACAGGAAAAGGAACATCGGATAGCCCTCTTCGTTTTTTCGTTGGGCTTTCCGATTTCACGACCGACAGAATTATTTTTCCCGATTCTTACTCGGTACTGTCTATCCCAGATGTCCATCTGTTACACTCCAAGCTGTTTTGCGGGAAGGTATAGCAGTTTTGCCTTTCCGTCCACAAAATCATTGCGGCCGATTATTTCCTGCTCCGTTTCAACGCCAAGGACACCCGGCGGACCTCCTTGGGTTTGATAGTAGAAATTCCAAATTGCCCCCGGCACGAGCCGCGCCATGCCGAGGATAATATTCATTTCTGCATCATAGATGCTGAGCATCCAAAAACCGCCGTATGCGTTCCATGTCAGCCGAAGATTGTAATATACTTCGTCAAGGTTCACGCGCATAATGGAATCGTTTCGGTCTGGTACAGAGATCTCATAGTATTCCAAATCCATCATCTATACCTCACTTAAACAATCCAATGGCTTTTGCCCCAGAACAAAGAATGCTGCTGCGGGAAGAAGATTTTCCGCTATCGGAAGATTTTGCTGTGGAGGTGCTCTTCTGGCTCGCGCCAGTATTCTTTTTAGACGTTCCTCCGCGAGCATACTTTATGCTGATATTGGCAGTTTCTGTCGAATTGATAGACACCTGCTTCAACTTCAGTTCAATACGCTCGCTGTTGCTTTCCTCTTTGGGGAACGTCACACTTTCGATGCAGACGTTCTCATAGCTATCGCCTCCGGCCGTAAAGGTCATTGGCGTTCTTTTTTCCCACAGCTGACGCAGTTCTTCTACTGCGCTTTGCACCCGGCTCGATGATGCCGGGTGTCGGTCTGCCCATGTAATCGGCGCGTTGGAGATTACCGCCGTGACATCGAGCGTTACCGCTTCCAGACAGATGTGGTCACTGGCGCTATATCCTTCTTCCGTTGCGTAGTCAGGAATCTTGCTGGACAATGTTTCCGGGCGTTTGATGATAGCGTCAAACTCAAAATCTCCAAGTCGAGCGGGCTGTGTCGCTTCCATCAGGCATCACCTCCCGTAATTAAGCGCATGTGCCAGATCCTTTGTGGATTGCGAGGACTGCGAACTCACGGTAGACTGCAGCTTGGATGCGGCATCGCGATCAGACACTTGGAACGTGTAGCTTTGGCGGTTTTCCTGTTTTACAGTGATGTTTTTGGTGTTAGTAGTTTGCGCGATTGGCCGCTGCGATGCCGTTGTTATAGATACCGGCCTTCCCCCCGAAATAAACGCACTGGCAGCATTTCTGCTTGCGGCAGCGCCCCCAGAAGAAGCCTGCGCCCCTGTCGGTGATTTCCCATTGTTTGTGCGGCCGCTGCCGCCAGAGGACTTTCCGCCTCCCACGCCTCTAGGACCAGGCGAATTCTTATCAGAACCGTTCCCTTCATCAGAATCATCGGGATCATCACCATTTCCACCGGTAAAGAAATTTTTTACGCCGTTCCACAGGTTCTTAGCCCAGGTGATTTTATCGCCGAACCAGTCAAAGAATCCTTTCAGCCAATCCCAGATTGCCTGTGCGCTTTCTTTCAGTGGTTTCCATGTTTCGCCAAAAGCAGCGCGTCCTAAACCATTCAGAATATCGAGGAAATCTTGCCACAGTTCCTTGCAGCCGGTCAGGAATTGCGTCCAATCACCGGTCTGAAAGCCGGTAATTAAGCCAGCCAGGAGGTCGAACAGGTGCCCGCCCAATGTGATGATGTCTGCGGTCAGGTCAACCAGTCCTTGCCAAAGGGCTTGCAGAACAACTAAAATCGAGCCCTTGTGCTCCTCCCAGAACCGTCCCAGCGAATCAAGAGCGTCTCGGCCAAACTGCTTTGCTCCCTCGAAGAACGCACTGATTTTCTCTCTCAATGCGTCAACATCAACGCCAGCCTCGCTCAGGAGCCGCCCAAAGACGCTATCGCCGCCCTGCAGGAAGGTAAAAACATCTTCCAGCACAAGGAACAGCAAGAGCCATTTTGCGGCCGCAAGGGCAGTTTGCAGATTAAATCCTTGCAGGAGTTTCACTGCGCCCGCTAAGAAAGACAAAATCTTGCTTCCGTTGGTTGCAAGGAACAGAGCTGTGGCGACCATCACGATCAGCTTCAGCAGCTGTTCTACGCCGCCAAGTTTCTCGGCAATATTTTTCAGCCACGAAGTCAGCCGCTGTGCCTTTCCCATCAGGAAATCGCTTATGGTTTTTATTGCTTTGCCAATACTGGTTGTGATGCCAAGCATGTCATCTGCGCCTGCAAGCCAAAGCCCCCACTGATTTCTGACATAAGTAAGAGCGTCCCCGATGCCGAAACCGAGTTCATCAAAGTTCTTTTGAATGTCGCTTTCTGCCGCAAAGAACGCTTCTTTCAGTTGCTTTGCGGAAAGTTTTCCGCTCTCGGCCAGATTTTGGAGTTGCTTTTCGGACACTCCCATTGCAGACGAAATAGCTTTCACAACCTCCGGGGCAGCTGTTTTTAAGTTAGAAAAGCCAGATTTGTCCAGCTTACCCGAAGACATAGCCTTTTGCAGTACACTCATGGTGTTGTCAAGATTTGCTTCTCTGCCGGAGCCTTTTTCCAGCTTTTCGACAAGCGAAACAAACTTCACAGCATCATCAACCGGGAACAGTTTACTGTTCAACTGCACCAGCTTTGTCACATCTCCGGCCATGACCCCGTATTCTTCACGACAATCCTGAGCCCCTTGCAGAATCTTCTGCTGGATATCCGCTTGGTCTCCCATCTCGCGGGTTGCCCCGCGGATGGTATCGTTGATACTGCCAAATTCCTCTGCAAGACTAGCAAGCTTAGTAAAAGAAAAGCCGATGCCGATTGCGCCAAGTGCTTTAGCCGCAAAGCCTTTTACTTCGCTGATAGCGCTTTTTGCGTCATCAACAGAGCTTTTATCGACCTTGAACAGAATTTGATTGACGAACTTTCCGATTACAGTTTCCTTTGCCGCCACTTATGTATCCCCCCTTCTGTCCTCTTGGCTTTTGGCGTACTCAATGTCCCGCTGCATCATAATCAGGTCGTAAAGTTTTAGCATTTCATCCAGATTATAAACATAGGTCAGTTCGTACATCGAAGCCACCCGCTCACGAATCAGGGTATACATAATCCATTCAAGGTTCGTTACTCTGTCGTTGTCGAACTCTCCGTACTGTTCGAGCTGCCCGCCCGGCGCACTTTGATAAGGCCTCCAAAGAGGGTGCTCGCATCTTTGAAAAAACCGCTGAAGTTTAAGCGAATGACCTCAGCACAAAGATTGAGCATTCCGGCGAGGTACTGGCAGAAGATTTCATCGAAATCATCCTCGCCCATGACCTCATAAGTGTTTTTCTTCGGATCCAAAACGAGGATGTTGCTGTGATCCAGCAGAAGCTCACTCACCAGTTTGCTCAATGCGTTGCCATTGATGCGGGCAAGCGCCTTGACCAGCGAATCTTTATCCATGTCCATCCCGTCAAACATTTCCATGTTGACGGCATCCTTATCGTCGCTAGCAACCGACACGGTGCCCAGAATCGGCAGGATGATAGATGCAACATCGCCAAAAATGTAGGTGGCATCCTTGGCGCCGAATGGGCGAACCTTGAACTGGTATTCGCCAACCGTAATGTCGCGCATCTCCATGCGTTTCATTTTCATATCAGGTTTCCTCCTTTCAGTTCTTCGGCTCCATCTTACCAACAGCCCGCAGCGTCCACTCCTGACTCTGGCCAGTCTTACCGTAAGCGCACGGGGCAGGCTTGGAAACCCATGCCTTGGATGCCGTGAAATCCGGGTTAGCCCCCAGATCCTTGACCTGCATATTGAAAAGTCCGTTGCCCGGGGTCTGCTTATTGTTGTTGTACTGCTTCAGAAGCCACTGGTTCGTCTTGGAGCCATACTGAAGAACCAGCTTCACCTCAAAGCGGGGATCGTCAGGGATAGAGATAACTACCTCTCCATCTGCACCGACTTCGTCGGTCACGCCATCGCCCTGCGGGGTAATGGTGATAAAGGAATCTTCGGCAAAGCCGGAGGGGATATGCGTTCCCATAGAACAGATGATGTTCTTTGGGGAATAAACGGTAACATCTCCGCGCATCTAGCTGTTCTCCTTTCTCAATAATTCAGCGTACCGCTGATTTTTGCAGCAATCAGGGCACCAGCCAGATTTGCTGTCCATGTCACGCCGGTAAGCTTGCGGCTCTTACGGGTGGCAGCATCCAAATCGGCCGCGCGGGGCACGGTGACGGTGTAGGACTGTTCTGCTTCTCCATCTTCCGAAGATGCATCCTGAACGATGCCACCAGCGCGGACGCCTTCTTCCAGCGCGTCAATGACTGCGTTCTGCACCAGTGCAATGCCCTGATCCGTAAACGGTACCTTGGGCAGGCCCAGGAACAGGTTCATCACCTTGGACTGAATCTCGGTTTTCAGCCAGTCACGGAAGCGGATAGTGTCAATCCATTCGCCGCCGCTCACCTTGCCGCCCTGCACCATGGCCTTACTGCCAACAGTGGTGTAGTACGAAATATTTTTTGCTTCAAGGCTTGCGATGTCCGTTGTGGACAAAGCCTGCGCAGAAATCGTAGACAGGGACTTGAAGCACCACTGTTCACTACCCGGGTCGAAAGAAAGGAACCGGGCGGCATAAGCGCAGTTCACGCAGTCATTCTCTGCCGTTGCATGAATGACCGCAGTGCGAAGCATTGCATCAGAAACGGGCGATGCCGAGATGCCGGTCGTTTCGCAGATGCACAGCTTTTCGTTTGCTTCAGTCCAGTCGGCAATGGACTGGTAGAAATCTTCCTTGATGCCCGCTGGGCAAATGCAGTACCATCCCGGCATCCTAATGGCACGGTCAAGGGTAACGTCCACCTTCTCGGTGGAACCGCTAGACAGCTTCTGCACGGCGATCATAACCGCTGTGGGCTTCGGAGACTGGCCGAACACCTTGCTTGCCGCGATATATACAGGGTCGTCCGAGGCGAAACCTGCGCTTTTCAGATCCTGCAGATTGGCATAGCCGGCAACATCCGGTGTTGTGCGCCCGCCGGGTGCTTTAGGCAGCGGGCCCATAATAAGGATGGTATCGTAGCCGCCATCGATGGACATTGCCTCCGAAATCTGGATGTTGACCTCAACGATTTTGTCAATGTTCACGTTGCTATCACTCCTTTATTCATTTTCGATTTTCTTTTCGACCTCAACCTTATCGAACCAGCCGGCCTCTGCATCGGCAATGGCTTTCGCCGCCGCGCTATTGTGGTCAGCTTCGTATCCTCCGATGGTCGGGGCCAACGCTGCATACTCTTTTGTGCACTGCACAAAGTTCACAGAAAAAGAACAGCGCGCCCTTTCCACGCCGGGCGCGCTGTTATGAATCGCTTCAGGAATCCCTTCGGCGCTCACCGTTATGTTTATGGCGCGCATCTTGTCGCACGCATACTGGCTGTCGAAAAACTGCACAGCTTGGTCGAGGTCATCAACCGCAGTTGAGAGCCCCACCTTTTTTACGCCTGCGGCGTGGGTCGTTTTGCTTTCCGCGACCAGTTCTGCCGAAAACAGGATGCGCTTGCATTTTTGCTGTTGAAGGATTCCATCTTCGATAGTTTCAAATGCGCCAACCTTGTCGATGCTCTCAAAGTCGAGGACAATATACGGCAGCGGCGGGCGCACCGCGTTCGGATAGCTGTAAATGACCTTGCAGGTTGGATACAAATCTGCAAACATCGTCCGAACCGCTTCGCGGCACTCAGCTGGTGTCATTGATGCTTTCCTCCTTCTCCCCGTCAACGGCTTCAAACTCCGAGATCCAGTGCTTCAGAATGGTATTCCCCCAGTAGATGGACGATTTGCAGGCGTACCACTGCCCCATGTAAAGCAGACGATCTCCCGTTGTCTGTTTATCCGGTTCCGTAGGAAGAAGCCGGACATCGCTATACACAGTCAGAACGCCGGTCGTAGAGCGACCGGAAGCATCGTCCTGATTGCGGCGCGTTTTGGCCTGTACATCGAGCGGAAGCTGCATATCCGAGTAAGCTGTTTCGGCCGTGCCGCTGTCCCAGCTGGTGCCCTTATAGCGGCGCACAGTGTACATCTGCTTAAAGATGTTCATTTCTTTCCTTTCGTGATAACGTACTGGCAGTTCTGACGCAAAGTACCCGTATCAATCAGGGGCTTCGTGGAACTTTTGCCCTCAATATGCACCGGCACCGGGCCTTTCTTGCCATATTCATTCATCATCCAGCCGCCCTCGATGGTAATGGACGCATTGGGTGCCCATTCCTCATCCTTGATTGCATCCTGAATCATGGACTTTGCCTGCGAACCTATCGCATTGGCAACTGCATCAGCTGTTTCCAATGAGGACAGGGCCTGCTGCGAAAACTCTGACAGTTCATCCGAGTGCTTTTTGATGGTGTCCATAAAAGGACGGGCCGGAATCATCACAGAACCGTCTTTGTGGAGGGTTCCGTAGTGGTTCCAGTAGGCAACCTCGGCCAGTGATGTTTCATCGTCAGCCGCCTCTTGGCCTGCCTGATACCCTACCTCTATAGTCACATCGGCCAGTTCGTTCAGGCGCTCCATCGCCGCTCTGCCCTCTGGTGTCAGGTCAAGTCCGATGTCTCCAACTACCGCCATGGGACGGTCTCCTTATCGAATCATGATAGGCACGATGTGCCGGTTCCGAATCGAAATAAACTGCAAGCCGTAGGAAGTAAGCTGGTATTCAGCATCCCCGGTAGTCCCGGCGGTGCTGGTAGCAAAGGAAATGCTTACGCCACCTTCAGATACGCTGGCAAGTCGCCCGGTGTTTGCAATGGTTCCAAGAGAACTGTCGCCATTGCCTGCCATTTTCATAGCATGACACACCAGAAGCGCCACGGCCAGGTTATAGTCCGCTCCGAATTTTTTCTGCGAAATAACCGGTGCTTGCAGGCCAATCCAGAACGAAATATCTTCATCCGGCATGGCTTTAAACTCGGTGCCCACCATCTTTACAATTTTGGTAATGGCGGCGATATCAGGTGCATCCATCAGGATTCAGCCTCTGCCGGAGCATCGGAATCGGGCTCCTGCCCAGCCTTGGCCTTGCCGCGTGTCTTCTTCTCCTGCACTTCCTGCATCAGTCCCATGCTGATGTAAAAGCCAACAGCGTCAGCAAAGGTGTCACCGACTTCTGCAGTATCGCCCGGCAGCAGGGATGCATCGCCGATACAGATGGGCTTCACAGAAATGTTTTTGATCTTCATGGTGTTGCTCCTTTCTTACAGGCCGTAGACCAGGCAGGCAGACAGAGGATAAGGAATCATCATGCCTGCATCGCGGCCCTCACAGTTGATGACGATTTCCAGGTTGCGATCCTGCGGCGCGTGCTGGAGGAAAGCCATGGGAACCTCGTGGGACATCTTGTCCGAGTCTTTGGTATACAGCAGGCCGATGTTCTTGCCGGTGCTGTTATAGTCCTTGTTGCCCTTGGACAGTTCGCCGGCAACCTCCCAGTTCTTAATCTGGGGAGTGTGATCCTTGATGTAGGACAGAACAGATTCGCCGGTGCCATCGATGCGGCGCAGGTTCAGACTGGTGTACAGGTCGTTGGGCATGACCCAGCTGTCCGGGTGCTCCACATTCTGGGTCAGGGTGTCGATGTAGTTCAGGATGCCGGCAATGTCGGCCGCAATCTCGTCTGCGGTCTTGGATGCCCAGTCGGCCTTACCGGCTGCGCCGTTCTGCAGTGTATAGATGGGGATGTTATTGCCGGAGGACAGAACGCCGATGATGCCCGTCTTCTCGTCGCCGTGCCAAATCAGGTGATTCACCTTGACATCGTACACCCGGCGGGCCGCTTCAGCACGCGCAGAGTCCAGAGGCTTCATAATACCCAGCACCGCATTGCGGCGGCAGGCACGCAGTTCCTGCACGTTGTAGCCGTAGCTGTCGCCGATGTTGACAATTTCCGCACGATGGGGAGTGCCCTTCACATCGACACGGGGCAGGTCGCTGGCGTAGTTGGCGATAACATCAGCAAAGCCAACCGGCTCATAGCTGTAGTATTCGATATACGCAGCTCCCTCATCGGTTTCGCTGGTCTGAGGGAAGATCTTCAGGCCGGACAGCTCCGGGAAGTCCTTATCGTACGCCTTGGTCTTGACATGCGCCAGCTGCTTGGCGAAGAAGATGCCTGCATTGTCGGCTCCATCCAGACGAATCTTCGTGCCGGGGAACGGGTTCTTATATGCCTGGTTAATCAGGGAGGCACACTTGCCGTTCAGGGCAAGGCGGTCTTCCTCGCTGTAACCGTTGGCGGGGTCGAAAGGATTGTACTTAGCCATATTGAACCTCCTTAGATCTGCTCTGCGAACTGGGCGGGTGCAATGCCGTTCTGGGCCGCACCGATGAAGCGGGCCTTGACCGCCAGATTGGTGCCCTTGGTCGGGGTGAACTTGCCTGCATCGTCGCCGGCAATCACAAGATAAACCGGCTGACCGTAAGCAGGTTCCGCCTGATCGGCCAGCTGCACCCACATCTTGCCGGTCTGGCAGACATCCAGAATCTGGCCTTTGCGCAGGAGCACAGCACCATCATCGTCCATCTCCGTATTGGCGCTGTACATCACAACGCCCTCGAACTTCTCGGCGGTCGCGCCGGTTGCAGGAAGGGTGATGTCCTTGCCGGGCTCCGCACCCTGCACAACGCCGCAGCCAAAGAACAGCTTGCCATCCTCTGCGCTGTTCCGGCGGGTGACTGCATCGTAATTCGCACGGTCATAAAGCAGGCCGGGCATACCGCGGCTAGGCTCGCCGTAGTTCATCTGTACTGCCATATTGCTCATAGCTTAGTCCTCCTTCTCGCCAGCATGACGCTGGATCATACGATTGCGGGCCGCATCAGGGTCGTTCTTCTTGCCCACATTGCGGACTGCCGCATTTGCGGAATCAGCATTGAACACCTGACGACGCTGGTCTGCCACAGTCTTGCGACCATTGATTTTACCCTTTGCAATATCAAAAGCCGCGTTGATGTAGGCTTTGCTCTTGCCATCCAGACGCATACCCGGGATAACGGCATGAACGACCTTTTTCTTTGCCTGCATTACCGGCATGGATTCCATGCCATCCAGATGCAGCTTATCGCCCAGCCGACACAGTTCCACGCGCTGGCTGACCTGCGCGGCAATGGATGCGGCGCTGTCATGGTTCAGCTGGTTGCTGGAATCGTCCGAGGTATCATCCTCATCTTCGGTAGGCTTGGTGTCGTCCTCTGCAGCATCAGCGCGGGCATTTGCGGCATCCAGCATAGACAGCAGGGTGTTGATGTCCGCCTTGGCCGGGCCATCTTCCATAGCATCACGGCGGGCGGTAATGTCTGCCAGCACGTCCGGCTTCGCAGGATCGTCACCTTCGCCCTCGTCCTTGGTGGGTTTATTAGTGGTGTCACCAGCCGCCGGGTCGTTTTCATCGTCAGCGGTAGCACCGTTGGTGGCCGCGATATAGGCTTTGAGTGCTGCTTCAAGGCCTGCCGGGTCAAGGGCAGGAGCCGCCGCAGGAGCACTGGGAGCCTCGCCATCATCGGCAGTGGGCTTTGTGGTTTCCACAGTAGTATCATCGTCCTGCGTGGGGTTGTTCATCTTCTCGTTCTCGTCCATAGGGGGTGTACCTCCATTGTTATCTTGGCTGTCCATGTTCAAGCGTGCATCATCACCGGCGCGAGCGACAGCAACCAGCGCCAGATGATTGACTCGGATATGGGTCTGGATTGCATCATACGGCTCTCCGTTCCATTCTCCGTGTTCCATGATAAGATCCTGATAGTACCCAACAGACAGTTCCCGCAGGCCGGATGCCTTTACCGCATCCGGGTCGTCAATGACGATTTTTGCACGAACGGTTTCTCCGTCCTGCTGTCCAGGGGTCAGGATTGTTCCCACTCTCTCCCGGCGGGCATTGTCCTTGTCGATTACCTGCGCATCGTGGGTTATGATGATGGGTTTTCCCTCATAGCTTGCAAGGCTTTCCGGGGCAAACACATCTTCCGGCCTGCGCAATTCTCGACGCTCCGAGCCATCTTCCAGCGTGTACTTGAAGATGCCCGTGCGGGTCAGGATGGGGTTATCATAAAAATATCCCTCGGTGCTGTAATGCTCATCGACAGGCACACTGTCTGTCCGCATTTCGCTCCGAAGGACTAGCGGCGGATTCTGTTTCATTGTTTCTTCTCCTTAAAGGCTGCAGAATTCAGCCTATCGAAGTTAAAGACAGGTTTTGCAACACAGCGGCACTGGTAGTCCTCTCCGGGATTGCAATGCCGCCCGCTATACACTTTGCCGTGCTTTGTCATGTACCACATGGCCGGCGGATCGTCATAACGGAATTTCTGGCCATCAAGTTCACGGTGGCATTCGCGCACACGTTCATCACCTGATGAACTCCAGATATATTCCTCTACCCCAGCGGATTCCTGCCTTGTGCGGGTCAGATTCGCGCTCAGGGTGCCCACCTGGTCACGCGCAAGAAGATTGGCTTTCGACTTGGTCACATCAAACCGGCGTTGAATTTCATTGGAAATCGCCGCCGGGGTGCGGCCTTTTGCAAAACCCTCAATAATGACGTTCTCCATATCATCGAAGCAGTCGCTTTCAATGCTGGTAATGAAGCTGACATTTTGCTCAACCCATCTTTTAAGCATCCGGTCGTATCTTTCGCCGAGAAAGAAGTCGTCATGGATATCCACTCCCAGCGTGGCGCGCACGCTGCGCTGCCATTCTTTGAGTTGCCGCCGGTCGGTGTAGTCAGCGCACCGGCGAACATCCCGTTCCAACGGATCGGTTTTCAGCCGCCGACTGAGCCGGTCACGCATAATGCGGAACCTGTTCTGGATGCGGCGAACCATGTCGCTGTATCCATCATGTCTGATGCTGTCGGAGCCGGTTTTCTGTTCTTCCGCAACGATAGCCAGAATTTCAGGCATGGATTCTCGCACAATCTTCTGCAGTTCTTTCAACCGCCGATTTTCGATTGCGCGCATCTTGCTTTCTGCCCACTGCGGATACTCCGGCTCGATCTTTGATTTTTTCATCATTGAAGAGCGCCCGGTCATGCCGGGCCCATTATTCTTCACAGGCATATCCACCTCTTTATCTTTCCGGGAACCATTTTCCCTTTGCAGACATCAAAAAGACCCTGCATCTCCACCTTGATGCAGGGTCTTTGTCCTTATGGCATGCAGCGCTTGAATTTTTGACCTTTTGCTTACAGCGCGCATCCGTCCAAGTGCGAAGCGGAAGGAACGCGGTTTATGGCTCCGCGCCGGCTCTGTCATGGAACAGGCCGGAACGCTTCGCAGCGGTCTGTTGGGAGCAGGGTCGGTGCTCCCTCATGCCATCGAGGTGCCGATTACGGTGTACGGCGGGTGGTGCTGGAGGTGGGGATTGAACCCACAGCCTGACGGTTACAAATCGCCTGCTCTGTCCTATTGAGCTACACCAGCGTAAAAGCCGAGGGTACCGGGCTCGAACCGGCGGTCTGGGAGTCAAAGGCCCATGCCTTATCCAACTTGGCCAACCCTCGATATGGAGCAGTCAACGGGGCTTGAACCCGCGGCATCCTGCTTGGAGGGCAGGCGCTCTACCAACTGAGCTATGACTGCAAACAAAAAGAGCCTTTGCGAGGGACGCTTTCACGTCACCTGCAAAGGCTCTCAACGCCAATATTTTAGTCAAACACCTTTTTGCCTTCGGCAAACTTCTTTTTAGCTTCGTTCAGGCTGATGCGGTTATAACCGCCGCGATAATCAGGATCCGCTCTCTGCACGCCATCATTTACCCAGCCGCACACGGGGCATTCCTCAAAATCGTTGTCTTCATCAAAGCTATGCTGCCCACATACCGGGCAGAGGATTTTCTCAGTCATCTTCGATTCCTTCCAATTCAAGCTGACGTTTATAGTAATCTTCCCCATCGTCAGGCTTGAACATCGTTCTTACGCCCTTCTCTGGGGAACCTTTTGCAAAGTCATTTTTCTTCGCGTCATACCGGCACACAAGGCCATCTTTTGTCTTGTAGCCTTTTATACCGTTTCCGCACGGGCTTTCCAAAAGTTGAACCGCCCGCTTTTCGTACTGCTCCTTTGTTGTAATGCCATCGGGAGCGTACTCAGCGGCGTGGGTTCTTCCATTCTGCCAGTGGTTGTTCAGCTTCTGCTTGTTGGGGAAACCTTTCACCTTGAAAATGTTCGCGCCTTTTGCCGAAACTGCGTTAGAATTTATTTTAGCATGACTTTGAGAATCATTCAAGTCTTTTGATGAATTTTCCTTGCTCGATACATCTTTTGATGATGTAGAACCGCCAGAACTGGAGAACTTTCCATCTTCATCGCGGTTGTGCTTGCTCTCGTCAAAATCATCCAGTGTAATGCCCAGCCGGTCAAGGTATTCTTTCACGCTTCTGAGAAACGGTTCAAACACAAGTCCACCGGGCACATCCTGTTTCAAAATCTGTTCAGGGGGCATCCATGTAGCCGTGAACATCTCCTTTTGGTCACACCGAGGAACGCCATCGAAGCCATTGACGAGATAGATCTGAACGGGAAGCACCTCATCCGGCTTGCCCTTGCAGTTGCCGAGATAGGTAATATCTCCCACGTCAATATTGAACTCTTCCTTTGCTTCCCGGCGGAATGCCACGCTCGGCGTTTCCCCGGGTTCGATGTGACCGCCGGGGCCGCACCAGCCTTGCCCATCGGAGCGTTGGCCGCAGAGGATTTTTCCATCATTCAGAACGAAGCCGGCAACGTAACCGCAGTCACCTTCATCCGTAACCAGGTTGCCTGCCGCAGGCGGGTTCTGCGGATTGGTCGGCTGGGGAACGTCAGCCTCGCCCAAGCCCCAGTCCTGATTAACATCTGCTTCCGTGATGATGTTTTCAGGGTCAAACTGTTCATCCTGCGCCAAGGACTGGCGAACCTCGGGAATTTCCAAAATACCAGCCGTAACGTATGTAGATACAGTCTGTGCTCTGGTAAGCTGGGCCGCGGCATTCGCCTGGTCCTGCGTAGCCTTTTCATCATCAGACAGGCTCCATGCGCTCTTGTAGGTGATAGTGTACTCCGGCACCTCTTTGATTTCGCCGTTCCACACCATTCCGCGCAGAATCAGTTCGACCAGCGTGCGGGTGTTGTCCCGGAGGTCGCCAGACTGGATGCCGGACACGGCTTCCTTATAGTTCTCCATGTCCCCTTCGCCGGTGGCATTTTCACCCGCTGGGGAACGGCCAAAGAGCCTAGTCTGCGGGATATGGCTCACAGCAGACAGCATTGCGCAGGCATTGTCCAGAATGTCCTTAACACCAGCCACAGACAGGGATTGAATGCCCACATCCTCGCCATCTGCATCAATAAAGACCATGTTCAGCAGATTGCGGGCAAGGTCAAGCATTTCCATACGCTGAAGCACCGTATCGTCACCGTCTGCCGTAGACAGAACGTTGGCAAGGTTCTTCATTTTGTATGTTACCATCGACAGCCGTTCCAGCAGTCGAATGGAGTAGCCCGGGCCGATGCTGGCATTCCGCAGTTCTTCACGGATGCACATATACTCCGGAATGCCCCATGTACGGTAGAGGTTGGCCATCGTGGAGCCTTCGGGGATCTCCCCGTTATGGAATATCAGGCAGCGGGAAGAATGCACCACATAACTGCCGTACACGCTGTTCACCTGGTAAAACTCCGGGATGCCCGTACCGCCTTTGCGGTAGTTTTCATCGTCAGGGTTGTTCTCATAGCCGTTGATCCACAGCGGGAACACCTCGTTGCGGCCGTAAACCAGCAATTCTGCCACGCCGTGAACATCCCGCCAGTTCAGCGGATCCTGAAGAAGTCTGCCATCGTCCACCAGCATAACAACAGCGGAGCCACCGAACAGACGCGCCCATTTCAGCGCCTTTGCAAGTTTGCTTTGGTAGTGAATGGTCTGCAGGTGGTCATCCAGCCGCTTTTGCAGGTCTTTATCCTTGATACCCAGGTCAATGCCATTCTTGGTGGCATCATCCGCTGGGGCATCAATGATGGTCGAAAACAGACCATTTCCTGCATAAAGGTCGGCCAGTTCCGCGTCTGTCACAGCAGCACCAGTTGCCCACTGGTAATACTCGGTGCTATCGTGCTGGGTGCCATACTTATTCAGGACGTTGTAATAGCCATCGAGGCGAAGTTGTGGTTTGATTTTACCGGCAATAACTTTTTTCACCTTTTCTCCTTTCCGGCTATCATATCAGACTGCGCACATCAAAGATGCCGCCCTCATACAGCGCAAGAGCTACCGCATCAGCGCGGTCAGGACTGGTCAGGCCGCGCTTCTTCAAGGCATCCTTGCCTTCAAGTTTCAGCTTCAGTGGTGTGCCCGCGAAGATGTATTTACGGGTGGTAAGTTGTCCTATCAGGGTTGAATCGTTCGGGATATGTAGGGTGCCTGCCGTGGCCATATCCCGTAGGACTGCCCACATCCACGTTGCGATATCTGCATAGCGCCCGGCGGCTTCCTTGTCCGGCACGGCGCTGGAGAAGTTCACCGGCACGACCATCAGCTTGGTTAGCTTCTGCCGAATCTTTTCTCGGTTGAGAATGTCGGTCACGCCGCCGCCAACGCCGGTGTCATCAATGACCGCATAAATCAGGCCGCGGTACTGCGGATACGCTGCACGCAGGGCTTTATATATCGCAATGATATCATCTGCCGTAGCGTACAGGTCTTGACCGTGGCGTGTGACCAGCTTTTGGATATCTCCATCAATGTTCTGTGCAATGGCCGTATCATCGTTGCCGAAGCGGGCCACGTCACACCCAATAGAGATTCGGGCCGGAACATTGTGCTCCAGCGGTTCAGCATTGACAGCCCTTGTGGCGAGCACCATCGGAATAAAGACATCGTCTTCATTCTCCGGGAACTCGCCATCCACACGGACACGAACAACATTGCTGTTCTTTCCGAACTTCCGTTCCAGATCTGCAATGTTTTGTTTGTTGGTACGGGGGCTGTCCCGGCTGGACACCTTCATGCAGTAGTAGGACTGGGCATCCACGGTGTGCGAATCGTGAAATGTGCCGGTGTTCTGCGTTGGGTTTCCGCACATCAGCAGGCGGTTGTTATCGCCGGAAAGCGTACCCTGTATGGCCTCCATGATGGGGTCAGCAACGCCGGATGCCTCGTCCACCACGAAAAGCATATTGTCTTCGTGGAAGCCCTGCATATTCTCCGGCTTGGTGGCTGTGCGGGCTACGGCAAACCAGCGTTTCTCATGCCCTTTCATGTAAACGCGGGTCTTTGTCCAAACAAGCATAGCCTGCAAGACAGGGCTGCGTTCCTGCCACTTGGCAATCTCGGCCCAGAGGACATCGTTCAGCTGCTGGCGGGTCGGTGCCGTGCACACCACGCGGGGATACGGGAAGCAAGAAAGAAACCAAAGGACCAGGTTCGCTTCAAAGGCGGTTTTGCCAACGCCCTGCCCAGAGCGAATAGACACCTTGCGATGTTGCGCAATGGCCGTAGCAGCTTCTTTCTGCCACGGATCAGGCGCAAAGCCAGTCACCTCCGCAAAGAATTTGCAGGGATTTTTGCGGTACAAGGGCACCCGCCGGGCAAAGACTTCACGTTGCTTCATCGCCATCGTCTGCGCCCTCCGATTCCGCATCCGCGGCTTCAACGGCCGCAACCCAATCGTCTACCAACTCGTTCTTGCCGCTGTCGCTCATTCTGCGCAGGTCGGCAAGCTGTTGTATCACCTTGGACTTCTGGCGCTGTACATCGGTCAATAGCCGCTCTAAGCGTTCCACGATAAGGTAGCTTGATTCAACGGTGGTTGATGTTTCTACGGTGGTGCCGGGGAGCCTTTCTTCCCGACTGACTTTGGCATCTATCCGCTCAATGTAGACCTCCTTGTCGTGGGCCTCTTTTTCCTTATCCTCATCCAAGCGGGTAAACGACCGGCTGGACTTGGATGTGTGCACCGACTGGATGTGCTGCTTCTTTTCCTGGACTGCGGAAATGCGCTGAAGCAGAAAGGCCTCCCGGGCAGTCAGCAGTTGAAGCTCCTGTATCAGCAGGTCTTCTGCATCCACATCCTTCGTGCAGTCCTGGATAGCTTTCTGATTCTCTTCCGAAAAGGCACCGAACATTACAGCGGACCACCCGCCGTGTTTCAAGGCATTCTGGTTTCCCGGCGGCGCACCACCATGATTGCCAACTGCATTGACATTGCCCGGCGGTGCACCCGGTTTCGGTTTTCCATCCTGCGGGGCTTTCGGGGTGCGCTTGGAGGATGCACCTTTGGGGTGCGGCGAGGTGCGTTTCTTGGGTGCACCCTTTTGTGCATCCCAATAGCGCTTCTTCCACGATTTCACAGTGTTCAGCGATACGCCCAGCTTCTTTGCGATTTCGGTGCATCCCATCCCTTTCTTATAAAGGGTGAACGCCTTATCTCGCGTTTCCATCTACATCGCCACCACTATCCTTCTTCATTTTCTGTCCCGGTATCTACCCGGGCTGTTGTGTTGTTCCGAAGAAAAAGCGCCGACCCTTTGCAGAGCCAGCGCCGCGTCCCCTCTCACACGACCTTTGCGAGAGCGGTTTTAGAGATCATCAGGTTTCCCAGTTCCACAGCTAGGAATGTGCCCACGAACAGGCCAGCACTTGTCAGCCAGAACGGTGCGCCGACCATCATAGACAGTTCCACGCCGATGAACAGAGCCACGGACAGGGAGAGGATAACCGCTTTCCACAGAATCCCCAGTTTTTTCCACGGCCCCCAGACCACCAGTGCGTATGCGGTCCCCTCAGCCAGCAGGCCAAAGAGCACATCGACCGGGCCGAAAGGGCTCGTTGCGTTTGCGATTGCAATTCCCAGCAGCACCGCCGGGGCATACCGCTTATCCTTGAACGGGAGTGCGCACAGCATATTGGCCACGCGGAACTGCACAGCTCCCCAGGACAGCGGGTTCAGGGTAGTTAATGCGACATACAGAGCCGCGACAACTGCAGTTTGGCAGAGGGCTTTGGTGTTTTTCATGTTCCCTGTCCCCCTCATACCATAACGACCACATTACCGTGGGGTGCGTCATTCACCGCGGATTCGACCATGATCCAGCTGGGGTGCACTTCCTCAACCAGCTTTTTCTTCAGCTTGCTGGCCGCTTCCTCGATGACCAGGCTTTCGCCTTCCAGACATTCGCGGATGAACTTGTCGATCTCGCAGTAGTCCGGGATAATCTCTGCCGGCTCCATGGTCACGGTAAATTCATTGGTGTAGTCTGCCTTTCCGATGGGGCAGAAGCACCGGCATTTCTGCTTGTAGACAATTTTTCGCACGCCGTAGCGATTTTCAAACTTAGCCATTGTTTTCTTCTCCTTTCGGCTTCTGAACGATGAACAGCAGTTCTTTTGCCTCACGCGGGAACGGAATCGCCATAAAGGCTGTGAGGAATGCAGACGGGACATAGGCTTTCATGCGGGTGTAGAAGTCCCGCAGTGCCGGCTCCTGCTTGGAATAGAACTCGTCCATTTCCCGGACGCTGGTGACCAGGCCCACTTCCTGCACAATGCTGAATCCGATTTCGGCCAGCTTACTTTTCAGCTCATCGTAACCCCACTCATAGACGTGGGCGCGGTACTGGGTCTGATACCCATTGCCCGGGGTATTCGGGCAGGAGAGAAACATTTTTGCACCCGGCTTCATCACCTTGTAGCATTCTGCAAGGCCTTTTGCGCCATCTACGGGGTGCATGTGCTCAATGGCAGAGGTGTAAATTACAAAATCGGCGAACCCCGCCGGAATGACTTTCGACATCTCGGCAACGTTGCCCAGCTTCCAGCCCACCCGGAACGGATAGTAGGAGGCCAGGTCTTTGGGTTCGAGATTTTTTGCGGTCGCGCCGCGCATGGCTTCCTTGATGTTCGCTTTGCTGATGTCTACGCCGGTATAGGATGCGATGTCCTTTGCATAGTAGCGCAACAACGGGAGCATCAAAGAGCGGCCGCAGCACACATCCAGCACGTTCATCCCCTTTTTCGCCATGTGGGCGGCAGCAAGGTGCTGGATGTAGTTCATCACGTCCAGGTTGGTGAAAAAGCCATCCCTGAACTGCATATAAAAATTTCGCATCTGGTAGGTGGTGCAGAGGATTTTTTCTCTGTCCATGCCATCCTCAACGCGGTATACGATATCTTTATCCACGCCATTTTCCTTTCGTATCAAGGTACTTCTGGTATTTGATCCATTCTTTCAGTGCATACTCTCGGCGAATCCGATAGTCTGCGCCTATCATGCCCTTCGGGGGCCTGACCACAACCATTTCTGAGCCGTTGAAGTAGGACAAGCCGCCAAAATTGACCTGTGTAGTCCATGTGGTGCTGTCCACGCTATAAAATCCAAAGTCAACTGCATCCTTTTTGGTGTAGCCCAGGCCGTGCACCCGCACCCCGCAGGCGTTCGCATACTGCACCAGCCGTTTGATGTAGCCGTACTCGCTGGGCTGGATGTGCTTGATTGCGAAGCCGCCGATGCCGATATAGGGATAGTCCCTGCACAGGCGCTTGAACTCGTCAAGGCCGCGGGAGCGGTGCCAGACGGGAATGCTCTGCTTGCCCGTTTCGGCTTCAAGGCGGGTTCTCATGCGCTTTACCGCATCATAACCTACGATGATATCTACGTCCAACTCGAAGAAGTGTTGCACGTTGTGGCGGTTGATGAAGTCGATATACCTGCTCAGGTACCCGTCCCAATCCACTGGCTTTGATGAAGCCTCTACCCCGTGCATAAACGTGAATGCCCCGCTGTCGAGCAGGAACATCTTCCACTTCGGCATTTCCTCGACCTGCCACGGCTTGATATAGAAAAAGCTCTCCAGAACGTACTCCGGCCTGTTTTCCCGCACGATTTTCTCTGACGGGAATGTTCCCGCCAAACACAGCCTCATGTTTCAAACCATTCTCCGCAGTGCGGGCACTGGATAAGCTTAGAGCCGCTCTGTTGCGCCGTAGCGGGCTGAAAAGGTGCAGGCTGTCCAGATTGCTGGCTTTCGGGGTCCGGGCCTGTATCGGTCGCTTTGGGCGGCTGTTGGGCAGGCTCCGTGAAAAACTCCTCAAAATCAGAATCGTCCACATCCCGGAGCAGACCATCAAGTTCCACTTCGCTGAAGCCAGTGCTGCTCAGATCTACATCCAGCGCCTGCAATGCATCCATTTCGGCGCGGAGCACATCATCATTCCAAGAGGATGCTTCTGCCACCTTGTTGTCTGCAATGCGGTAGGCCTTAATCTGCGCATCCGTCAGGTCATCGACCCGGATGCAGGGCACTTTGTCCATGCCCAGCCTTTTTGCGGCCTCATAGCGGGTGTGTCCGGCAATGATGGTTCCTTTCCCATCAATCAAGATGGGCACCCGGAAGCCAAACTCTTTGATGCTCTGGGCCACCGGCTCAATGGCAGCTTCGTTGTTTCTGGGGTTATTTTCATAGGGATGGATCTGTGAAATATCCTGATACACTACTTGCTGATTCATCTTTTCTCCCTTCTTTGCTTTCCCCGCTGGCGTGGCGGGACAAATTGGGGAGCGGCGGTATCTTTCCTCCTTTCCGGGCATAAAAATACCCGCCCGGTGGCGAAACCGGGCGGGCAATGCGCTATGATTAGAATTTTACGGTATTATTGTACCACTTTTGCTGTGACACGTCCATGACATCTTTTTGACATCGGACTAAGACATTTCCAGGGCGTCGATCCCAAACATCAGCATCGAGATTTTATCCACCGCTGCATCATGGTCACGGTAAACCTGCCGGGCGCTCACGTTTTCCTGCGCCGCAATCTGCTCCACAGGCTTGGTGGTCTCGTCAATGTACATGGCCTTGATGATGCGCAGGCCCCGCTTCAGAGCTTCATTGTCGCTCTGAGCGCAGTAGGTTTCGTACAGGCCAAGCATTGCATCGATATGGCGAATCATGATTTTAGTGCGCCGGCAGCTGTTGCGGATGGATTCAACCGTAATGGCATTGTTCCGCTGGAGCATCATGTCCAGCAGTTCCAGTGCGGTTTCTTCCTCCTGACCATCATGTTCGCCAGCCTCGTCCGTATAGACCGCACCCGTGCAATGTTTTTTGAACATCCGGTAGTTCTTCAGGAGCAACTTCGTGTTCCGCAACCGGCGGTCACACCGGCCTGCGGCTTTACGGGCCTGCTCGGCCACAACTTCCTTTGCACCCTCGCGGGCAGCTTTGCGGGCAGTTTCTTCGATGAATGTCATCATATCTTCCGGGATAGTCATTTTGCGCATCCTCCTGTTCTACGTTGCCAAAATCCATCAATTTAGGTATAATAGAATTGCTTTTCTCGGGGGATTGCGCAAGCAGTCCTCTTTTTGTTTGCTCAAATTGCGCTCATGCGGCGGGAAATTTCACTCTGGCTCAAAACGGCCAGCGGCTGGCGGGTAATGCCGCGCTCTGCTGCCATCTTAGCCGATACAGCCTCCATTGCCCGCAGCATATCTGCCCTCTGGGCTTCTGCGGAGCCGCCGGGCAGGATATGATCTTTGCTTTCCCGCATATCGTTGATTTTGAGTTCTTCCTGCAAAGCCTGTTCCGAACAGCGGCGAAGCAGTTCCATTGCATAGGCTTCACCGTCCTGCTCTACCCATCCGATGTACTGCCGGTAGTTATCCAGCGTTTCCTGTTTCAAGCGGGCAAGCCGTTCCTTGCCGAAGCCGAAGGTCAGGTGCGTTGTTGCCGCCATAACCAGCCAAGCGATCTCTGCGCCCTCGTTCTGGGCCATGCGGAGCTGCTCTTCCCTGCGGTTGCGCGGAGCCTTGGTCTGCGGAAGCCGGACCTCAAAATCACAGATACCTTTCAAGTCCTCCCGCATGGCATCCGTTGCACTCTTGCGGTTCTCGGTCAGGATTTTTGTCCTATACCGCTGCTGAAACTCGTGCATCTCATTACAGGCCCGCTCCAAGCGTGTGGCTCCAATGCCCTCTTCCTGGTGCATAGCCACCACCATACACCAAGTGAAAATCTGCGCCGCCTTATCCCGTTCATCAGCCCGCTGCTGGCGAATGTTCTTCATCTGTTTTGCCATCTCCAATCTTTGCACCCGAAAATTTTTGCTAGGAATCTTCTCGCTTTGCCGCAGTCCCAACGGCTTTTGCACCACTGACACCGGCCATTGCACAGGAACGCCAGATGTGCTTTCATGTGCCCTCCTTTGCATTTTTGACCTTCGGTCCAGCCATGTGGCTTACAGCCCAAGACCAACCTACCATAGGCAATGCAGCCACAATCAGGATGATTCCGGCCGCATCCACGACCATCGGACTAAAGAAAATTTCACGAATCAGATTCATTAGATTCCTCCGCATTCACTATAAGTCCTGAAATTCCAGCGTTCTCTTTTGCATAGCCCACAGCTTCTTCTGCGGATACTGCCCACACATAAGATTTTTTGAGCAGTTCCTTACTCACTGGGGATCTATATTCCACTTTATACTTATGAACTATTTTCCACTGCCGGCGAGGTGCCGATGTTCCCTGCCAATACGCTGCTACCAGTTTTTGCTCTTCTACGCATACCGGGCGCAGCATTCCAAAATTGGGGTGTTCATAAGCTACTTTCTGCAAGGCTTCTTCTACGGCTTTCGGAGTGTTTTCTCCACGAATCCATGCAGAAAGCATACATTTTTCTGCCGTATCATTTTTTCTTGCTTCGATTGCGACCTCATAGCACGGCACCCTTATTCACTCCTTTCCTGCCCGCCGATTGAAGTACACCACCGGCGAAACACCGCGTTCATCACAGTCCTTGTTGTTGAAACTGACGATTGCACCGCAGTTTTTCTTATTGGTGCACCGAACGCATTTCATGCCCGTGACGCTCACGACTTCATAGGTCGGTGCACCACAGAACGGGCATTCCCGGCTTTTAGGTTCAACGTGTGCTTTCATTTTTTCTCCTCAAATCTATTGCAAAACTCTGGGGGATCGTCAAAGGGTGGCAGATCCCAAAAATTGCAGACATATCTGCAGCACACATCGTTTTTTGCCCTTTTAAAGCGCAGATGGGCACACTTGTCACATAGTGGTGCTTTTCTTTTAGGAATTTCAGACACAATGAGCACCCCAGTTGCATAGCTCACTGCCATAATCTGAAGCCACTTCAAAATAGTTTTGAAAATCTCTAATGCGGTCACTTTTCTTTTCCTTTCTTGCAGCACCCCATGTAATACTCTGTAGGCTCCCAGTCAGAAAAAACGATTTCTCCGATTTTGTCGCACCAGCTGTCGCCCTCTCCGACGTACATACAATTGGGGCAAGCATCAGGATTGCATACCCTCTGCGGCCTGTCTTTTCGACCACAATGATGTTTCTTTGCCATCAGGATCCTCCCCTACGCACCGGCTTCTTGCCGTTCCCAGCAAACTTTTCAGGCCGTTCATCACTCATGCCGCGAGCCAGAACCAGTGCCCTCTGGTCGTTCGGCATCTGGTAGATGCAGCCAGTCGGAATGTGCATATACAGATCATTCAGCACAGCGCGGGCAATTTCTGCCGTTTCGTACTGACCCAGACGATATACCGCGCCGCCACCCGTAGGAACCGCCTTGATTTCGTGTTCAGGACTCACATACACGCTGGTGCACTGGGCAATGTTCGTGATGGAGTCCCATTTTTTGTTCATGACGTACATTCTGCATCCTCCACATAGCACCAGCTTTGAGGCGGGCGGCAAATGGAACATCCGTCGATTTTGCAAGTCGGTGGAATCATGTAGTGATAAGACGTTTCATAGTTTTCACAACGCCAATTTCCACAAACACAATTTGATCTGCCCATTCCAAAAAAGCCAAAACGCGAAAACTCGTCAAGGTCTCTGGGCTTGTCATAAATCTTCAGGTCAGAGATGTGCCAGCCGTAGCCATTACGACCTTGCAGATATTTTTTAACGGTTTCTTCGGTCAGGCAGGCGGCTTGAAGCAGTGTATCTGCCGGTTTATACCACCCGTCCGATGTCAAAATGTTTATGTCCATCATCGTTCCGACGTGGACGAGCTTGTCGATTTTGTCGCAGGTGAACTCGCCGATCACTCTGCTGTCCATTTTCTGCACGCCAGCCTTGGGCGACTTCATAACCCAGCCATCGTGACCGGTGCAGTAGATGTACGCCTTGAACGGTGTTTCCAGTGTCGGGCGAGTCTTGCGCACCTCGACTTCCTTCATTCCTGCCCAGATCATCTTGCACCAGTTTGGCTGGATGCTCAGCAGAACAGCTTTACTCACTTTGCACCTCCCCGCCGTCCAGGTCGTCTTTGAGCTGTTCGAGCTTTTCGAGCACGATCTGCTGTACCTCTTCCGGCTTACCGACAATCTCAACGAGCTGCGCCAGCATGATGTAAACGTCCGCGATTTCTTCCCTGACGCTCTCGTGGGCGACCTTGATCTTCGCACCGTTGCGGTAGTTGAAGGTTACGGCCCGCTGGAGATTGCAGATTGCCTTCGTGAGCTCTGACATTTCCTTGATCGCCATCTGGAGTTGCGGGGTGGTGCCGTACCGATTGATTGCCCGCCGGATGGTGCTCAGGCCATAATCAGGAATGGCCGGGATGCCCGCATCCTCGTACCATTTGAGCTTTTCCCGCAGGGTCGCATAGGCCCACAAAATCGTGTAGTGCTCCGCAATCAGGCCATCTATGCTCTGCTTTGGGTCGTCGAAGAGGTGATCGGTCAGGCTTTCGGAGAGCTCCATATCATTGCAGCCCAGATCGATGCTGCTGCCATGCCCCTTGACGAGCTGCCGCGCATACTCGGTCAGTGCCATTTCAGGTTGCCGCAGCCATACCCAGCCGTCCTCGCTGACGTCAGTAAAGTTGAGGGCAGTCTGAAAATTGTCCACCGGGTTGTCGGTCGTCAGCCTCGGAACACTCTTAATCTTTTGCTTATCCATTTGCTCACCCTTCTTTTTGAATCATCGTCATATCGTAGCCGCTCTCCACAAACTTCACGCAAAGGTCGTGATTGATTCCATTTCCGAGATATGTATAGATGTCCGTCATTTCCTCCAACGTAAAATTCGTACCCAGCAGCTTGTTGATGCCCTCAAAGTGGAGTTTTCTTTCCTTGGGCGAGACTGCTTTAATTGCAGTCCGCGTAAGCCACTCCAAAATTTTTGCTTTCAGCTGGGTTTCGTTGGTCACATCTTTCAGTCTGAAGCCGGAATCAGTTCTCAGACTGAAAACAAGTTCGTTTTGCATATTCACGAACGACTGCGGAAACGCCGCCTGAATTTTCCTCGACCACATGGTATCGAAAATGTTGAATTTTTCTACACCGGCTACGGCTTCCGGTTCTTCTTTGGCAAGATAATCAATCGTGTTTTCGACATCTGCCAGCGTGTGAATATGTCCCAGTGAACTTTCCATGCTCAGCACAGCTTTCAGCTGGTCAGCGTTAAGCGTTCTCATTTTTTCACTACCTCCTTCGGCGGCAAAGGCATCCACCCAACCACAGGAGAATCAACACGGTTGTTGTAAACATCCTCCGGGTTGAAATAACGATATTCCCACCAGCCTTTGGGGATGAGATAATCGTCATGCTCTTCATCATAGGTGCCCCACTCGAAAATCTCTTCCCAGTAGAACTTGCTTTTTTCGGACAAAACAGTGCCATCTTCGTAGTGGGCCGTCGTAATCCCATATCCGCCGCAGGCTGTTTCAAACAGAATCAGCACTTCCGTCTCAACTTTCGGAGGATCCTTGTCGGGGTCGCGCCAGAAAGAAAGTAGCGCTCCTTCCTGTGCAACAGGAAGTTTCTCGACCTTTTCCCGCGCTACCCGGAGAGTCGCAGAAACAACATCATTCGCACTCGGCTTCTGAATCGTGTTATACTCCAGGCATTTCAATACGTCCTCACGGTTGATGTACTCATCCATTGTCTTCCTCCTCATAAATGTCGAGCTTCATGTCCAGTGTGTACGGGGTGTCCACCGCGACGTCTGCGTCCGGGTCAAACTGTACGTCCAAGCTCCCATCTTTCAGCGAAATGGTGAGCACACAGTTATTGAGCTTTGTCGTAAAGCTGTCACCATCGTTCAACTTCCCATGGTCAGCCGCGTACAGCTCCAGCGCCGCTTTAATCGCTGCGTTCGACTGTTCCATCAATCCCTTTTCATTCATCTGAAATCACCTTCATCTTCACCACATTGAATTTTTCATACTCCGGGTGGCAAGCTCTAGCCATCGCCTTAGCCCGTACAGCAGCACGCTTAATGCCCTTTTCATCGACAACAACGCACGGCAGGAGTGCAGAGCCACGTTTCCCGGATGCAGCGATAAGCATCTCATACTTTGCCATCGTCTCGTCCTTTCTCTGGTTTCGGCGGGTGCGCTTCGCTCTGGCGGTCTATATCACCATCCACGCAGCACGCCGCATAAATCAGAAGTGCAGCCATTACCGCCAGAACCACCAGCACAATCCAAAGCCACATTTTGCATCACCCTCCCAGAAGATTTTTCATCATATACCCGGCCATAGCCTGTGCATATGCCTGTTTAGGAACGTCCGCCGCACCATTCTCTTCCAGCAGCTCTTTGATGCTGTGTTCGCGTCCTGCGCCGTCAATGGCCCGAACTCTGGTACTGCCGCGATTGACCGTCACCGTTTTCTTATCGCGCGGGTGGATGCCGAACGGAAGCTGGAAACCTTTCTCAAACACCCAGAGGTGATAGCAGTCGCAGACGTCCACCAGCCGGTCCTGCGTTGGGAACACTTCGACGGCAACTCGCTTCTCGCCGAACAGGTCGTTTTTAATTTCCATCTTGACGGCCCACGGGATATCCCCGCTGCCGTCACTCCGGCCAACGCCCTCTGCCGCCGTAATCGTGACGTGTTCGACCTTGCCCCATTCCGTGCGGAGCAAACGAGACATCACGCTGTACTTCTGGTCTTCGCTGATCCATGCCCGATCCATCTCCCTCATCCAGCCGTGATAAGGTACTCCCAGCTCTTCAGCTGCCTGTTTCGGGGTAATCGTCTCAATCCACTTCATGTTACTACTCCTTTCCAGTGCTCATGCCCATCAGCTCCGGCGTATCAACTACATTTCCAACCACCTTTGCGGTCAGAACCAGGCTTGCAAGACCATGCTCGACAAACTCCTTTCGGTTCTCCGAAAATTCCGCGTAGAAACCAATATGGCCTACGCCGTAGTCGATGTATTCGCCGTATCTTACGGCAAAAATCACATCTTTTCCGCATCGATCGTCTTCCAAAATGTCCCCCTCAAAAACAGGTACCCCGTTTCCGTCCGTCAGAGTTGTGTTCATACCGATCGTAAAAGGCTTGACCAGATGGGCGTATGCCGGCTCTTGCTCGGAGTTGATGTACCAGCCCTCGCCCGGGCGGCTGTTTTTCACACCTGGGGAACGAATCAGGAATCCTTCATGCCAAACGCCATCTGCAGACTGCCCGCGAAAAGTTCTATCCTGCATCATGCTTCACCCCTTACCTTAACGGGAAGCACCAGCGCTTCATACTGCGGTTCAATCAGCTTTACAGGGGACAGCGGCCCAACTACCCATGCGCTGACTTCGTCCTCTTCCATCGACTTCAAAGCCTCGCTCAGGAATTCAAGGTTGAAGCCGATTCGCAAGGGGTCTTCCAACTTTCCGCTAAAGGAAAACTCCTCATTCATTTGCGCGATCGTGCTGCGCATTGATGCTCTGCCGGTGCCGCCGGGCTCCAGGTCCATTACCAGAACGCTCTTTTCTTTTGCGTCTGCAGACCGGGCCAGCTTGACGCGACCCAGAACGCCCAGCAGTTCTTTTCTGTCAAGCGCAATTCGGGTTCCTTCATTTCTCTGGGCCACAACCTTACCATAGTCCAGAAACGGCTCCGCAATCAGGCGGGACTTCACCTCGAAATTGCTGTCACTGAAAACAGCCTTTTTCCGGTCACGCACAATTTCCACGCTACCATCCATAGAAAGCGTATCAACTGCCTTTGCCGTGGCCGCAGGAAGCGTAAAGCGAAAATCACCATCAGCTGTGCAATTGATTCTGGCAATCGCCATCCGGTATCCATCCAGCGCACAGATTTCCAGCACATCCTCGCCTTTCCGAGAGAAGCACAGGCCACGGTGCGCAGGGTGTTTATCGTCCTTCGACACCGCATAGAGGACTTTGGAGATTGCCCAGCTTAAATCGTTGGCCCCCACGATACACCGCTTTGCATCATTGCCCGGGCCAGAAAACTCCGGGTAGTTCTCTGCCGGCGTTGTGTTCAGGCGTGCCCTGGCCGTGCCGGATTTCACGGTAAGGATTCCTTTATCGGCCTCGATGCTGATTTCCGGTGCTACCGTGCCGCTGATAAAATCAACACCGCGCGGTGGAACCACCACATCCTGCTCAACCGGCTTGGACAGACCAGCACGGACGCTCAGTTCCAGATTGGTGGCGTATGCATTGGAGCCGCTCAACAGGATTCCTGCATCATCGGTGCCCACCGCCCGAACCTCCGGCACCGCCGTGCGCAACTTGGAAAACAGCGCTCCAAGTTCGCTTCGCTCAAACTTCATCTTCCTTTTCTCCTTTCTCAAAGTGCTTCATGCTGAATTTCACATAGCATTCAGGGCACATATAAGCCACCCGCTCCGGGTTATCACCACGCTTTCTGCGCAGGAGCAGGGCGTACATTTCTTTCATGGGCTGGTATTTGCCACAGACCGTGCAGTGCTCCCACAAACGACTTTTCTGCACATCAGATGGAATTCTCTGAAGGAGGGGCTGCGGCTTCTCTCGCCGCATACTCTGAACGCCAACCACGTTTTCCATGCTACTTCGCATGAACACCGGCGTTCCAGCTGCATCTGCCGATGTCAGAATATCCTGTATCCATCCAGCCTTTGGAATAACCTTTCCGGCATTTTGGCCTGTCTCCGCTCCAATAACTGCCCATTTCAGCTTTCGGAACGTTTTTGTTGCATCGCCTTCAAACGGTCCGAGAAGCGGCTCTATGGCTACGAACGTATTATACTTTTCGTTTGCCCACACACTGTCTGACAGAATCGTTGCGGTAGAGCCGTACCAGAAATTGTTTTTCTGTGGAAGTGCCCCATGGTTTGCAAGGTTCTGATATCTCACCGGGTACTGCGTCAAGAAAATGTACTGGTGCTGGGGTGCCATTTCGGCCGCAGCGAATACCTGAAGAATCCAATCTTCCGGCACCCACGGACCAAACAAGTCGCCGTCCGTGCATACCATGATGGTTGAGCCCACTTTGACCTTTTGTGGCCAATCCATGCGATACTTATGTATCGTGGGCATAAATCCGGTTGGGTTGTTCAGAAAGCGGTTATTTGTGGTTTCCCATGGAGCGTCCAGCTCAAAGAGGTTTGCTCCGACCTGCTGAACCTTCGGACGTTCTGCAAGATTTCGTCTCCAGTCGCTGGCAAAGCGTAAAGCGCTCTTTTTTGCGTAGCAATATCGGCAGTCTTTCAGACATCCTGTTACAGGATTCCATGCGTAATCCGCCAATTCGTTTTTTGTTCTGTTCACCGATAGATCCTCCCCGACTGGCTGTCGATCAGGACAATGCGCTCTGCAATCTCAAACCCTGCGGCATCTGCCACATACCGCAGAACGTGAATAAGATCATGCACCCGTTTCTCGTCCTTCTGGATGTTATTTTCGGCACGCGCCCGGGTGGGGTCCGGCGCACCGCTGGGGTTGTGTCCTTTGCGGGTATCAGGCATTGCTATCCCCCTTGTCCAGAATCATATAGTACTCGTACTGGGTGCCCGGGTTGGCGTTTGGACGGCGGCGCACGATGTCAACCCGATACCCCGCTTTCAAGAGCAGCCGTCCCAACTCTAAGCGTTCATCTTCCGAGAGTCCTTTTGCCTTAGACGGCGCAAGGGAAAGTTCGATTTTAGCCAACACGCTTTTCCACCTCCATCAGGTCGTGCATCAGCTCGTCAACCAGCAACTTACCGGCATTCGCGCCTGTGCGAATAATGTTTCCATTTTCCTTTAACTCTGCAAACTCCTGTGCACGGATTTCTTTGGACTGCTTTGCAAAAGAAATTTCCGATGCTGTCATGCGCCCCTGCACCACCTGCTGCCATTCCTCGATGAATGGCTTGGCATCTTCCAGATCTGCATACTGGTCGTTGTTATAGCTGCGTTTCTGCCGAACTGTACCGCCCGGCTCCACCTCCAAGGTGTACCACGGCGTATTGGGGTCAGACTTCTTTCGCAGGAAGAAAATGTAGCTTTCCCGAACAGAAATACGCTCAAAGTACCTAGTTCCACGCTGGATGCAGTGGTCAAGGAACTTGCTCTCCTGCAAAATGTCCTTTGCGCCCTCTGGCACCCGGATAATGTACTCCGCTCCATCGTACTCGTAGATTTTGCGGATCTTCTTGTAGATGTTTTCGATATGGAACTGCTTTTCCAGCTGTTCCGCTTCCTTTTCGATAGAGCGTTTTGCACCTTTCATGACTTCCATCCGGTGCCGCTTATTGCGCTCCAGCACAAGATCATCATGCCGGCGCTTCAAGTCGAGCGGGAACATCACGCTTTCAAGCTGCATATTCATCCCCACTTTTTCGGCCATGTCAAGGTAGTCCGACCAGTCCTGCGCAACTCTAAGTGCGATATGGCCGTTGTAGCTACCCGTGATTCGTCTTGTTTGCTGGCGGAGATATTTCAAGCTTCGCGTCATTCCGCTTTTCTGTAATGTCTTGGCCATTCCTGAGAGATTTCGGATGTTGGCCGTCATTGCCATGTTCTTGCCATTGATTGCGAGGCCGGCTTCTTTCCATTCCAGCGCATTATCCACCTCGCGGAACGACTTTTTGCTCTGCGAGACCACGGCCAGTTCCTGACGGTTTAAGCCAAACACACCGTAATAGGTCTCTGCGCGAAGATTGATGCGGGTGCTGTGTTCATATTCGTCGTACACCTGAGAGCACAGCGCATCAGCCCAGCCCGTTTTCACAAGGCTTTCGGCCATCGGATACCGATTCACGATTTCCCACTGACGAACCTCCCATGGAAAATTGAGATGATTGTCGTACTGGTACATCCATTCAGATTTCAGCACTTTCCGAACATCACTCTCAAATTGGTCAGTATGGGATGCCAATGTATACGGCTGATACGGACCAGAGGGGGCCGTCAGCATTGCGGATAACTTCGGGCGCTGGCACATAATATATTCCTCTTTTTCACTCCAGCTGCGTTTCCACTGCTTGATGGTCTTTCCGTCCGTCCACCATATCCCCCGGCCATGAAATTCCAGTTCTGCCCGACGATTGCTGAAATCGAAATACACCAGATAGCGGCGAATCCAGACCCCATCTCCCTGCGGCTTGCTCCAAAGGAATGTCCTTGCGGCCCACAGCCTTTTGACCGAATAGCGGGTATTACGAACCTGCATTTTCTCCCCGCAGCACTCGCACACTGCCGTGCTCTTGTGCTTGAGCAGTTCTGACAGCGTATATTCGCCGCCACAACAATCGCACCTTACCCGCTGAATCGAGACCTTCTTCTCAACTCCACCGGGTTCGATTACGTTCTGCTTGTCGTTGGTGACCCAGAGAAAGCCCGCATCACTGCACACTTTCAAAACCTGTTTTCCGAAATCCTCTGGCGGTTCCGGCAGATTCTCAAAGAGTTTCTGGGTTTCAGCCGCCTGCCGTGCATTACGCTCTTCACGCTTCTTTCTGGCATGAGCTGACAGCGCATCTTCTACAATGCCGACCAGATAACCCGGTCTGCGGTCATCAAAATAGTTTTGCAGAAGCTCCGACTCTCCCTTTGTTGCCGGCACTTCGGTCCTCCATGTCAAACACTGGCAAGGTCTGACCTCAATTTCACGCGGCGAAAGTTCGCTCTTTTTCGGATTCTCGTTCCCACGAAGCTCCCCCGTCCAGTAACCTCCGAAAAAACGCCACACGACCAGCGGCTTTTCCTTTTTGTCCCAGACGGCCACCGTCAGCACCTTTCCCTTGATGTAGCGACCCACGCCCTGCCCCTCGGCAACTGACATACACAGCGCCGCATCCAACTCTGGCCGCTTCGGCTCCGGCGCATAAAGTTTCAATTCTTCAACCTTTTTCATCGTGTGCCGCCTCCAAACTCTCCGACGTGTAATTTTTCCCGGGCAAAACCTTCACTCCATCGACCTGTTGAGCAATGCAAGCAAATTCGTTTTCTCCCCGGACGATGAAGCAGAGCCACTCGCCACGTGCACCAGCCAGTTCCTTGCCCTGACCATACGCGATGTGGAACGGTCTCTTGAAGCAATCTTCGAATTTTTCTGCCGGATGCTCAAACGCATAATTTGCGTGCATAAGAAGGAACTCGTCTTCTTTCAGCCTGCGAAGCGGTACAATTTCGGTACAGCTGCTCCGCGTCCGGTAGTCATCCTCATCGATATCACCGCCAGCTGCGATGGCCCAGAACTCGTTTTTCCCGTCCCAAGCATACCAGTTAAGGCAGTCCAGCGGATCCAGACAGTAATGGAATCCCGTATTGGCGCATTTTGCCTTTTCGGTCTTGCTCACTTCGCCCGGCTGGTACTGATAGCTGCCATCGCCGAGCGTAGCAATCAGCCCCGGCTTGAATCCTTTGAATCCTAAAATCATCAGAGCCACCCATCCAAGGAAAGCTGCATATCGTCTTCCGCAGGCGTTTCCTTCTTCTTTTTTGCCGGCTTTTTCGCATCCGTTTTCTTTTCTGCTTTGGACGCAGGCTTGGTTGTGTGAGCTGGTGCCGCCTGCTTCGGAACATTGGGGGATGCCTCTTCCGGTTTGACGGTGGCCGGAGCCTGCATCTCAGCTTCCGTAGGCGGTGCGCCAGTCAGTTTGATGTTCATGCTGAACGAAACCTCGGCATTCGGAAAGTAAAACTGCACGGCGCGGCGGTAGGTTTCGAGGTCGGACAGAACTTCGCCTGCGTTGTTGACAACAGCGGCGCAACATTCGGAGAACGTGCGCTGCGTGTTGCAGACGACCTCTGCGAACCGCGGCTCCTGGTCTACAAAGCCAAGCAGTGTCCGCAGAACATAACTCTGCACGCTCTTTGCGGCACGACTGCCCTTGAACAGCTTGTCCTCAGCTTCCAGCTTTGCTTTTGCTTTAGCTCGCCAATCGACGAACTCAACTGTGGTTGTGGTGTGTGTGGTGGAATCCATATTGTCCTCCTATCAGAAAAAGCTAAGTTGCCCACCCTTGCCCTCGGAGAACACCGGTTCCTGTTCCGGCGCTCTTTGCGGCTTTTTAGCGGCTTTTGGCTTTTCCGTGTTCTTTGGTTTCTCGAGATTTTTAGGAGCTTCAGGGGATTTTTGTGGTTCGGATTTTGGCGCATCTGCAACACGCTCTTTCCTTATCGGTTGAGTGACCAGTTCCATCTGCGCCATAAAGATTCGATATTGCCAAACCGGGATCCTGAGCATCGGCGTATACCAGACGTTCCCTTTGTCAACTGGAAGCAGCCCCCTTTTGTCATAAGACACAGACGGGCTTGCAAGCGTATCACCGATGACGACATACCCCGGCATTCCAAGCAGACTCATTTGCAGATAGCACATCATGCCCACGATGTAGTCAATGTCCTGCGCCACAAACAGTACATCCGTCTGATAATTGATGCCTTTCTTTCTGCATTCGTTTGCGAACGCCACCAGCAAGGCCCCAGCGCCGCAGGTCGGATCACAGACCGCAACCCATCCCCTATCTCCGATTTTCTGCTGAAACTCTTCTGCGGGGGTCGTTACTGCGGACATGAACTCACACAGGTGGTAGGGCGTAAAGAATTGTCCTGCATGGTCGTTTCCAAGCCCCAAGCACATATACAACTCGCCAAGGAAGTCCTGTTCCGGGTTGTCCTCTAGTGCCACGACCAACAAGGCCAGCATTTCCGTAAATGCTTCCATTTCCGGCCGCGTGTATTTTCCTGCGATTGATAAGTACTGCTTCTCGCGTTCGTCAAAGTGGCTCTGATCTGTCGCATTGGACACCGCAATAGCACTCATGGTGATCCAATCGCTCCAGACCTGCCAGCGTGACCGACCATTGCTCGAAAACACTTCAAACTTTTTTACAAGTTCCTTCTGTGCTTCACCCCGGACATGGCGAACATCACTCCCCATTGGAATCGCCCCCTTTGCCCTGCGGAACATCCTGTTTTTTGAACGGTCTTCTCTTTATTCGTCCAAGGCTGTCAGTAAGACCTAGAATGTTGTTTCCGCTCGGCGTTTCTCGGTCAACCCGATTTCCTTTATTTTTGATGTGAGTTTTTTCCCACTCTGCAAACGTTGTAACATGCTGCGCCGCCGCCTGATCGAGCAGGCGCTTAGCATAGCACCATGGGTGCTTCGCTTGGTGGCGCATCGCTTCTTCCAGCGTAGCAACCACCAAAGCGTCTTCCACCCCGGTTTCTCGCAAATCCCGAAATTCTGCTGCCATGTAGGGCGTAAGCATACTGTCGCATCCAGCCCAGACCCAGTAGCTTTCCGGGGTGTCATCAGGCGGGCCGGTTGATTTTTCTGTGTTTTCCTCAGTTGTGGATTCTTCAAAACCCATTCGGTTTTCTGGGTTTTCTTGATTTTCTTTTGATTTGCGAGGTCTGCCACCTCTGGCACCGTTTGCCCTATTGGCAGCGGCCTGACGCTCGTATGCTTCATTGGAAGCATCGATTTTGGCTTTTATCGCCGCCCAAACAAAGCGCTCATTCCCCAGAAACTTCGGTTCTGAACCAGTTTCCTTGTAATCTATCATAGCCCATAGAATTCGGCCCCGTTCCGCTTCATTGAACGGTTCTAGCAATGCTCTGTAATCCTTCACCCACAGTTTTATGTAATCATTCGCCACGCTCCACCTCCCCTTTCGGTTTTTGATTGAGCGAAAGCACTTTACATAGATGCCGATCCAGCTTGATGCCATAGATATGGTAATCAGCAAACAGGGCTTTTTCTCTGCGGTGCGCCTCTTCATGGTGCCGCCGACAAAGTGCTATCGCGTTCAGCCCGACATGGACGATAGCTTCTCTATCTCGACCCATGCCCACGCGGTCAACATGGTGCACCTCTGCAGGCTGGTTGCAAATTGCACACCGGCGATTTTCAAGGCAAAGATACAGGTACTTGCCAATATCATCCGTCTGGGTGAGCAGGCTGTCCTTTGTGGGCACTCCCCAATGGAAGCAAAACTGAATCAGGTATGTAATAAACTCTCGGGCCGTGGTCATATCGCAATTCGAAAGGGAGAACCACTCCCGCAGACAGCGGGAACAGAAATCCCATTCCAGATAAAGCCGAAGTTCTTCCGGCTCCTGCCCTGACCACAAAGAAATATCTCGGATAATAGCGAAAATCTTGCGGCGCTGGTCTGCGGAAATGGTTCGGCCATCATCCAGACGGACTTCTACCCGCCGGGGGCGCTTCTGCGCCAGAAACCGGCTGATGTCTACGTCGGGTTTCAGGACAAGCTTTCCGTTCTCCAGCTTCTCAATTTTCGCTGTCACAATCATGCGCGTTCTCCTTGTCCACATGGACGTGCATCGGAATATAAACGCTGTTTGCTTTCATATTCCGTGCCAAAAAGTCATTGCATTTCGCTTCTGACAGGTGATTTCTGAGCACCTGCAGTTCGTAGGCATACTGCCCAGCTACCTTTTTCTCTTGGATTTTGGCTTGTATATCTTCATCCCGGTAGTTCGATTCTATCAGATAAAGGTCATAGCCAATCGCCTGAATGCCATCCAAATTGTTAGTATCAGTGGCATAAATCACCTTGCCAGACGGAAAATGCACCTTATACCCACAGTTGGGTACGTTATGGGCTAGCATTACCGGAATCACATTGCACAGGCCGTACCCATACAACGTTCGCGGGGTCAGTACATCAATCTGACGCTCCGGCACCCCTGCAGCTATGAGCGGCGGCACCAGCCAGCGGCAACACCCGAAGCGGAGTGTCGGCCGCTCACTGGCAAGCCGCTTGATGGTTCGCTTCTGGAAGTGATCTGAGTGGATATGCGTCAGAAGCACAAGCTTCAGTTTCGGAACATACGGCTCCAACGCCTTATACGGCACGCCGCAGTCTACCAGCACAAAATCTTCCAGAATCGTGGCGTTGCCATCGCTGCCGGTGCTGATAATGTTGTACTTGACCATCAGAGTGCAGCCAAATCAACGGCTTCCTCAACGGCATCCGCTTCCGGCTCTGGAAGGTCCATCGTCTTGGCTGTCCGCTCAATTTTAGGCGGTTCCTGCTCGCTCCGGCCGGCATCTGCATACTCCGCGGCTTCCGGCAACAGCCCACTGCCTGTGCTGTCCGGCATCATAACGCGCCCGTCCCGCTCATAAGCCGTGGTCATTTCGGCGGTCATGATGCCCCACTTGGAAATCAGCTGACGCAGCATTGTCTTTTTGCTCATCCCGTCAAAATCCCTATACCAAAAGCTGGAGTACTTCCACAGTTCGTCCTGCGGGATTTCGCCGTTCAGCAGCTTCTTGTATGCTGCTGCACTGAACGCCTGACTGTACTTGTCCGCATGAGCCATCATCTGGTCTGCTGTCCAGTACAGCGTTTTCTCAAAGCCGTTGATGTACTCGAAGTGTGCAATGTAACCCACCGTCGGCATTGCTGCGCGCTTTTCAAAATCTTCGATAAAGTGCATTTCATGGAACCGTTCTTCAAACGGATCCCATCCGCTCAGTTCCCCGGCTTTGACCTCCAGCACATTCAGGCGCTTATATTGGCCAGTCCGCAGCGCCAACTGGATATAGCCCTTATACCCCAGCACAAACTGTGCCTTTACGCTTGCAGGCTCAATCACATTGCCCTGCCGGTCACGCTTCGCCTTGGACTTAAAGGGCACCAGATAGAACTGACCCAACTGGGGCGAAGGCTGCAAGAGCAGGCTTTCGCCCAAAAGGGCACCTGCCAAAATCGTGCCCGGGTTGCATTCCTGCAAGGCCGGATTGACAGCAACGGCGCTAGTGATATTGGCAATGAAGCGGGCGCCGCGCGCCGGATCGCCCAGCGTGTTATTCACGAGATTTTTGTACATCGGAGTCTGGATCGCCTGCGAAAAGCGCATTTTCTGCGGCTGCATTGCTTTAGCCATTGCTATTTACCTCCTGATTCTCAATGCCAATGGAATCCATGTACTTCTGAATTTCATCGACTTTGTCATTTACGAAAAACTTCAGTTCCCGCAGCTGGGTCAGAGTGCCGCGGCACTGGAACGTGCGTCCCATAAAAGCAAACTTTGCATTCATGACCTGTTCCGTGCTCTCCTTCTGGGAGTCCTCAGTCTCCTGCTCGTCCATAACGGGCGGTTCGGTGCCCATGACCCGAGGCGCAGACAGTTCTTCCTCTGCCACATCCAGAACGGCCTTTTCTGCTTCTTGTGCCCGAAGCTGGGCTTCCAGACACTGCTTGCGCTCGGCTTCTTCCCGGGCAATACGGTCTTTGCGCTGGCTCACGCTGTTAATGGCAACAGCCAAACTTCCGCACAGCTTATACTCGGCCATGATCTCCGGGGCATTTTCCATGCCGTTGATGCAGGCTACATCAGCCGCAACCTTTTCCACATACTCCTTGACCTTGGCTTTCAGGGATTTCAAGCTTGCGGTCAACGTGACTGCAACGCCGACATCCTCATAGGTGACCCACTCAACGCCGCTGGCCTTGACCATCTCAGCAAAGTAATCCTTGACCTTTTTTTCCTTGTCGGCTTTCAGTCCGGCTTCCACGTCCGTGATTTTGCCCTTCAGTGCTTCATCTGCCGGACCGTACACGTCCGTAACGCATTCTTTGTAAACCTCGTCGAAGTCCTCAAACGGCTGCATGATCTGCTTCTTCACGGCCATGCGCCGGACATCCAGATCCTTGCGGTCACGGTTCAGCGCCGCCCGGCGCTCCTTGACAACTTTGAGGGTTTCTTCCGTGCAGGCCAGCGAAAGCGCCTCCTTGACGGACTCCTGAGCCTGTGCTTTGATGCTGTGCAACTGCTCCTTGATGATAGGAAGCTGCTGCACCACAATCAGACTATCTGCCAACGCCGTGGTCTGATTGGTGGTAGTAATTTCCTTTTCCATGTGTACCTCCTGATTCTCTGTATAGAAAAACGGCAGTAGGAACGCTCCTGACCGCCGCTTCGTACCTGTTGAAAAAATCAACCGATTGTGCTACAATATGGTTGTGTGTGGTGGAGACCTGCATTTTCCGGTTTGATGTTCCTGCATCAAGCGCCAACGGAATGTGTGGGTCTCTATCCATTTGTAGCGCGCTGGCCGTTCTGGTCAGCGCTTTTTTCGTGTGCGGCGAGTATATCCCACACCGAGAGCTGCCCTACAATCTGGCGCTCAGCGGTGATTTTAGGCTGTGTGGCAGTCCTGATTCTGCGGGGCTTTGCGGGTGCTCGGAGCCGTTTTCCGAACTCCTTGACGTAACACTTCGCGCCGTACCCCACTTCGATTGCCGCCGGATCTGTAATGACCCTGTGACACCGAGCGCACCTTGTCATTCTTCTTCCTTCCTCCAAAAAGCGCCTGCATCTGCAGTTCGTGCATCAGGCGGGATGCAATAATGATTACACCAACAATGAGAATCCACTCCCCGCCGATTGCCCAGTAGCCGCGCCAGCGATATGTACTGGGCAGCTGCCACAAGGCCATAAGCCCACCGGAAATTACGCCGGCCAGCGTGTCCAGCAGTCCAACAACGACCCAGCCCGTCACGGTCAAATGCCTTTCTTTGCGTTTCATTTCAGGTTTGCCCCCTTCATGTAGGTTTCGATCAGTGCCCACTTGCGAACATCCATCGGCTGGTGAACAGCATCTTCCAGTGCTTCTTCGGTTCCGCAGCGGTCACAAATCGTGATGCCCGGAACTTGACGGGAAAGAGCATTGCTGTGCAAGCGCATCTTCATGGTCTGCTTTCCACATCGAGGGCACGGAAGTACCTGCGCCATTTCGGCGGCAGCATCCTGAACATCCCGATACGTTGCAAAAACTTCGTCCAGCAGCTTCTTCTCGATGTGCATCTGAATCATTTGCGCCATCTTATGAAACATCCCTTTCTCCTTCCAGCAGCCCTACCATTGCGTTCCACACCTTGTCCGTGTAGGCTGTGCTATACGTGCCAGCAGACCAAGCCTTTTTGGCTCCGGTTGCGCCAAGGTTATAGGCCATCAGAGCGCAATTCACATTGCCCTCGTACTCGCTGAGATACATACCCAGCATATAGCACCCGGCCTGAATGTTCTGGCGGGCATCCAGCAGATCCGTTATGCCAAGTTTGTCTTTGAGCCACCCGGCGTTGATGCTGTTTATCTGCATCAAGCCATAATCCCCGGTAGAGCTGCATGCCGCCGGGGTAAAGCCACTCTCGACCTGCATGACAGCATAAGCCAGTTCCAAGGGCACATCGTAGAGGTCGCACATTTTCTCCGTGTAGGACTGCAGTTCCGCATCCAGCGGCACCTGATATGTAACCGGCTCATACGGAACCGGGTCCTGACGAACGCATTCAACCTGCTCGATCTCGGCCATCACCGGTACCGTAACCAGCGTTTCAACCGGCGGCTTCTGCTGGAAAGCGAACGCCGCGGCGATGTTTCCGACCACCAGAAGCTGCGCCGCTGCCGCCGCTGCCAGCGGCACGAGCGTTTGTGCTTTCATCCTCCCGCACCTCCTCCAAAAGACCAAAACGTTCCATCGCATACCGCCGGGGCACCCGGCCGGGAAACGTGAGGTTTCCCCTTGCTTCCAGTTCCTGATTCATCTGCTGGATGTACTTATATGCCCGGGACTTGCCACAGCCAACCAGTTCCGCAACCTCTGCACAACCGATGAAATATGACTCTTTGCTCACGACTGCCGTCCCCCTTTCGAAAAACGCATATTGTTCATTGCCACATTCAGGTCGTTGGCCAAACGCATGATTTCGTCCCATTCGGCTTGCTCGCTCTCAGCGATCTGGCCATCTGCGGCGATTTCTACCATTGCCTCCCGCTTTGCACAGAAGCGCTGAACCGCCGCCAGAACGCCCAGCACGGCTTCCGGCAGGTCTTTCAACTGGATCTCAGGCACGACCCGTTTGCCGAGATCTGATGTCAACCGCAGATGCTGCACGGCCAGATATGGGGCTTGATACACGTCACACATGGCGCTCGCTACATCGCTGGGCACTGGACGCTGGCTCTGCTCATAGTCCCGCAGGCTGTCAACCGACACGCTCAAAAGCTGCGATGCTTTTTCCTGCGTAAAACCAGCAGATTTCCGCGCATTTTTGTAAATATTCTGGCTTTCAATCGCCATTTTTTCACGCCGTCCTTTCTGGTATACTTGAGATGTAGGTTAGCTCCGGTACGCCACCCCGCTGATGTTCAGGCACTTTTCGATTGCGCCCTGGACGTTCTCGGACGGCACCAGCACACCATTGACGACTTGGCTGATATGCGAGCGAGAAAAGCCCGTTTCCTTTGCCAATTCCGTAACGGTCATATCGTCATGGTCGATCATGGCCTTCTTGACAGCCACACACCAATCCGGCATCGTAGTCTTTTTCATGCTTTTTCTCCTTCCTAACAAAGATTTATCTAACAAGTGTATTGAACACTTGTTAGATTTCTGATAAAATGAAAGGGCCAGTACCCACCATTCAACGCGTTCCCCTGTCGTTAAGCGAAGCTGTCATGGGAGCGGCGCTATAACTGCACAGCATCCAACTTGCGGCTGTTGTCCGCTATGCTTTGCAGCGGCGCTTGTCTTTAGGAGGTCAACGTTCATGGTTCGTATTGCGTGGTACGAATGAACCCCTTTGCTGAGAGGTTCTGGGGGAACGCGCTGAATGGTAAGCGCTGTACCCTTTCACTTAACATTTGTTCTGTACAAGTGTATTATAATCCATCAATTGCAACGTTTCAAGCCGTTTAAGCATCAATTGATGGATTTTGTGAGGATACACAAAATGACAACCGAAAATTTGTATGATTCTATCGCCCTTGCGGAAAACATCAAAATTCAGGCAAAGGCACGCAATATCCAGCTGAAGGATATGTACGCTGAACTCGGAATGAGCAAAGGCGTTCTTTCCAACTTGCGAACCGGTCGCATGATTGCCGCCGACAGTCTGGCGCGCATCGCTGACTACTTGGACTGCTCCATGGACTTCCTTATGGGACGCACCGTTGACCCCGCTGTGCAGCGTATGGAGTTAACAGATGAAGAACGCCAAAAGGTTACGGATTTCCTGCAGTTCATTCTGAGCCAGCGGAAATAATGCTCAGAGCCGCTCCGATGGCTCTATTTTGCGTTTTCTATTCTCCCGCATGGAATTTGCTGTTCGGCAGGATATGCGGCTCAAATCGCTTCTCTGTGGACGTTTGTTCGATTTGGTGAAATCAGCCATCAATGACGAAGTGCGCGCCCTCGGTGATAAGCACCGTACCGCGATGCTCGTCATTGACGATGGTTGTCCGTTTGCCGATGTACTCAGCTGGCAGTTCGCCCCGCTTCACTCGTTCAAGGTTGTACGGAGATGCTTCCCAACGTCCCCTGTAGGACTCTGGGATCTTGCGCCACTCCGCTTTTGTGTAGTGACGCATCAGGTCTGCCCCCATTCTTCCCCATTCAGTTCCATCCAGCCGTAGGGGTCGCAGTACCACCAGCTGGATGCACCATCCTCGGTGAGCCGCACGATATCGGACACGCTCATGCTGTGGCCAGAGAAATCAACGGGTCGATTCGACCCGTTGAAGAGTGCGAACAGGCGAAGAAGCATCCTGACCACTTCCGGGACAGACGGAATCTCACCGCCGTATACCCGGCGGTAGTTCTCCCGGTGGATGCCGCCCAGCTGTGCGGCCTGATCGGATGCCATGAACCGCAGTTTTACCTGCTCCATGGTATCCTCTTTCAGCTGGTAGATCTCATACTTCATGTGAATCTTCCTTTCTTTGCGGTGGCTCCCGCGACCTTGCCCGGCTGGTTGCCGGGTGGTTTCGGCCATTTCCGATGGCCATCATCAGGCGGGTTATTCTTTCCAGTTGCGGCCTGCACCAATCGATGCATCCCGGATGGAGAGGATTTTGTTCTTTCCTGTGCGAGTGCTGCGGAACTCCTGCATCGCTTCCCGAAAGGCATCGTCTTCAGCCAGTTCCCACGACTCAAAGTGGTAATACCGAATCTCGCCATCCTCGGCCTGATATTTAATTTCAATGTTCACGGCTCAAGCCTCCTCAATCTCCACGCATTTGATGCTGTTGCGAAGGTACTTTCGCCCCCGGAGTGCTTCACAAGCGGCGCACAGTTCATCGACCTTGCACCGCAAGAGGATGTCCTCGATCTCGCTGTTCCCCTGCCGGTTATCATATGCAGCCTTAATAGCCGCTGCCCGGTCATCATCCAGCAGGATGTTCATGCAGGTCTCCCCTTCCTCGCCCTTCACGCGGCTGTCGTAGGTGAAAATGACATTCTTCATGGTTTAAGCTCCTTTCTCATAACTTCCGAAGGTTCGCATACTGGCGAAACAGGCCCTGGATGTATGCCCGGTGGATGGTTGAGCAGAACCACAGCTCCGCGTTTCGGCCAGCCCGGATGGGAGGAATCCAATTCGCCATTGTAACAACATCGGAGTCGTACTCCATCGGCGACTGCTTGATGGTGGCGGCCAGAACCCGAAGCACACGAGCGATTCCGTATTTCGGAATCATCTCCTCGACGTTGAGACGGGTCATCTCACCGGCCAGAGCTTCGAGCTTCTTCCGCTCCGCTATCCACTCTGCCCGGCTTTCCGCCGGGATCGTGGCAAGCTGCTTCATGAGCTCTTTGTCAAACATCGTTCTTCTCCTCCTCAACGACCCATCCGGCACAATAGCCGGGATTGCGAAACCTTGCCTTTGCAAGCGCTTCATCAAACGTCCGGGCACGAACCCGGACAGGCGGCAGGTCGCCGCCAACGATTTCCCATGTAGCCATGGGTGCTACAAATCTCTCCATGTTGCGTTTCCTTTCCATCTAACAGGTGAATGAATCACTTGTTAGATATATTATAATCTCACAAAAGTGAGATATCAATACGATATTCTCATTTTTGTGAGATTCATGCTTTTGCACAAAAAGGTGGTGTTCTATTTGTTGTTTTGGGAACGTTTTTATCGGATGTGCGAAATCCGCGGAACAAAGCCAAATCCGCTTGCCAAAGAGCTTGGCATCTCATCTGGAGCCGTCACACGCTGGAAGAACGCAGAAGATCCTCCGTCTGGAAAAATGCTCATGCTGCTTGCGGACAAACTGGATTGTTCCGTTGACTACCTGCTTGGCCGCACCGATGATCCTGTTCTTCATCAATTGGATTCGTCCTCGTCATCAGCCATATAACGCGCGCCCGCGCGTGATGAAGACGATAGTCTTCATATCTTCTTATTCTTTTTCTTCTTCTTTTCTTAAGAAGATGGGTTTTTTCGGTTTTTAAAAAACCCAATGGGTTTTCACATTTCACGCGCATTTGGAAAAACCATTGATTTATCAAGAATTATCTCGCATTCAATTTTGATATTTGACCTTCAAATTTGAATTTTCGACCTTGAATTTCACTTTTATGTTCGTGTTTTTCAAAACCCATCAAAACCAAAAAAAGCGAACGTAACCGAAAAAACCCATTCGGTTTTTTCGGTTTTTGAGAAAGGCGGGGTTTACACCCCGCCAGGAACCACCTTGGAGATAACAAGCCTCCCGGCGAATCGCTGAAACTTTTCCGGCGAGCGAAACAGCTTCTCGAAATAGGCTGCATCTTCTTCCCGCAGATCCGCGAAGTCCTCTGCCGAGAGCCCAACTACCAAGAACGTGCCGGCAATGATGTCGTATGGCTTACCGTTCTTGTACAACGCCCGGTTCAGTTCAAGCCCGCAGCACTTGCCCTCCTCATTGCAGATCAGGCCGACCGGGCGGCGTTCATCCGGGTAAATCACCTCAATATAGCCGCCTACAAGGCTCTGCAGGCTTGCAAGTTCGTTGGCAACGTTAATGCGTTCCGGGGCTTTGCCCGGCTCAATTTTCAGTGCTTTCATGGCTTAATTCTCCTTTCTTGCTTTCAGCGGTTCGCCATTCCATGCCACGCAGTACGGGTGTGCATCCAGATCAGTACCGTGCATCCAGCCGCCCTGCACAGCCATTGCGGCTTCCACCCGGTACGATTCCCGGGTGTGGCTCCGCTTGACGTTCTTGTACAGAGCCCCGCCGTGGGACTTCTGGAATGCTTTGGCTTCATCCTCGGTCTTAAAAAACTTGTTGCAATACATGGTCAATCCTCCTGTGTTTCAAAGGTGTTGGTTTCGGTCATGCTATTGTGGTTCAGTCCTCCTTTCTGTTCAGCTGGTACCCAGTGCCGCGATAGCTGATGATGTACCGGTGATCCGGCGTGCGGAACACCTCAATGCGCTTCTTGTCCACGTTCTTGATGCCCAGTTTCCGGCGAATGAACGGAACGGCAATCTTGATGGTTTGGGCGTTGGTCATGTCCTTATTCTGGCGGCTCGGGCACTGTGCATAGCGGCGCATCCGTACCTTGCTAACGGCTTCCGCATCCGCTTCTGTGCCATAGAACTTGTTGGAATCTCCATATCCATTCACTTCGTAGTACCGCTGGATGCTGATTTGCTCCAGCCGGTCATTCCAGATGGTGTCTGCGTGGTTCTCATCGGCATCCGGGGAAACGTGCTCCTTCTCAAGAACGCGACCAGCGATCAGCTCCACACCCTGCTTGTCCCATCCCTCGGTGAAGGTCCGAAGCAGGACGCGAACGACCTCAGCGCCATCCGTCAAGTCAATGTGGGCGATCTCGCCCTGACTGCCGCGCATCGTTGCGGTGTTGAAGTGATAGCCACGCTCCAGATACTTGTTCACTTCGGCTGTGAATACCTTGTTGATGTCTGCATACGTCATAATCGAATCCCCCTTATCGAACAATTGTACAACCGGCGTATTTAAAGTTCTTTGCCGCCACTGCAACTTCGGACAGATGCTTTGCAAACTCTGCTACTCTCTCCGGGTTTGCTTCCGGGCAACTGGCCGAAATGCTAATCTGCACCTTTTCGCCTGAAACCAAGCCAACTTCGATGCACTCATCCAGCGTGTCAATCTGCTTTGTGAAATCATGCATCGCCCGGCTCAATTCGCTGTATTTTACTGTTCTCATTGTCCTGTCCTCCATTGGCTCTTGCAATCTAACAAATGTTTGATTGTGATTATATAATAATCCAACACTTGTTAGAGGACAAGACCGCAAAGCAAACATTTGTTAGATTTCAGCACCGTGCACAAGATTCTTAGAAGAAAGCTGGTAAAACGTATGACGGTTACAGTACAACGCATCGTCGATCTGACCGAACACTATGGCACATCAGGCGCTTTTATAGCGCGCCTATGTGGGAAAAGTCGTTCCCTGATTGCTGGTTGGAAGGACGGTAAGGCAACTCCAACGGATGCAGACCTTTCTATCATTGCGGACCTCTACGGGGTGTCCGTGGCCTACCTGCGCGGCGAGGTAGATGCCCCTGCATCAAACGTCAAAAATGCTATGCAGCAACAACTTATGGACAGTGTACAAGGCCTGACCGATGATGAAATGCGAAAGGTTATAGAATACGTTCGCTTCCTGAAATTTCTGGATGCAGAACAAAAGGCAGACCCCCAATAAGGGAGCCTGCCCATGCTGAAGGATGCGTTACTGCTCCTTCAGCTGCCCGATGTACTCAAGCACCTGCCGGATCTGTTCAGGGGGTAAATCCTTGATTTCGTCCCGCAGAACTTCATCCAGCACTTCTCCGTGCTTCGGGTGTTCATCCGATGCTGCCATGTGCCATCACTCCTTCCCGGCTTACAGATAGGCCATTGAAAGAGTATGACATCTGTACTTTGCATTTCCAGCTTTTGGAAACATATACCAATGCTCGTGATAAAATAACAGGAAAGGTTATGGTGTGATATGGGATTCAGGTATAGAAAAAGCATTCGGCTTGGTGGTGGGTTCCGCATCAATATTTCTGGTAGCGGTGTTGGATACTCATGGGGTGTTCCCGGGTATCGAATCACCAAAACAGCGAACGGAAAAATCCGGCAAACCGCCTCCATCCCGGGAACCGGACTGAGTTATTCGACCGAGGAATCCATTTATAAATCTGCACGAAAAAGCGCTCTAAAAGAAGAACCATATACAGATACGGAAGTTATTCAATCTACCGACCGCGCAGACTATAAAGATTCCGACTTCAAGGCGCTTATGAAGCGAATCAACCGGGTTTGCTTTCTCAATAAAGCCTCACTTATCGTTGGGGCTATCGGCCTGCTCGCTTTCATCGTTCTTCATACACCGCAGCGGCTTTTCCTGACCATTTTGTCATTCATCGTATTTCTCTACGCCCACTATATTGCTCCTGTAAATTTGGAATACGACTTCACCGATGAACAGTTTGATGCCTACGAAGAATGGTATAACGCCTGGCGTAAATTATTTGCCTGTGATGCCGTTTTCTATGTACCCGAAACCCACACCAACAGCAGCGCAAAAAAGAATGGCGGTGCCGAGAAAACCGTATCCGAAGAAAAAGCTCTCGGAATGCCTGCACTCCCCTATTTTCTCAGAACAAATGTGCCTGTTTTTTCGGCCGCTCTGAATAAGAAGGAGTCCATTTATATTTTCCCGGATAAGGTGTTCTATCTCCACAATAGCAAAATCAGCGCATACGACCTTTCGGAGGTCTCTTTCAATGTCGATTCTGTCAACTGTGTCACGGATCAGGAGCATCTACCGGCGGATAGCAAGGTGGTCAAAGAAACTTGGCTCCGGGTCAATACCGATGGTTCCCCCGACCGACGCTATAAGAACAACAAGAAATGCCTTGTCTGCGAATACGGCAGGCTGCGCATCCGCTCTGACAGCGGACTAAATATTTATTTTCTGCTTAGCAATTCCGACAACGTAGACCAGTTCAAGGCAATTCTTCCACAATAAAAAAGACCCCGGCCATTATAAAAATGGTCGGGGATTTATAAACTCTTCAGGAGGTATATTCGATGCCCTGCTATAAAGACGAAAAAACGGGAACTTGGTATTGCCAGTTTCGATATACTGATTTCACCGGAGCGCAGAAGCAAAAGCGCAAGCGCGGCTTCAAAACCCGCCGCGAAGCGCAGGAGTGGGAGCGGGAATTTCATCTGCAGAAAGCCAAAAGCTGTGATATGACACTTGCCAGCTTTGTGGAGTTATACTTCAACGACCGGGAGCATCATGTCCGTGGCACCACAATGGACACCAAGCGAAATATTTTTGACACCAAAATTGTTCCGCTTCTCGGAAACCGGAAAATGAACGAAATCACAGCCCTGGACATTCGAGACTGGCAACAGCGGGTCAAGGAGATGGGTGAAGCCACTGGTCTGCCTTATGCGGAAACGTATCTCTATACCATTCATGCACAGTTGACTGCCCTCTTTAACTATGCCCAGACATTCTACGGTCTGCAATTCAATCCGTGCGATGCAGCCGGCTACATGGGGTCCTCTATCGCCGGTGAAATGCTTATCATCACAAAAGACCAGTACGAGATTTTACGAAAAGAATTTCGCAATGAGGCCTATCTTCTGGCATTTGATATTCTATTCTGGACAGGATGCCGTGAAGGTGAAATGTTGGCGCTACTGCCGAAAGACCTGACTGATGATGACCAGTTGCGAATCTATAAAACTTATCACCGGAAAAAGGGTCAAGACATTCTCGGCCCCACCAAGAATAGCAAAAAGGGCGGCAACAGAAATGTGCCTATCCCCCATTGGCTGGCAGAAGAATTTCGTACCTACTGTTCTAAACTATACGGCCTGACCCCAGATGACCGGGTATTTTACATGACCTGTACAGCCCTCAACAAAGAATTGACCCGCTGCACCCAGATAACCTATCTGCCGGACATTCGTGTCCACGATCTTCGGCACAGCCACGTTTCTCTCTGTATCGAACTTGGGTACTCTATTGTTCTGGTGGCCAAGCGGATAGGGGATACTGTTCCTGTTGTCATGCGGACATACGCCCATCTGTACCCCAATAAGCAGCAGGAACTCGTGTCAAGGCTGGAAACTCTCAGTACTTCCTCTTCCTCCAAGGATGAATCCGATTTGATGCCACTCGTCTAAGCCGAAAACAAATGATGTCACAGCTCGTTTTTTGATGTCACGATGTCACAAAAGCCCCAGAAAGTTTCGATTTCTCGTTACTTTCCGGGGCTTTCAAATTATTCTCCGATAATAAACCGCGCTACCATTTCCGGCACATCCAGCAGGTGCTTTTTGCCACAGATGATGTCAAAATGATGTCAAAAGTCGATTTTCGCTCATTTTTCAATCGTAGACACGTTTATTTTTTAGATATTCCATTATTCGAGCTCGATAGTTGCAGGCGGCTTACCGGTGCAATCGTAGAACACGCGGTTGACGTGCTTGACCTCGTTAACGATGCGGCTGGTGACAGTGCCCAGAACATCCCACGGCATATCATAGCTTTCTGCGGTCATGAAGTCGGTGGTGGTCACGGCGCGCAGCGCAACGGCGTAATCGTAGGTACGCTCGTCGCCCATAACGCCGACGCTGTGCATATTGGTCAGTGCAGCGTAATACTGGCTAATCTCCTTATCCAGACCGGCCTTGGCAATCTCCTCGCGCCAGATGGCGTCAGCGTCCTGCACGATAGCGACCTTCTCGGGGGTTACCTCGCCGATGATGCGGATGCCCAGACCGGGGCCGGGGAACGGCTGACGGCTGACCAGATACTCAGGCAGACCCAGCTCACGGCCGGCCTGACGAACCTCGTCCTTGAACAGGTTACGCAGAGGCTCCACCAGTTCCTTGAAGTCCACGGTATCGGGCAGACCGCCCACGTTATGGTGGCTCTTGATGACGGTGGACTCGCCGCCCAGACCGCTCTCCACCACGTCGGGGTAGATGGTGCCCTGTGCAAGGAAGTCTACCTTGCCGATCTTCTTGGCCTCTTCCTCGAACACGCGGATGAACTCTTCGCCGATGATCTTGCGCTTGCGCTCCGGCTCGGTGATGCCCTTCAGCTTGCTGAAGTAGCGGTCGCGAGCATCTACGCAGATGAAGTTGATGTCGAAGCCGTTGGCATTGCCCGGGCCAAAGACAGAGCAGACCTCTTCCTTTTCATTCTTGCGCAGCAGGCCGTGATCCACGAACACGCAGGTCAGCTGCTTGCCGATGGCCTTAGCCAGCATAGCGGCCAGCACGGAGGAATCCACGCCGCCGGACAGGGCGCACAGCACCTTGCCCTCGCCGATACGCTCCCGCAGAGCCTTAACGTTGTTCTCTACAAAGGAATCCATCTTCCAGTCGCCGGAGCAGCCGCAGACGTTGTACACAAAGTTGCGCAGCATCTTCTTGCCCTCGGCGGTGTGCAGCACCTCCGGGTGGAACTGTACGGCGTACAGACCCTTTTCGGCATTTTCAACGGCTGCCACAGGGCAGTTTGCAGTGTGGGCAGTGATCTGGAAGCCGGGAGCCGCCTGCTCGATGTAGTCGTTGTGGCTCATCCAGCAGATGGTAGAGGGCTGTACATCGGTGAACAGCTTGCTCTCGGTGTTCACGAACACCTCGGTCTTACCGTACTCACGCTCGGGAGCGCGGCAGACATGACCGCCCAGCAGGTGCATCATCAGCTGGCTGCCGTAGCAGATGCCCAGCACAGGCACGCCCCAGCTGAAGATCTCGGGGTCGATGGTGGGAGAATCCTCCAGATAAACGCTGTTGGGGCCGCCGGTGAAGATGATGCCCTTGGGATTCTTGGCCTTGATGACCGAAAGATCGGTTTTATAGGAATAGATCTCGCAGTAGACATTATTTTCTCGGACGCGGCGGGCAATCAGCTGATTGTACTGTCCGCCAAAGTCCAGCACGATGACAGTTTCATGCTGCATGATGTTTTCCTCCATTTTTAAGTGTGTTTTACAGATAATTTTAGTATAGCACATCTTACAAGAAAAAGCGACAGTTTTTGTGAAGTTTTCTGTTATTTCATTCTGCGGATCGGATGTCGCAGCACGGTCTTCAGCTTCTCCGGTGCGGTGCGGCGCGGGTCTCCCAGATAGATCTCGTGATGGAAGCGTGTGTCTGAAAAATCCGGGCAATATCCCTGCTCCGCTGCAAACGCATCCAGCTGCCGCAGGGTCTCCGGTTCGGTGTCATAGGAGCCGATGTGCATACACTGCACGCACAGGCCTTCATCATAGGTGAAAAATTCCACCTTAGAAAAGTTCTTTTTCTTTTTGGCCGTAGCTTCCTGCACTGCCCAGTCAAATTCGGCACGAGTGACAAATTCCGGCAGACGGATCATAGAGGTCCAGATAAAGGTCTCCTTGTTGGAAAAATCCACGCCCTCTGCACCGGGCTGATGCCACAGTCCCTCCAGCGGCGGAACGACGTATTCAAAATAGCCGTCCATCTTATGGCTACCCTTGTAGCTCATTTTGATAGTAAATGCAATGCCGTACAGCAGTTCCAGCGCTGCTTTGTATTCCCTTGCCGGATCGTTGGGGTCGCCCTTGCCCTGCACCGCAGCAAAATTCATCGCAGGGACGGTAATGATCTGCGGTTTCTTCGGCGGGAGATAAAATTCTTTGTATTCTTTCTTATAGTCAAATGGCATCCTTCTTTTCCCCTTCCAGCAGCGCGCACTGTTTCTTTTTGCTGAAGCCGCCCAGCACCAGACGATAAGATTTTTCCAGCATCTCCCGCAGCAATGCGTCCGGCACATTTCCCTCTGCTTTTACGGAGTTCCAATGCACCTTATTCATATAGTAGCCCGGAATGATATCTTCATACTGTCGGCGCAGAAAATCGCCCTCGGCGGGGTCCAGCTTGCAGGTGATATACACCGGCTTTCCTGTGGTATCATCCAGACAGACGGCTGCAAACATTTTGCCGCCGATGTGGTATCTTATCCAGTTCCACTCTGCCTGTAAGTCTTTGGTAACGCTAGGCTTTTGCAGAAGTTCCGTGTCGATCCAGCTGTATTTCATGGCAGCACCTCCGTTTTTCTCAGTATAACTGATTTGGAGGCGCTTGTAAACAAAAAGTTGTTTGTTTTTACTTATAATACGTCATCTCTGAAAAATTGGCAGCAAAAAGAGCCATCCGCTCAGAAAACCTGAGAGAATGGCTCTTGCATTAAATGTTATGATCAGATGGAAATAGTGTTGCACACACATTTGCCGCCAGAAAGATAACGTACTATCGTTAAGTATTGGCGAAATTGTGTACCCAAACGCGCTTCATTCTCCTCTTTTCCGCGCCGTATCCCCTTTAACCACATCCTATGCGACCTGCTCTGTCTAGTGCCTCGATTATAAAACAAAAAAATAAAAGTCCCTGCAATTTTCATGTCAGCCCGCAAGGAGCCAGCATAAATGTTGCAGGGACTTTTTTCATCCGGTCACTTCATTTTGAATTTTCGACCTATCGGGTCCTCGATAAGCGTCAGATGAAATAATTTCAGGCGGTCAAAGAAAAACATTCAGTCAGGATATTGTTCGTCCTTTTCTTTTCCTCGCCTCAAATACAAATTACTTCCGGTTCTGCTTGCGCAGTCGGTCATACTCGGCGTCTGCCGCAATGGCCTCCTTGGTGAAGGAATTGTTCTTCCACCAAGCGATGAGAGCTGCGATGGTCGTGATGCCGGCAGTCACCAACTGCTCGACGGTAGCGCTCTCAATGGGCAGCGGGCTCTTGCCCATGGCGCTCAGCAGCTGATTGGTCAGTGCCAGCAGCAGAACAGCAGTTCGTGCAATGGTGCCCGCAGTGATGTTGAAGTTCATAGTATTAGCTCCTTTCGTGTTCGTGTGTTTCGATATCAGACACCCGATGGTTAAGTACCTGAATATCTCTCTGGATCACAGGGATCTTCTCTGCAAAGCCGTTGTGCTTGCGTACTTCGCGGGTCAGTTCCTCGATCTTGTACTCCATGACCGCATTGGATTTTGAATTTGCGATCAATACGCCGATCAGCGTCACCGCTCCGGCAATGATTGCGGAAAGGATGGTCTCCATTGGCATCACCCCCTCCACCGGCTCTTTTCTTTGCGCACATCAACGTGCACCCAGCCGTTCGCTCTCCCAAGGCCGGGAGGATAGATGCCCACGCCTCCCCTGCCTGCAAGCAGCTTGTCCGCGTAGGCATACACCTGCTCTACGCTGATGCCCTGCACCTGAATATCCGCCGCCTTGCCGTAAAGGTGCTGGCTGTACTTGGCTGATTTTGCAACCGTTGCGTTATAGGCTGCCGTGCGGAATCCGCTTGTGATCGTCACCGGCTTGCCAAATTTGGTGCGGATCTTTTCCAGTATCTCAACCAGTTCTGTGTCGATGAATACCGGATCAGACCCATCCCTGCAAAAAAACTCTCGGACCTTGAAGTGTTCCGAGAGTTTCAGGTTTCCGTTTTTCAAAATGGAGTAAGCTTCCAGCATTTTGTCTCCTTTCTTATGTAACGTTGATCGTACAGGTATAAACGGCACCGCTGATGTGCGTCACGGTGATCGTCGAGCTTCCCGGGCTCTCTCCGCGCACGATCAGAGCCATACCGCTTGTAGACGCTGCGATACTGTCACCTGTGAATTCCATTTTGAACTCTTTCCTCATGTTAGCACCCGCAGGCGTCAGAACAATATCACCCTTCAGCTCGCTGCCCACTGTGATCGTAAGCGGACCCGACCAATTCATCCCGATCCCTGTTGCGGGCACGCATTCAAAATCTTCCGTAAGGTTAACGCAGCGGAATGCGACAAGTTTCGCCTCAAGATTGGGGCAGGTTCCGGTGTTCGCAATGGTCACGGTAATAGCTTCGTGTGGTTTCAGTTCACCACTCTTGTAGATCCATTTTGATACGTGACCGTCCGTTCCTGTGCCCACCCAGATCACATCGTCAAAGCCGTACAGACCAGTCACTTTTATACCGACAGCCTTCGGATACTTACCCGCATATTCAGGCCATGCGTGCTTTCCAAGATCGATCGTCACCTCCAGATAGGTACATCGGACAATACGTACTTTGTACTGCCGATTGTCAGCATAGCAGGTAACACTTCCTTTGGTGCGGCTCTCATTGGAATAAATGTTTGGGAACATCTCCTCCAGCAGCTTCGTCGGGAGTGCTTTGTTATACACCTTGCACTGGTACACTTTTCCACGCAGCTTATACGCTTCGCTGTTAGTCGGTTTCATCATGGTTTCGCCGATATGCAATGTGCCGCTAAAAATCGCCGTCGCGTCGTTGCCCGTCACTTCTCCATATTTTTGCATATAAAAGTCATAGAACTTGAGCACGCCGTTTTTTCGCATGACAAGCAGGGTATATACCCTTTCTGGATAGGAGCTGTAGTTATCCATATCGATAGACGGACACTGGCTGAATTTCCAACAATTTCGGATCGTAATGAAGCCGCCAACCGGATGCGCAGAATCACTTTCACCCTCTTCAAGAGATAGTCCGACGTCAAAGCCCGGACTTTTCTTGTAATCATCCGTGTAACTCATAGAACTCAACACAGGAATGAAGCTGAAATTCAACAGGCCATCATCGTGGTAGTTGTCCATCTGAAAGCTTAATATGACCGTGAAATCCTGTTTTGTTGCAAACAGCTGTACCCCTGTATCGATGCCGAAGGTCCCGTCAAATATCACGGCTTCTTTTTCTGCGTCATAGTGTGGATCAGTCGAAATATCATAGACCGGATCGACTTTGGTGTCGTCACTCGAAACCTCCAGGTCGTGCGATTTTAAAATAACATGGCCGTCCTTGATGCTTGCCTGATCGTTCTCCAGCTTTGCCTGCGCAGGATCATAGACTGAAAATCTTGCTTCGGGAAACCGTTCACGGCTTCGGTTCGTGATGAGCTTGGCTTTCGAAAAATCACACGCCCACTGACTCAGCATCTCATCGATGATAAAATCACCTTTGACTGTACACTGATTAAAATAAGGATAGATGCCGTGGTTGTTTTCAAAGCGCAGCCCCTTGTTGAAGTTTGCAAAAAGGATATGTGTGCACAGCTTGGTTTTACCTTCTACCACCATTGTGTTATTGGTAAATATTACTGGTGAATCGTATGTTCCCGGAAATGCAATAAAGCCGTCCCGGTCAACATAACTTTTTCCCATCACGTTGTCCGAAAAAACCATCGGATCTTCCGGGTCATAGTCGCCTTCCTCGGTGTAACGGTAGATGAAGTTGACGCTCGGGTTATACCGCACCTGCAGTTTGTAGTCCAGCTGATATTTTTCCTCCATCAGACGGCAGTTTTCCTCATCCTGCAAAGCACCCTGTCCAAAGCAGGAATTTCCGATGCAGGGGTTCCATGCAGGACCTTCGATAGAGCTTTCCACGCAATCAATAAAGACGTTGTTTTCACAGATGACATGCTGCTTTCTCGGTGCCACATCGCGCCCGTTACCTCCAAGAAGCGCTGCGCAGCCCACACCGCGATCCTGCTCTGCCATTCCTGCCATATATTCAGGCGGCATATAGCCAAGTCCGCTGCCGATAAAGTGATTGTTACTCACCTTACATCTCATTTTGGGAAATACCGCCTCAAAGCGGAACAAGCAAACACTTCCCCAGCAGGTCAGATAGAACAGGTTGTCTGTGATCTCAAAATATCCAGTTTTCTCCCATGTATTCCAATGGATCGCCGCATTACCGTGTATCTGCGAAAAGATGCAGTGCCGGACAAACAGATTGTGTACGCTGAACGGCACCAGCCCGATGCCGCTTACATGGTGCGAATACGATCCCTGCACATTTTCGTTGTACCAGATGTCGTAAAAAACGCATCCTTCTAACGTGATATTCTCACACCAGATCTTATTACCGTTTGCATCCTCCCGCTGCATCAGTTTCAGGCCGCAAGTCCACACGGTGTTCGTGCCGTTCGGGTTTATGCCTTCCCACCGGCAGTTTTCAAATCGGATGTTTTTGCATCCTTTCACAACCATCTCCTGTCCCTTCCAGAATGTTACATTCTGGATAAGCACGTTTTCCACGTTTTCCATAATGACAGAAAGATACTTATACTTCTTGTTTCCGCCATCGATCACGCAGTTGCTGTGGTTCAGCGCTTTGTTCAGTGCATCGGTGTCGTCTGTGATGCCGTCTCCGGCAGCGTCCTCCAGTCCTATCGTCACCGTTCCGGCAACGCCTGTAGAGCCTAGCCGGTCTATTTTAAGGTACGCATTTTGAAATTCTGCCCACACGGCCTTGTTCTGGATTGCATTGGCTGAATACCGGTCCAGAGTCGGGTCGGCAAGCTTCGTGTTGGCAAACAGATAGGCAATGGCTTCCCGCACATCTTTTCCGTAGATGGCGTGCCGCACCTGTTCCAGTGCCTGATCGTAGGTCATTACAGCAACCCTCCCCGGTATTCAATGGTGTAATACCCCGTGCCTATAAACTGAAAAACATATTTGCTGTTGCTGATCTTTATCGCCGTCTTCTGTGGTGCGGTCAGGGTTGCACTATACACCTTGCTTCCGCTGCTCCCCACATACCGGTATACGGTCACCGTCAGTTCCCCGCGCAGGATGCTGATCTCCGCCCGGTTTACCTGATCGGTCCCCGGTATCTCCAGTTGTCTGGAGCCGTTCACATAGCAATTTGTGTATTCCCGGATGACATCCATATCGAAGTTAAAGTTGTCCCACAGCCACGGTTCTATCGAGGAATACCGTTCCTTCTTGTATGGGTTCAGCCGGTATTTCAGTGCAATGGTCGAATGTCCCTTATCGCTCTTCCACTTGTCCACCCAGACAGCACCATAGTAGAAATGCGAGCGGTCGTCGTCCAAAATCACCATGTGGCGTTTTCCGCACAAAGCATTTTGAATCGTAGTGTAGGCCGTGTTCCAGTCCCAGTAATCGTTTTCCACATAGAATTCCAGCGTACCCTCCCGGTCATTGTATACCGGGCGTTGCGCCACTGCTTGCGAGAGATCCCAGCTTCCGTCCATTCCCGCCACGGTCACAAGGTTCGTACGCTCGGTCGGCGGGTTGATCACGGGTCGGCTCACCGGGATCAGGTGCCAGTGCTTCCAGCTGTGGTAGTGCCCTATGGTCACACCATGCTCTTCATTGTACATTTCGGGTCTCACCCCTTTCCATTTTGAATTTTACCGGTTGATGTAGTTCACCACGCTGCGCAATGTATCCACCGCCCGCTTTACCACACCAGTACCGGTTGCCTGTTGGCCGCTCAGCGTCTCGCTTGCGCTGCCAAAAGTAAACTTTTTCTCATCCAGTCGTTCCAGCGGGATCGAAAGTTTCGTGCACAGCGCATATTGGTTCAGCTCGTGCGGCCACGATAGGATCTGCGCCCGCTTCATAAAGCCCAGCCGCATCACGTCCACGCCCGCATCCCGCAAATCCAGTGCACTGATTTCGAAGCTATAATCCATTTTGAGTTTCAGCTCATCCAGTTTTTTCTTTGCTGCCTTTCTTAGGCTTTCTTCTGTCGAGGCCGTACCATCTGCCACATAGCACCGTTCGATAGGGCCGTAGATCTCTACGGATTTTGCATCTTTCACTGTTACGGAGATCTTATCTGTATGAGAAAAGATCCACCAGCCCTTTGTCTCATACCCGTGATACGTCACCCAGTTCACAATGTCGTAAGCCTTTACGTAATAGTCCAGATCCAGCAAATTTTTGCCAAACTCGATGCATTGTGTCGTAGCGTCCAACTCGTCCTCAGTCAAAAAGTAGTCCAGTAAACGGTAATATTCCCCGTTCACTTTGCCTGGCGCTTTGTGGAGATATAACATTCCTCCTACATTCCCCAGTAAAATGCTTTTCAGTGCGTCCCATACTGTGGTGTACTGCGTGCCGGACTCCTTCAGATTGACCTTTATGTTCTTGAGCTTGCCTGAGGTTTTTCCCAGCTTAAAGCTCTTCCAGCCTTTCGCAGAGGCAGTCGATATAATGGCCGAGTACAGTTCGTAAGCCGTATACTCTTTCGGTTCCAGCACAAGACTGATATCCTTCAAAAAGCCCAGCTCGCCCTCGCAGTACACTTTCTTTTCCATCTGGAAATCCTTGTCGATCTCGGTCACATATCCCATCCAGATCTCAACGCCGTCTTCTTCCACGCTCACTACTGTGCGTCGCGGGATCAGGCTATTGTAAAAGTGGCTCGATACCGGCAGTGTAAATTCAAAAGACCCCAGCTCGTTTTTCTCCATTTCAAGCTGCGGATCTATAATAATGTTATCCCGTTCATCATCTACGCAGGTCGGGTCATAGATGCATTCCCGGGTTGCCCATTTATACATGTGCACGCCATAAGCGATAAAACCATCTGCCAACGTTCCCGCATACACGCGATAGCCCAGCTTCTCGGTTTTAAAAAAGGTCTGCGTCCACTCGGCAGTTTTTATGCCGTTCTCCGCCGTGATTTTGATGGCATGCTGCTTCTCTGTCGCCAGCTGCTCAAAGACATTCTCGTCCAGTGTAAAAGCCAGCTGCTGCCCATTCTGTGCAACAAATCGTCGTAGCTGTATTCCATCCACGTACTCGGTCACTGTCAAGGCGCCAACGTCGTCATCATATACGGCATAGGGAATGCTGAACCCCTTGCCGCAAGTGCCCATCGTTCCGGCATTCTGGTATGCATTGATAATAACCGGCGCGTGGCTCTCCCGCAGAGTTCCATCTTCATACACGCGCATGTCTTCAGGCACCGTAAAGCAGGGTCGGATCGTTGCCGTATCCGCAGACTCGGCATCATGGACGCCACTTTTGTAAATACTCCACTTGTCGTCAGAGTCGCTCTTTCCGTACAGACATACCCGGGTGTACCGCCCGTCCTCCGTCTTGTCGCCGTTTTCTTTTTGTGGTTCTGGCCAGACGGATCTGGTCCACCACGGGCTTCCTCCGCCGCTTTCCAGCACACGGAGCACCGCATCGTCCAGCTTTGTACTACTGTCGGCGTATTGTCTTTCCCCGGTCAGTTCATAGGCAGAAAGCAGAAACGCACTTCCCTGTATTCTTCCAGCGGAATTGGCACCACTGTAGTAATAGTTTGTTTTGCCGAGATTTCTGCGGATCTCTTCGTCCAGTCGGGCTATGTACTTACTCCCGACCCAGTACTTCATATGTGAGACGTTCCAGTCCAGGTTCGTGGTGCTGTTCAATTGGGCCCAGAGTTCCCTGTCTTCCAGCGAGGTCTTTCGCACCAGCAGGGTGCGTCCGCTCCCATTCAGTCGCGCCTCATAATTATGGCACGCAACAACAAATTCCGCCGCTGTGCCGTTTTCGTTCACTTTGACGATACTACCAAGTGCCTTTGCAGAAAGTTTTGCACTTGCCATTGCTGCCCCTCCTTATCTTCTCCGTTCAGCCCGCGCTCCAAGCTGGCTGTCAATGTAGCCAACCGTCTTACGGCCGTCCATTACCACCTTCATGCCGCGGATGCTCTCGCCCACAGTGTCCATGTGGTCGCCAAGGCGGCTCACGGCATTCAGCAGCTCTGCATCACGTCCGGTTTGTGCGTCCGCGCCGTTTCCATTTTGATTTCCGTATGCGCGGTCTGCGTCCTTTGCAAGCCGTGCGGTCAGGTTGCTGTCCAGCTCCATGGGCTTTTCCCCGGCAAATGCGCTGTTCACGTCCTCTGCGCTGTCCCATACCTCGGTCATATCTACCACCGGCCGGATGGTCGGGGTGTAATCCCAGTCCTCGTTCAGCGCGTCCTCCATGCTCTGCGCAGCCGAAGCAGCAATGTCCACGGCGTTCTGGGTCATGGCGGTCACGGCATCGTCCACCTTGTCCTTCTTGGCGTTGATGCCCCATGCAAAGTTGATGTCAAGGTCCGCGCCGCTGTCCTTTTCCTTTTCAGCCAGTTCCTTGTCCACTTTGTCCACGCCGTTGTGCTTGTTTACCAGCGCCGCAATACCTCCTAGCAGAGCAACGATCGCCACTGCTGCCAGAATAAACGGCCAGAACTCTGCCACAAAACTTGCAACAGCCGTGCCAATGCTGCCAATACCGCCTGCTACTGCCTGCAGCACGGTGATCAGTCCGCCGCCCTCGGATGCAGCCACGGCCATCTCGCCGCCCATTTCGCCCATAGCCTGACCGATCTGTGCTCCCTTGGCAGCCTTGCCCACATTGCTGAACAGTTCTGTGATCTTTGGCAATACCGTCGTCATCAGGTCTTGGCCCATTTTCGTATTAAGGAAATCGATCATAAAGTTCAGACCGCTCGCCAGTGCGTTTGCCCAGTCACCCTGCATCATGGCTACGATGGTGGAAACAAACTCCGTTCCCACCTCTATGCCCGTCTCGCTGAAGGAATCCCCAAAGGCTTTCGTCAGTTTGTTCTTCAGTTCGGGGTTGTTGGCAAAGGCCTTGTCCATGGCGGTATTAAAGCCTTCCTTGAGCGGCGTCCAGTTCTTCTGGATAGCCTTCGCCAGCTTCAGCGTTACCTGTTTGCCGGTATCTCCAAGGTTCAGTGCGTCCGCAAGGTTCTCCGCAAAGCCAAGGAATGCGGTCTGCGATTCTAGCTTGTCCTGTTCGTACTGCTTGCGGTCTGCTTCTGAAATATCCTTTCTGTCCAGCTTCTTCTGAATCTCCTCGGTCTGCTGCATCTGATAGTTCAGGTTCTTCACCGCCTCCACCGCCGCAAGGATCGAAGCCGTCGTGCCCTGATACCGTGCCTTTCGTGCCTGCTCGCTGTCCTTGCCGTAGGTCTCCACGGCCTCCCGGTAGGCATCTGCGCGAGCACTCAGGTCGCCGTCATCGTACACCTTCTGCAGCATCTCCATCTGGCTGGAAGCACGCTTCTGTGCTGTTTCGATCTGGCTGATGCGCTCCTCGATCTCTGCCAGCTGCTGCTTTGCGATCTTGTTTTCCAACTCTACCCGTTCGGTCTGTGCATCCAGCAGTTCGTTGTAGGCCTGAATGGTCAACTGGTTGTCCTTGCCAAGTTTTTCTTTCAGTACGTCATACTGCTCTTGCGCATTGGCTTCCTGCTTCTGCCGTACGGCAAGTTCCTCGGTCATGTACTCGGTCTCACGCCGGATCTTGTCCATCTGGATCGCGCTGTTTTCATTTTCTGCGCTCCACAAGTTGTACTGCTTCTCCAGCGTATCGAGGTTCGTGTCATACCGCTTCGCCACTTCCTCAAACAGGTCGGTGTACTGCTTGGCCTTCAGTTCCGCAAGGCTGGTCTTTTCCTCCAGCAGCTCGTTGTAGGCGCTCTTTGTCTCGGCCTTCTCCGCACCCCATTTTGAAAACAGTGCATCGTACTTTGCCTGCGCAATGCTCACCCGCTCGGTCTGCACTGTAATGGTGTCTGCTGCGTGGGCAGCCTTCTTGGCCATCAGCTCGTCATCGCTGGCAGTGTACTGGTTTTCGGCCTGCCACAGCGCGTACTCCCGGTCAACGATACTCTGTGCGGTCTTGTTGGCCTCCAGCCGGGTCTTGTATGCCTCCTCGATCTGCTCTGCAAGGGTCTTTTTGCTGCCTGCACTGCCGGAGGATTTGCCTTTTCCGCTTCCGCCGCCGGTCGGGTTTGTTGTCGGATCGGGTACTGCATCGGCAATGTCGGCAAGCAGGTCTTTCCAGCTTTCCCCACTGGTTCCGTCGTATTTTTTTGTTTCGTTACTGTACCAGGAATTAAACCATTTTTCTCGATCAGCAGCCGATCCGCTATGAACGTTGCTATGATTAGATGCACCACCTATTCCCGAAACAAAGCTTTCCATTCCACTTATATCGAAGCCAACACCATTCAGGATATCCTTGAATTCTTTCGGCAGCCTAGATAAGAATCCGTTCACAAACCGGCTTGCTGCGCTCTTGCCGCCTTCCTCTGCGGTGTCACCGGCTTCATCCATGGTATTTTGAACAGCCGTGTCAGTATCGTCTGTCAGCTGCTCTTCTTTTCCTTCTATCGCATTCCCGGCTTTGTCCAGCACCTCGGTGCTCGCTGCTCCCGTTTCCGCACAGGCTTGCATAACCGCCGCCGTACCGCTCAGCTTTCCGGTCGTCCGCGCCGCAGCACCGCCAAGGTCAGCTACAGCCCCTGCAGTCTGCTCCGTGGCGGTCTTTCCGTCCATCAGCGCCTTGGCTTGCTCCGCCGTCATGGTGTATACTTTACCGGTGTCATCCGCCACTCGGATCATGCCGTCAGCCAGTTCGCCGCTGTTCTTGGCGCTCACTGCCATTGCCGTTGCGATCTTTTCCATGTTCGTGGCCGAAACCCCGGTGGCGTCTGCTGCATTTTTGGTGTTTTCATCAGTTGTCTTTGTATCGGCATTATCTTTGTATATCACGTCAAAGCCAAGCAATTCGAGAATCTTGCCCATGATTCGAGTGCCGTGTTTCTTATCAAAGTCATTGATAGCGTTCGCGGCGTTCTCGCCTGCCTTTGCCGAGCGTCCATTCATGTTTAAATCAAACATACCAAATGGATTCCAATTCGCAAACGCTGCTGAGCCAGAGGACAGCCATGAACCAATTAAATCAAACAGCGAATGATTCGCAAACCAGTCATTTAAATCGACCCACATCTGGTCCAATCCACCTTGTAAGCTTAAATCAGCAGCTCCTGTAAACCATGCCAAGTAAAATATGATAACCTTAGTGAGCGTCACCGCTAATGCAAACATTGCTTTTCCAATCGGTTCGGCACAGGCAACAATCGCATTGCAAAGACCCGATACAACCGTGATCAGTGCCTTCTCGATGTCCGGCCCCGCAGTAATGATTGCCTGACAAAGCGGATCGATCAAGGAAGAGAACAGTGCAAGGATTGCAAATGCTGCCGATAGCTTTAGTGCGCCTCCAGCAAATGCGCTGAAGGCTTTTCCAAGGTTTATAAGGCAGGCCGAGACTATGATCATGCCGGCAGCAACCGGTGTGATGGCTCCGATTGTAAACAGACCAATCATCATTCCGATGATGCCGATTACGCCAGCCAGAGCTTCGCCTGCTGTCAATGTTGCCAAGCCTTTAAATGCGGGAGTCAGGATCAGCAGTGCACCAGCCAACATCAGGCACGACCCGGCTACGCTCAACAAACCGGGCGTTGCCGTAGGAAGCAGTGCCGCAGCGCCCACCAAACCAAATAGAGCGGCTCCCAACGCGATCAGGCCTTTTGCAAGGTCTGCAACACCGATTTCCGCGATCATGTTCAGCGCCTGCGCCAGTTCGATCAGCGCAAATCCCATTGCCGCTACCGCAGCAGCTGCGCCCATGTTCTCTATGGCGCTCTTACCCAGAATATAGATCGCACCCGCCATTACGATCAGCATGGTCGCCATGGATGCCATTCCGGCACCGCTTTTGTCCATCGCAATGGTTTCGTTCATCATCTTCAGTGCCTGTGCCAGAACCACCAGCGAAGCGCTGGCGATCAGCATGGCTTCGGCACCCTTACGCATCTTCTTGGCTTTTCCGCCAAGGCGGCTCAAAGCGCCGATCACACCCGCCATTACGATCAGCGAACCCATGGCAGCCCACATAGCATTGTCCAGATTCTCAATGCCCGCAAACATCCGCACAGCAACAGCCATTCCGGCAAGTGCCGTCTCCACGACAAGCAGGCTGGAAATGCCGTTCGTGATCCCGTTCAGCTTATTCTTGCTTGCAGCCTGCAGTGTGTTGTTCCAATGGTTCAGTGCTGCAAAAATACCCACAACAATGCCCATCGCCACGCTGATGGCAATCATAGCACCGTAGCCGTCCTGCAGCTTTTTCTCATCGATGGAAGAAAGCAGATACAGTGCACCAGCCATCTCCACCATAGCGGTCGCCACAACAATGTAGGACGAAACGCCTTTCAACGCATCCATCATTTTGAGTTTGGACGATGCCCTCAGCTGGTTCGTCAGCAGGTTGAATCCGCCCACGACGCCTACCATGATAGACAATGCGGCCGCAATACTGAATAGCGCCCCGACCACATTGTTCATTTGCTTCGTATTGAAATACTTGAACATCTTCATGGCGTTCGCCAGATTCTTCACCGTATAACCCAATGCAAGCATTCCAATGCTGATGGCTACCATGCTGGCCATGATCTTTGCGCTGTCCAGCCCGGAAACATCGCTTTTCGCCAGGGCCTTCATGGCAACTACTAGCCCGATCAGGGTCGCAACCACCATACCCAGCGCAACGGCTGCCTGCTTCGGGTCTTCAATTTTGCTCAGCATATAAATCGATGCACTGATGGCTCCAATTGCAATGCTGATGCCCTTTGCGATATTCACAAAGTTATTGGTCGTGTGCTGCTTCGTCCATGTGTCTACCGCATTCTTCATGCTATTCAACAGGTCTGTCACCGGGTTCGAGATCAGCTTTGCTGTAGCATCCGTTACGCTCTTGATTGCTTTCTGCATCCCCTTCAGCGCGGTCGCCACTGCCCAGATCGCCAGTGCCAGCAAACCTACGTCGATCAGCGCCAGAAGCCGGTAGATGTCAACATCATTAAGGTCAAAGAACTCCTTCACTGCCGAAAGACCTGCTTTGCAGGCGTCCGCCACGTTGTAAAACGAAGTCTGCACACTGCCTGCAAATTCCTTCATAGCCGCGCCCGCTTTCTCCGGCAGGCTCACCACGGTGTCCCGTACCTGTTCCAGCGTCTCAAGGTGCTTGTCCTTGAAGTCGCCAACATTCTTGCCCGCATCCCGAAATGCGCCGAATGTCTTTCCGATCAGCGCCCCCACGCCGTCAAAGGCTGCAAAGAACACCCCACCCAGCAGCTTCACCGCGCTGCCCAGCGCTCCGCTGATGCTGACGCCCTTCAGCCCAAAGTTCTGGAATACGGCGCTCACAGCGTTCACAATGCCGCCAAAGGTCTTGAACTGCCCCTTTGCCTCTTCCACCGTACCGCCATGGATCAGCGTCTGCAGCAGCCCGAAAATATCCTTCACCGGCTGCAACAGCTTACCAAAAGCCACCGCCAGCGCATTGATCACCTCATCGATGCTCTCGGCATTGTCAAGGCTCTCGTTCAGGGTGGCAAAAATATCACCAAAGGCTGCCCCTGCCTGCAAAAGCAAATTGCCCAGCGGCTCCAGTGCATTCATCAGCTTGCCGATCACCGCCAAAGCAATACGCCCTGTCACCCGGATAGCCTTTCCACCCACGCTCAGCACGCTGAACAGCCCCTTGAACAGCTTCGTCAGGCTCTCCATAACGCCTTCGTTCAGCGCCAGCTTGCTGGTCAGGTTGTCAAACCCTTTCAGCAAACTGTACAGCGGGCCGCCGTCCGTATGGAACACTTCGTCAAATCCGTCCCGGATAGGCCCCAGCACACTGTTGATGCCCTTCAGGATGTTCAGGATGCCATTGAAAAAGTGCTCCCTGCCGCTCATCTCGCCCATCTTGGCGGCATAGCTGTCGAGGCTCACTTCGCCATTTTGAATTGCCTCGGCCATTTTCCGGTAGGCTTCTATCGTCTTGTTCAGGGTTTCCCGGCTCACGCCCTGCGCAGCCAGTTCCGCATCACTCATCTTCGCCGTTTCTTCGTATCCGGCAAGGCTCGCCTGTACACGCTCGTACAGATCATCTGCGGTCACTCCCGCATTCTCCAGCGCCTTCTGAAAGCTGCCTGCGTCCTCGATCTGTTGCTCTGTCAGCTTGCCGTTGGCGATCAGGCTGCGCCGCAGCTGTTTCGTAAATGCATCGCCCACGTCTCCCAGTGCCGTATCGTCCAAAAGCTGGTCCATGCCGCCATTAAAGGCCTTCTTCAGCCAGCTGTTGCGTCCGCCCATGCCGCCTGCAAAAATATCCCAGAACTGCTCTGCCAGGTCACTCCAGAAGGTCTTTGCCTCCTCGTAGTTGCCGAACAGAATATCAAAGGTCTGCATCCAGCCAGAGCTTACAGCGTCCTTGGTAGCGTCAATGACCTCGCTGAAACTCTTGGCCTCCTGCGCGGCTTTAAAGGCCTTCACGGTCACTTCGTCGTACTGGCCGGCAAGCGCTTCAATGGCCTGTGATGCCAGCATTCCGGGGTTCGCGTCCACCATCTTTTTTACCGCTTCGCTGAACTCTGCAAACTTGCCGAAGGCGGTCTCCATTACCTCTTTATCAGCCCATTTTGACGAAAGTGTCGAGCTGAATGTGCCAACCGTCACATCGCCATCTTTGATCTTTCCAAGTTCAATGCCGGTGCTGATGATCTGCTTTTTCAGCTCAGCGGTCGCCACGCCCGCAAGTTCTACTGATTTCCAGTCCATCAGGCTCAGATAGCCCTGACTGTAACTCTGATTCAGGTTGTAGATTATGCGGGAAAATTCACTTGCGCCCTTGCCCGCATAGGCTGTGGCGTTTGCCATGCCCATGATCATCGGGATAACTTTCTCAATGTCGCCGCCCGACGCCGTCAGCTGTCCAAGTGATTGCGTCATGTCCGTAAAGCTGTAGCTGGTCTCGTCGGAGAACCACATCAGCTTACTAAGGTAGCCGTTCACCTTGGTAATGCTCTTGCCCGTCGCGTTCATGATGGTCTGCACGCTGGCAGTCTTCTGGGCATACTTGTTCCAGCCGCTCATCACCTGATCGATGGAAAGGCTCTTTGCAAGCTTTGCGCCTGTATCAATGGCCTTGTCCGTGATCTTCACCAGCGCCGTCATACCGATCACTTCCAGCGCCGAAAACTTTCCCGTCAGCGTTTCCAGCGCGGTCGTCATCCGGTCAAAGTCCACCTTTTCGCTGGCTTTCTCCACCTCGGCAAAGCCCTTTTCCGCGCCCTCAAATTTCAGGCTCTCGTTCAGTGCGTTCAGGCTGTTGATGCTCTGCTGGACATTCTTTTCAAACTTCGCGTTGTCAAACCGCATCTCTACAACGCGCTGGTCTACTTCCTGGCTCATGCCTTTCTTACCTCCCTCCACAGTTCTGCGGCAATTTCATCAAACAGCGGCTTCATCACCGGGTTTATGTAGTCCGTTCCCTGCACGTAACCGCCGTTCCGGGTGCCGTGCCCGTATTGCAGGATCACCGCAATGGGCACACCGTCCACGATGTTGGCGTTTTTCCAGCACAGCGTTGCCCCGTTATCGTCCATTTTGATTTCATAGCTCCAGCTTGCCGCTGTCTTTCCCGTTGCCTTCGGGGTCGCGATCGCCAGTGCCTCTACGCCCCTCTGCCCGTATTTTTCCAGAATGCCGCGCACGTTCCGGCTGCGCGCTCTGGTCATAAAGGTCAGGCTTTTCTTAAAGTCGCCGTGCTGCGCAAAGCTGATCACCCGGCTCATGCTGTTCACCCCTTCGTGTGGTACTTTGCTCTGCGGGCGTTGTTCAGCGCATCCCGCTGCATCATCTCTTCCCGCTTCGTCATCTTCTGCTTCGGGCTGTTTTCCTCACCGCATACCCGCAAAAGGGTCAAAAGCCGGTTCAAATGCCATTTTTCGCAGCTGAACGGGATGCCGTAGCTTGCCATTGCGCAGTAGAACAGCTCTGCGGTCTGCACTCGTCCGCGTCCTCGCCCCTTCTTTTTATCGTTGAACCAGGTCGCGGACATCGGGTCTTCCATATATGTTTTAATGTCAGCCATGTTCTGCCGTGTCAGCCGGGTGTATACCTTCGGGTCTACTCCTTGGGTCACGGTCATGCACCGGATGTAATCCAGCATCTCCTCCCGTGTTTTCGGCTTTCTCGTGTCCAGCCATGGCTTGTGCCATTTGCTTTCCCATTTGGACAGAGAGAGCAAGCTGTGCTCCAGCCGCAGCAGGGTCGGCTTTTCGTATACGAACTCGTTTGTCCGCTCATCCCAGTCCTCTCTGCCCGGTACTATGATCTCCAGCATTCTTCTGCCCTCCCTGTATGTTTCAAATGTGTTCGTCTTATAACGAAAAAATAAAAGGCCACCCGTTTTTTACGCGGATAGCCTTTCTTTAAAAACTCCCTCTGGCGGGGGAGCAGCGTTCTAGCACCGCCGCATCTTTCTTTGGTGGGGCGGACTATTGACGCTAAGGGAGTTTTCTCCCTTGATTATTAGCCCAGCGTCAGTACGGGGGCTGCGTTAGCGGTTGCTGCCATCTGCATGGCGGGGTTTGCCTTGGGCTGCACCTGCGGGATCACGCCGTTCACAAAGTCTGCGGCGGCGTTCTCATCGGTAAACAGCTTCATGTACAGCTCGTCGTACACCGGGCTTGCCTCAAACTCGGCGCGGATCTCGTCGTTCTTCATGAACAGGCGGCCGTCCGGGCTCTTCTTGCCGTAGCTCTTCAGCAGGATCTCCTTGAACAGCTTCTCCAGTTCCGGCTGGCTCTTGGCCTTGATGATGCTGTTGATCTTCTCGTCCATGCCACCCTCGGTGGTCAGGTGCATCTCCATCAGCTCACTGCGGGTCAGGTTGAAGTAAAAGTCCTCGGTGCGCTCCACGCCATTGTAGTCGGTGTAGGTAACAGTTTTCTTCAGCATAATAGATCTCTCCTTTTTATTTTGAATTTATTGCTTAGCCTGCCTTCAGCAGAGTAATGAGCTCGTCCGGGGTGGGCAGAGTGGGGGTGCCGGTGGTGTCGTCGCCGTACAGTTTTGCCTCCACCTTCTTCATCGTCTCTGCGCTCACAGAAGTGCTGTCGATCTCCATCACGGCAGAGGGCTTGTAGCCGGTCACGTTGGTGGGCACAGTGCCGCACTCCCAGCTGAAGGTCATTGCATCCGGGCTGTCGTTCACAGTCTCGTGGCTGCGCTCGCTGGGCTGTGCGGTGGCGTTCCACACAACATGGATCACATAGCCTGCATCCGGGTCCTGATCGTTGCCGATCTTGGTCTGCCAGCTGAAGCCAAAGGGAATGCGCTTCTGCTGGCCAATGGTCACGCCCTTCACCACCTCGGCAGAGCCGTCGCACTGCTTCCACTCGTCAGGGTAGTAGTAGGCCTCTACGGTAAAGCCGTAGTCCTCACCGGAGATCAGGCGGGCGTACTTGCCGTTATCGGCCCACAGGTCAGTGGGTTCTGCGCCGCTGGGGCTCTCGGTCACGCCGGTCAGGCCGTTCCATGCCACGCCGGTGCCGTACTTGCCGCTCTCACCGTTCTTCGGGTAAAGCACGCCATTGGAAACGCCCATCGTAAACTTGCGGGCGCCGTCTGCATCCCATACCAGTCTTGCCATAAGTTTCATCCTCCTTCATAAAGGTGTCAGTACCACACGCTGAATACGTCATGGTATAAGTTGTCGGAAACAAAATTGCGGTCATGGGCAGCTCGTTCCAGCATACTCATGGCCGCAGTCATTTCACTGTCCGGTTTCGTATCGATCACCGTCACGGAATAATGGAAGGTCTGTCGGTATACGCGGTCGTCAGCCTTCGGGCTGCGGATCTTTTCCAGCTTGTAGCAGATACAAGGGTATCTCATCCGCAGGTTTGCAGGCGGCTGGTAGTACACGTTTTCACTGCCGCACCGTTGTTTCACAATGCTGCGCAAAAAAGCATCCAGCCCGGAGCGTCTTTCGCTCAGTTCAGTTGCCATGCCATAACCCTCCCAGCGTCAGAACAAGTCGTGGATACTCCACGCTCACATCTGTCACCTTCCACTTTCCGCCGTAAAGCGTTGCGTACCGGATATTGCAAAAGTGCTCCTGAACATATGGGTCTGCGATGACGCTTAACGTGTTCGCAAGGTTTATATCATCGTTCACCTTGTCACCGGACTGTAACCTGCGCGTGTTCCGCATAAGGTCGCCGTAACAGTCACGCTCTGTTACAACCTCCGAGTAAACGCTCGGCTCCGTCTCCTGAGTTTCCACAAAACCAAGCTTTCCAAACCACTTGCTCATAGCGCTTTCACTCCATTTTGATTTTTGGGCGCTCACGCCAGTACATCTTCATCCAAGATGAACTTGTCCAGCGCAGCGTCTGCCCTTCATGCCGGGTCGCTGGCGGTCCACGCCTGGGTCTTCACGGTCTCGCCTGCGGTCACAGTCACAACGCCGGTGGTGCCAAAGGCGACGGGCAGCAGGTAGTTTTCGCCCTCCACAACGATCAGGCGGCCCTTCTTGAAAGCGTCCTCGATCTCTTCCTTGGTCACAGTCTCCTTGAAAGCGGCATCGGCGTACAGCTTGTGGTCTGCAGTCTTGCCGTAGGCCATGTAGTTTGCAACGTGCAGGTCCTTGCCCTGCTCATAGAACTTACGCAGCATTTTGCATCTCCTCCTTATCAGGCAACCTTGTACTCGATGGCCATTGCGCCGAACGGGGTGGTCATGGCACCAGAGCAGCGGGTCTCGATCAGGTACTTCTGCTGGTTGTAGTCGATGTCGAAATCATCGAACATATTCACAGCGCCGCCCTTGTCTGCGCCAACGGTGTAGTCAGCCAGGTTCACGATCAGGCCAACGAACTCGCCGCCGTTCACGCCCTTCATGTTCTCCATCTGCGGCACAGTCACGATCTCCTTCACACGCAGTGCTTCGGCAACCTCTGCGTCGTTCTTGTACAGGCGGTGGCCGATCTTGTCTTTCATCAGACGCAGGTCGGTCAGAATGTCCTCAGTGGTGTAGAAGGTCGGGTTGCCTGCGCCCTTGTAGTTCTTGCGGGCCTTCAGTACAGCGGTCATCATCTTGTCCAGCTTCGTGGCAGTGTCGTCACCGGCAGCGGTCTCCACCTGCACCTTGATGGTAAACAGGTCATCGTCGTTGTAAATGGGACGGATGTTGCCCTCGTTGATCTTGTCATCGCTGGAGGAAAGGCGGCCGTCACCGATCAGGTAAGCGCGGGCCAGCTCCTCGTTCAGCTTCACGCGCATCTCCTGCTTCAGCCATGCGATCACGTCAAAGCCGGTAATGTCCGCCACGTCGTCGCGGTCCATCTTCTGCTTCTTGTAAACGGTGGTGGGGGTAGTAGAGCGCTTCAGCAGGCTGAACACCTGCTCCTTCTTGAAGTTGCCCTTGATGTAACCCTTGGCGCGGGCATCCTCTTCGGTCAGGTCAGCGGCCATGCTCTTCACGCGGCTGAAGGGAATGTGGTGCACGCCGCTCATCACCTTGCTCACCCAGCTCTGATCACGGTCGATGATACGGGGCGGGGTGTCCAGCAGATGGTCTTCAGGGAACAGCCACTCCACGTCCTCAATGCCGTGGGCGATAAATGCGTCCTTCATGCTGCCGCAGCTCTTACCGTCCGCAATGGCGGCATTGATCTCGTCCATGCTGTGGCGCAGCACGCCCTGCTCAGGGTCGTTGTCGAAAACGTTGTGCTTCATGTCGTCCTCCTCGTCTTCGTAGTCCTCATCGTCATCATAGTCGTCCTCGTCGTAGTCCTCATCGTCCTCGTCGGGATCATTCTCCTCGTCAAGGCCGTCCTTCGCCATGCCCACCAGTGCACAGCAGCACTTCTGCTGTTCGGGAGTCATGCTGTTGTACACTTCTTCCAGCGTCTTACCGCCTGCTTTCGCCATATCGTCATCCTCCTCGTTCAAAGGGTTGTCGTCGGGGTCCAGCCCGTGCTTCAGGCTGATACCGCCATCGGTATAGATAAAGGCCTCGCCGCCTTCACCATCGTTGTCTGCGCCATGCGCCACGATCTCATCGATCAGTGCCCCGGGGTTGCACCCGGCCAATACCAGGCTCAGTTCCCGGATCACACCGTGCATCACCGTCTGCCCGGCCTTCTGCAGACCGTTCGCAAAAATGGACATGGCATCAATGTCGCCGCAGCGCACCGCCTCCAGTGCCGTCTGGCCGCTGGGGGTGTCGTTCAGCTTGACGTATGCATATACGCCGTCCTTCCGGTTCTGCAGCAAAGCGTGCCCCAGCACATACTCCGGGCCGGAGTGGTTGTGGTTCCACACCACAGGTACCTTCTTGCCGTTGTCGCCCTTAAAGGCGTTCGGTGCAATGGTCAGCCCGTCGTAGCACTTCATGTTTGCCTTGGTCGCATAACCGGAAAAATCATAGTCAAAATTCAACGCCATTTTGATTTTTCCCTTATCCTTTCTCCCTTGCCAGCAACCGGTCCACCGTTTCCTTTCCGCCAGCCATGGCGGTGTTCTGTATCTCGTCCGGACTCTGGTTCAGGTTCTTATTGCTCAGTTCGTCCGCCCGTGGGTCTTTGCTCGGCTTCAGTCCGATCACCTGCCGGAACTCGTTGGAGCTCATGATCTCGTTGCGAGTAAACTTGTCCGCCATCTCAGCCACTGTGCCAATGGGTGCCAGCTTGAACGGATCACGGAAGAACAGGATGCTCTGCCCCTGACTGCGTGCCGTTCTGGTCAGGAATTTCCGTTTCATCTCGTCCGTGATCGCGCTTACAATGGGCTCCACGATGCGGTTGTAGTAGTTGGTCATCGCCGCCTCGTCTGCAGTACCGTTCATGATCTCAAGGGTAATACCCAACTGACTGTAAAACATGTTCGTCAGGTATTCGATCTGCTTCAGAAGGTTGTTTTCAAGGCTGCGGTTCAACTGCGTCACCCGCTCGGTGCCGTCTGTCCACGCAATTCCGTATTTCGAGTCACGGAGCTGTTCTTCTATCTCCCGTCTGCGCCGGTTGGCCTGTTCCCGCCGCGCCTCGCTCTTCACAACGTAGGGTAGTTGGATCAGCAGGTCAAGCTTTCCGGCACCCGCCTGCTCGTCCACCACGTCCAGCAGGCTCAGCTTTCGGATCAGGCGCTGCATCGTGCTGTTCGGCTCGTTCATGATGGCGTAAAACGGGTTTTCGATCAGTGCCACCGTCTTCTTCGGCAGCACCAGTTCCTCCTTCTGGCCGGTTTTGTCGTTGTAAAGCCGTACCCGCACGTGTTCCGGGTACCACTCCAGCACCTTTCCCACCCGCATGGAGTAAATGCGGTAGCTGCTGCTCATGCTCGGGTCGTAGTCGGTCTCCACCGGCACCACCGCCACAACGCCCTCGTCCAGCATACTCATCACAATGTCCTGCACGAGTCCCCGCCCCGTCTGGTCAAGGTTTGCTTCCAGATTCAGACAAGCATTAAGGCCCGAATCGATGACCGAATCAAACCGGCCATTGTCATCGAGCCTTACGTGCTGAATCGTAATTGCGCTACAGTCCATGGAAATGCGGTTGTACACGCTGGTCACAAAGGTGCGTTCGTTGCCTCTCGTCAGCCGCACCCGGTCAGGACGGTAGCTGTAGCCGCCTGCATAACCGCCAAAGTTCCGGGGAGGGTCCCGGTTCAGAAAAGCGTTCCAGGCGTGCTTCAGCCGGGAACCAAGATCCATTTCCATTTTGATTTTTCCTCCCGCTGTCAGTCGTCCTTCTTCTTTTCTTCCTTGTCAAGGCTGCCCTTGCCCACCGCATTTGCCAGATCGGGGTTATTGAACAGTGTCTTCACGGTCTGTTTGCCCATGTAAAGCATTGCGCCGGTAGCCATCGTGGTCAAAGCCTTCTTGCCTGCATCACTCAGCACACTGCCCACAAAGGTCTGCCCGCTGTTGATCTCCTTCTTCAGGTTTTTCACGTCCCGCTGCAATTGCAGCCGCTCCCGTTGCAGCTTCAGTTCCTTGTTGGGGTCGTCCTCCCGCACGTTCGTCTGCCCGGCAAGATCCCGGTACTGCTTTTCCATCTGCATCCGGTTGATCTGGGCACGCAGTTCGTCATCGGTATAGTCGCTGGCGTTCTTTTTCGGCGCTTTCGGGGCGTAATTGGGCTTTTCCTCCCCTTCGCCGCCCTCTGCGCTGTAGCGCTTTTTACCGGCCGGGGTCAGGCTGCCGTCCGGGTTCTGGAACCGGCGCACGCCCCACTTCATGCCCTTGATGCCCCAGTGGTAAAGTTCTTCGTCCCGTACCATGCCATCCCTCCTCATTCTCAGCGGTCGTGCTTGATGGCGGGCTGGTAATACGGGCGCTGGCGGATGTTATCCATAATGCGCTTCTGCCCGGCGCGTTTCTGTTTCAGCATTTCACGCTTCTGGCGGCGGTAACGCTTTGCGTCCATCTTCACCTTCTGGGCACGGATGCTGGTGCGGATGCGATCGCGGTCCATCTTCTTTTTCAGCTCGTTCCGGGCGTCGTTCTTTTCCTGCCGGCGCTGCTTGCGGTAGCGCTTTGCATCCATCGCCACCTTCTGGGCGCGGACACTCTCCTGTGCACGCTTGCGGCGGTAGGCCACGGCGTCCTTATGCACTTTCTCCCGGATGGCTTCCTGCACACGGGTGTTATGCTTGTCACCGCGGTTCTTTGTCTGCTCAGCCTTTTCGTTTCTCTTCCACCGCTCGCGGTCCATCGTATGCTGCTGCGCAATGCGGTTGGCCTTAATGTGCTCGCGCTGCCGCTTGCGGTAGCGCTTTGCATCCATCTGCACCTTCTCGGCGCGGACGCTTGTACGGGCGCGATCACGGTCCATAGCGCTCTTCTGCTGCTCTACCGAGTTACGTGCCTCGGCAGCTTTACGCTTCCGACTCGTGTTCTTCGGCCATACGATGGCGCTTCTGCTGGTGCCGGTCTCGGCATAAGTGCCCTTGCCGGGCGTACCCTTGTTCTGCTTGTAGGCAGAGTATTCATCGGCCGTATAGAAGTAACGGTATACATTCTTGCCGTTTTTGTTGCCGATCAGTTCGCGCGCATAATACCGGTGTCCGCGCCGTTCACTGCCCTGACCGTGCGCAAGGTATTCCCAGTAATCCATTCTTTCTACCCCTTTCTGCGTTTTACGCAATTTACTTTTTATTCCTGTGGTGCTATAATTTTCTGTGTATAAATCCCTCGTGAGGAAAGGAATTTTGTTATGGAAACGAATGCACAAAAAAGCCGTAAGCATCCGCTCAAAGTTTTTCTCGTTATCTGTGCCGTCATTTTCACTATATGGATTGCTTTTACCGCCTTTAAAACGTCATCTTTTGCAAAATCTTTCCGTGGACAGTTCATAGCCGCTGCCTCTGATTTTTCTCAAGCCTACGCTTATACGTCGGGAAGCAATACTTATTACTTGCTTTTTGCATCAAACGTTAACGTTGTCTGCCTTACCTCATCCAAGTCAGGCAATGCGGGTTTAGCATCCTATCAAGGAGCGAGTCTTGCAGACGGTCTTGATTCTGTCTTTTACTATTTTGACGGAACCTGTCATCGAAATTTCAAATATCAGGATGCCGCAAACGATTCCGTTCTGCTTGTTACCGAAACCTCCGGTGGCAGCCTACCCGAAATCCACTGTTTTGAGAAGACAGATTTGGAAACCGCTAAAACCGCTCTCGATGAGATGCATGCCGTCTACGATGTTTCAAAGCCTTAAATTTGAAAGGAGCACTTTTATGACCCATGAAGAGAAATTCATGCTCCATATGCTCAAGATTGGCGAATACGATGGCGCTGTGGGAAAGCTATTCTACGATCAACGTGGGTATATTGTTGGATATTGGATAATGAATGGTATTCCAGGCAGATATGAGGCCAAGCCTTTTCAAACAACTTATCATGGCAAAAGGAACGAGATCACATACCATAAGCCATATCCGGTCAATGAGTACACTACAGATGACGAGAAGCTGTTATTTCTCAAGCAGTACGGCCATTATTTACGGGATTCCATGGTTCAGGAATACAGTAACACATCAGGCGTAGCCGTTCATTTACCCAAATCCTTTCCGAAACCGACATCGCTTCCTGAGGAACCGCCACCTCCTAAAACCGAAACTGAAATCCATCTTCTTGAACGTCTTGCAAATGGCGAACTTGATGGTTCCGTCGGTCTTCCTTGCGACAATGGATGGGGTTCTATGATATGGTACTGGATTGAGGATGGTGTAATCAAAAGATTTAAGCAGGGGCCTACAAAAAGATTTTTTAACGGTGATGAAAACGAGAAAATCATTCCTGACTGGAAGCCTGATTTAACTCTAAAAACCGAAGCTGAGCAGTTGAATTTTCTTCGAAGAAGCGGACGGCACATGAAAGATCCCGAAGTCATTGCTTACAGTGATAATTATTGGGCCGATTACTGGAGCAACAAAAACCGCACGCAAGGATAATCACTCAAATGCATCCCTGTTCACCTTATAAGCTACATATGCATCCATCATAGCGGCAACCGCATCGATCTTCTGATCATACCTCTGTTTCAGAAGCTTGCGGTTGCCGTTTGTGTCTTCCAGCGTAATGCAGTTGCCCATGGCAAATTGCATCAGCTGCTCGTCGAACAGCAGCTTCCGCTGTTCGCTCAGCTTCTTCAGCTCGCCCAGCGGTACGCTCTCGGTCTTTGCACCCTGGATCACCTTTTCAATGCCGTAGTCACCGTTTTCCCTCGCCCAGCGCTCTACAAAGTCTTTTGCATTGTAGGGGTCATACCCAAAACAGCGGACGTCGTACCCCACATTCTCGATAAAGCCGTCCAGATCGTCGTACACTTCCATCATGTCCAGCACAGTGCCTTCCATCACGACCAGTGTCCCCTCCCGCATAAACTCGTCATACTTCTGCCGCATTGCCATCGGCAGTTTAGAAAGGGTGTAGCTGGTAATGTAGTCCCGGGTCTTTACACCAAAATATCCGTGCTCCAGCGGGAATAAAAAGGTAAACGCACAAAAATCGTCGCCTTGGCTAAGGTCTGCCCCCAGCGCGCACGGCATCTGCCAAAAGCTCCGGTGCCGGTGTGGAAGCGTCTCTTCATAGGGGAAGAAGTAGGTGTAACCCTCCATCGGTATGCCAAATCGTTTGGCAAGAATGTCGTTCCGGCTCGCCGGTGCTTTCTCGGCGCGCTCCACGTCCAGCTGGTAAGTCTCGTAGCTTACGGTGATGCCAAGGTTCGGGTTCGCCTTCAGCCACATAGAAGGGTCGTTCACCTCGTCTATGCTGTCCAGCTTGTAGTACCAAATGGAAACGTGCGGGTTCACGTACTCTCCACGCAGGATGCTCATCAGTTCCATTTTAATGGTATCGCCGCATCCGTTGCGTACCGTGCCCTCACTGCTCGTGGCAAGGATCAGGTAGTCGTTCACCTTGCTGGAGCCCTGCTCGATCGCGCCAATGGGGTCTTCCCGGATGTCGCAGCTCAGCCATTCGTCCACCGTGGCCACCTTGTCGCGCCGTCCCTGCAGCTTGTCAATGGTCATTGGACGTATCTCCACCAGACTGTTGGTCAGAAAATTCTCAATGCCTTTCTTCGTGCTGGCAAGTTTCGTCCGCCCTGCCTTGGAGCCGGTAGTGTTCTGTAAGCTGCCTTCCGTCATAAAACGATAAAGAGGTCCTCTCGCCCGTGCGATTGCTGTGCGCATGGGAGAAAGGACCTCTTCTGCTTGTTTCATGGTGGGTGCTGTGGTCAGCTGCTGGGTCGTTGCCGGGTCTACCGTCAGGAAAAACTGCTGCACGCAGCTATCATACATGCTCTTGGCTGCACCACGCGCCACGATCAGGTACTGCTTTCGCACCAGCCTGTGCTTGATACGCTTTTGCACATAGCGCCCGCCATGCCCGTCCGGGTTCGGCTTGTACACTGTGCGTTCCTCAAAGTAATACCAGCCGAATATCTCTTCTGCCCACAGCTTAAATGTCTCCAGCAGCTTCAGGTCACTGCCGTCGGTCAGTGTCAGTTCCTTCTCGCAGAACTGTACAAAGCCGTCCATCGCTTTGTCGTCATAGTAGATGCCCGGGTTTCGGATCAGGTCATCGATCCGGTTCATCTCCATGCTGATCTCTTTGCATACGGGTATCTCGCCCCGCATCACGGCCTCCCGGAACCGGCCGTAGTATTTCGGCGTCGCCGTGTTCGAGAGTGCCATTTTGATTTTTCTCCTCGTTACAGCCGCTTCAGCAGCGCAGCGATGGGCTCTACATAAAACCGCTCGTAGCCCGTTGCATTTGGGTGCGTGCCGTCGCTGGTATACTTGTCGCTCAGCCCGCTGATGCCGTGGCCGCCCATGGGCGGGGTGCTCTCCGCAATGTCCACATAGGGCACGCCCCACTTTTTCAATGCTGCAAGAATGGCGGGCTTGTAGGTCTTGTACCAGCTTTCGCTGCTGCCAAACAGTCCGCCGTGCGGGAACACATAGGCCACACGCTTATCACTGTGGTTCTTTGCCAGAAATTCCAGCATTTTTTCCAGTGCGCCGGTCATGGTCGTTTCGTCGTAGGCAGCAGAAAAGCCCTCGGTCAGGGTGCCCACAGGGGCGTTGTTCCACGCGTCATTCACGCCGCCCTCCAGCAGAATGTAATCTGCCTTCGCCAGCGCCGTGGAGCTTGTCACCACCGTGCTGATGCAGGTGCGGATACCGCCCTTCACGGCATCCTCAATGTTCGGAGCTAGCGTTGCACCGTCCACAGCCTCGTTTACAAGGGTCATTCCGTACTTTTGTGCTACCGCCTTTCCAAACCCGCCTGCGCTCCCGGTACCGTAAGCAATGCTGTCGCCTGCAACGTACAAAGTTTTTCCGGTCAGCGTGCCGACCGGCATACCGTTAATGTCGTAAACCATATCATGTCTCCTCGATAAACTTCTGTATCTTGGAATCGCTCAGCAAGCCTTTGTACACCTTGCACTGATAGATCGTGCAGTCCAGAAAACGGGTATGGGTTCCTGTTGCAGTATAGGCTGCACCAAAGATAAGCGTTTCAGGCACATCTGCGACCAGATCACCAGTAGTTTTCCATTCGCTCAACGCACAATGGGTGCTGCCCACGCGGTATTGCTTGCCGTTCATCTGGATAGCATAGCGCGTTTTCGTTTTGGCGTGAGCCAGTGTATCGCACAGGTGTGCATCGCTATAAGAAAATTTGTAATAAGCAAATTCAATTGTGCCAGCGTTCGGATTCACACTACCATTAAAGCCCGGCATATTATTAAAGTCGCCGGTCTCAGTCTGACAGTTCACAAGTGTAGGCCAGTTGCTTACGTCTGCAGTATCGGCTACCTTCGCCTCAAACAGGATCGTGTATATGGGCGTTTCCGTGGAGGCGTGCTCCAGCAGTTTCAGTCCAGTGTCAACGCATTTGCTTTCCGCGGCAGAAGCGGACGCTTCAGCTGGCAGGGTGTAAATCAGCTGTGATGTATCGGCTGCTTCCACCGTTACCTTGCAACTCGCACTCTTGCTGCCCGCTATGGCTGTAACCGTGCAATTGCCCACATTTTCGGCGGTCACCTTGCCGTTCACTACGGTAGCAAAACCTGCGGGAGAAACAGTCCACACAACACTGCTGGTGGCATTTGCGGGCAGCACTGTTGCCGTCAGGGTCTGGCTCCCACCCTCGCTCAGGGTCAGGGTGCTGCTGCTCAGACTCACGCTCTGCACGGGAGCATCCTGTGCGCTGCCGCCCCACTCAGTTCGCAATGCGTCCAAGCTCGTTTTCATGGCAACGTTGTTGTACGCTGCTGATTCAAAGAGCGCCAAGATCAGATGCTTGGCATTTTCTGTAAAGCCTTCGCCAGCAGGACCTGCCGGTCCTGTTTCACCCTTGTCGCCAACATCGCCCTTGGGACCCGCATCACCTTTCGCGCCCGTGTCACCCTTGGGCAGCACCAGATTCAGCTTGCCGTTCTCGATGGTTGCGCTGGCAGTACTGCCGCTCGTCACTGTACCGATGGTCAAATCTGTGACACCACCGCCGGTGCTACTTCCACTGCTGCTGCCGGGGTCTCCTTTGTCGCCTTTTTCACCCTTTGGCAATGTCAGGTTCAGCACAGGGGCTTCCGCTGTACCGGTGATGGTCGCTGCAGCTTCTGTGCCGCTGGTCACAGTGCCAATACTAAGGTTCGGCGTTGCACCGGTGTCGCCCTTGTCACCTTTTTCGCCATCTGCACCTTTTTGGCCTTTCGGCAGCGTCAGGTTCAGTATCGGTGCCTCGGCCGTACCGGTGATGATAGCATTTGCGGTGTCACCGGTGGTTACGCTTCCGATGGTAAGATTAGGCGCAGCGCCAGTATCCCCCTTGTCGCCTTTTGCTCCCTTGGGCAGCACCAGGTTCAGCGCAGGAGCTTCCGCTATGCCGGTGATAATGGCATTTGCGGTGTCACCGGTGGTCACGCTTCCGATGGTAAGGACCGGGGTAACGCCTGTGTCGCCTTTTGCACCAGCATCGCCCCTAGGGCCCGCGTCGCCTTTTGCGCCGGTGTCGCCCTTCTCGCCTTTCGGCAGTGTCAGGTTCAGCTTGCCGTCGGTGATCGTAGCGGCTGCCGTGCTCCCGGATGTTACAGTGCCAATGGTCAGGTTCAGTTTGCCGTCGTTAGAGTTCGCGCGCTCCACCAGATCAGCAATTCCCTGATCGATTTCATTCATCATCTGCGACGTCAGCACTTGTTTGCTTTTAAAGTTGTGTTTGTTGTACTGCATATATCCTCCTCATCCCAGCACGGTTTCATCCAGGATCGCTTCATCCAGCACAGCGTATGCGTCCGTTACCTTGGTATCGTCCTCAGCAGTTTCCTCGTGGTTGCTCACAAGGCACTGCACCGTGGCGATCGTTGAGTTGAATTCCTTGATCACATCGTCGCCGTTCATCTGCCGCAGGCATACACTAAACGTCACACTTCCGTTTGCTTCCGCTGCTTTGTCGCCAATCAGCCAGGAAAACTCAAGAGTCTTTCCATCCTCGCATACCATATCGGTCGGCAGATAGAAATAATGCTTTCCCGCAGCATTCGTGTAGTTCACTCTGGGCGTAAAGCCGCCCATGTCTGTCCCACGGTAATATCTGCTCATTTTGAACCAGATCCGGTTCACGTCCTTGTCGCCCTTTGCGCCGATCACGATCGCCTTGCTCGGTATCGTCACCACGCGCAGGTCTTCGTCAATGACAAGGATCACTTTTTCTGCTTCTTCCGGCGTATCCATCGTCGCCAGAACTTCGTCCACATTTGTCATTTTTCGTCCTCTCCGTTCCGGCGTTTTCTGTTTACAGGGTCTGCTCTACCAGCACTGCATTGGTGGTTACCCGCATATCGCCTTTTGCACCGATCAGCCGCACCTTAAAGCTTTTTCCGCCGGTCACTTCGTCCGGCACATCGCACTCCAGTGCTTCGTCCACCGCAACTGCATATGCCTCATTGAACAGTGCAACCTTTTTGGCTCTGTGCCAGTCGCTGCCGTCTACGCCAAAGCAGCACTTCAGGTATCCCTTGCTCCCGGCCGTAATGCCGGAAAAATCGCCCTGCTTTGCGAGGTGCTGCCCGTCTACGCTAAACAGTAATCTCCGCATTACGCTTCCTCCTTATCACATAGGGCGTACAGCCGCCATTCCAGCTCGCTGATCTGGCTTTTGATCGCGTCCATCACGCTGCTGGACTGCGGCGGGTCAAACAGCAATCGCACCTTCAGCGCCGTATAACTTTTCACCGCCTCAATGTCCGTCCGTTCCCCACAGAACTCGCTCCACGTTGCGGTCGCATCGCTGATAGCAAAGGTCTTTTCCGGCCCCACACCCATCTGGTTCAGAATCATCAGCACACTGTTAATGTGCATGATAAGGTCGGTATCAAAGGCCGCATACTCCTCGGTCAATCCAAGGAGCTTCTTCACTGAGGTCAGGATACTGTCCATTTCTCGTCACCTCAGTCCGGGATACACTTGTTATCCCACTTCTTGTAGGCATCCAGATAGGTCTCACCCTTGTCGCCATTGTGGGTGAGCTCGTAGTACATCCCGTCGGATACAGTTGTGCTCACAAGCGCCTTCCAGTTCTGCAGGGTTTTGCTGAACCATACGATGAACACGTCCTCCATCGTCAGCTTCTTACCGTCAGTCACGTCCGCATGGGCGTTAAAGTAGTCCACCACCAGCTGCTTTGCGCGGTTCATCATAGCTTCGTTGTCCATTTTGTTTTCCTCCTTTTGTTATTCCTCGTGATTCATTACACCCTCGGCCGCAATGGCTGCATTTGCCCAGAACAGCGCCTCGTCCAGCTTCGTCAGTGCCAGACTGCGCTCCCGGCTCGGTACAATGCACCGCACCATGTGTTCTGCCTCTTGCATCTTCAGCCGCAGGTTCGTGCTGTATGCCGCTTCCGCAACATTAAACTTTCGTACCGGATACATCTCATTTCCTCCAAGGACAGGTATCGCCCGGTCGCCTCTCCGCAAACGCAGGTTTTAAGATCGTGTCATCTCCGTAATGGATGGCCTTGTGTGTGCGGTCGCTCACACATACCACGTTTTCCGGGTTCAGCAGCGCGTCCGTGTGCCCCAGCACGTCTTCCTTCGTCAGTGGATTTAAGTGGTGGATAATAATGCGCGGCCGGATGGGTTTTCCGTTTCGTATCACCCAATCCACGATCTCATGCTCCGGGTGTGCCAGATCGCAGCCCATGTCCCGCACAATGATCTTATCCCGAAACTGCCGCCATTCTCTCGACTGGTAAAAATCCTGGTTCAGGTACCGGTCAAAGCCGAACGTGTCCATCCCCACCGTTCCATGCAGCTTTACATAATGGAAGCGGTCTTCAAAGCTTGCCAGTCGTATCAGCTCGCTATATGTTTTCATCTTACAGCAATGGTCAATCCAACAAGCGCGATCATCGTAGCTATGCACAGAATTAGATATAATGCAAAGTGTAGCCACTCATCCGAGCACGAGCCATCTGACACAAATACCGCTGCAATTCCGATAATATTCAGCACGAGCCCGGCTGTGATCAGATCAGTCCCGACAATAGTTATGTCGATCATATCATCCCCTCCTCGTCCTCTCCATCATCAATGCCTTGGTATACCCGCATCATCTTGATGGCTTCACCATACAACTCCTCGGTGTTCTTCTGCGCCTGCAGCATCTCAGTCTTTGCACGCAGCAACTTGTTTTCTTCTTCCAGCTTTTCTTTTTCCAGTCGCGCCTTGCTGCCGGACAGCCGCAGATAATATGTTGTTTCAGCACTGGATGCAGTTCCTTCGCGAAGCCGTTTTTCGACAAGGTCTACTGCCAGCGATATCATTTGGTTTTCTCTCGCTTCAGGGGACAATGCCGGACGCAACCCGACATCATCACCAGACGAGGCTTTTCGGGTTTTCATACAGTTGTCATTCCTTTCACGTGAGTTTTTGGCTCTTTAAGCCGTGTTTTGTAACCTTCAATGTTGCTTTTCGCCACATTCTGACCACTTTTGTGTTCTGTTAGTTTTTGTAAGGGTTCATGAGAGCTGTTTTTGGGGGATTATGTCTGTGCAAAAAGCCCGTCATTGAAAGGAGAGATCAATTATGGATCGGAGATTCCAGGAGGTGAATCATGAAAGTCAAGAAAACAAGGTTCAAACACTATCTCATGAGCCCTTACAAAAACTCCCGATCCATCGTATCTCTACAACAGATCGGGAACACACATGGGGTAAAACTAAAACAGACCCTGGTCTACACCCCAAAGCCCAAATATCAATTTTACCCCCGGGGAAATATCAAAGACCGGCGCGATTTAGGGAGGGGGTGGATTTTTTGGACCCCCTCCCCCTGTCTAAACGTCAGTTTAAGCAGCATTTGTGCCAGTTTCAGGGTCGGGAAGGGTCTTTTTGACCTTCCGGTACAGGTTTAACGGATCAGCCATGACGATCTGATCGATTGCCTGCTCAATTTCGTAAGCATTTTCGTTATCAGACAGCTGATCGGACGTGTATGCGAGCCGCGCAAGGAGGCCGCAGGAATTGTAGCCATGGTCGCAGTCAAAACGATACCACTGATCGAACTGGTCATGCGGATCGTAAGGATTGTCAACCGTAGTAAGAAAACAACGAACCATATTTCTCGCTTCCTTTTGTTCTTATTTGTTCAATGTATCGTAAATTGTGCTCTTCGGAACGCCGCAGGCCTTTGCGATTTCTTCATAGCTGTATCCAGCAGCCAGCATCGCTTTAGCCTTTGCTTTTTTCGCAGAAGAAAGCGCTGCTGTTGCTTTCGGCATTGCGCGCTTAACGATTTCAGTCGAATCAGAACTGTTCAAGAACTTGGTAAGCATCGAATCAGAAATTGCATGATTCTGAATTGCTTCCCATTCGCGATCCGTAAAGACAATTTTTGTCCTACTACTATTGGCTCCTACCTGATCACGGGCACGCTGCATCTCTACGGACGAGATTTTCTTGATCTCTTTCTTGTTGTCCTTATCCTTGTAATCAAGGCCACGATCTTCAATAATAGCCTTGATTCTGGAGTTTGCGATGATCATTGCACGCCGCTCTTTCGGCTTGTTCGCAAGGACAGCCTCGTACTTAGCCTTCAGAGACTCCACTTCCGGTGCATACTTCTTAGCGGCAACCGGGTCACGCTGGATACCCTTCATATTGGCGTAGTCCTTGCGCGCCTGGTTGGCCATATCTTTCAGATAGTTAGAGAAGTCTGCATACAGTTCCTCCTGCTTAGTGCCGGAAGACAGCTCGTGTACGTCCTTGATCAACGAGATCTGGCTCACTTCGTCTTCAGCAATGCGCTTTTTCCCCTTCTTATCTGTAAAGGTACGGCCACTCTCCTTGTAGATGTACTCACCGGTATCCTTATCAATACGTACACTACCACGGCGCTCTGGAATACGAACGGTCTGTTTGCGACGGGAGAGCAGGGTGGATGCGCCACCATACTTCTCGTTACCGTCATCGTCCACCCGGATCTGATACTTCTGTTTCAGCTCCTGGATACCATTCTCCTTCTCTGACCTCTTGTAGTCCAGTTTATGCTTCTCCGCATCGATAACCACCATCGAGTGCCGTACTGCACGCTCCAGATCTTCTGGTGTTGCACCTCGCAGGGTCATGTCGGTAATCAGGTTTGAGATGATGCCCATCTCTTTCTGCTTTTCATCCTTCTTCATCAGTCGGACGTTGTTAGGATTACCTTCAGGAACCGCGTAAGAGGTCTTCGGGTCGAAGTTCTTCAGTCCGGGCAGCGGATCGGTAGAGTTGATGCGAACCTTGTCAGACATAGGAATTGCCATGACAGTATCGCCGTCAAAGTCTGCACCAGACAAACGCTCAGCCACCTTAGAGCTAATGCCAATTGCATCCTTGACGTTGCCGAGGTTGCTCTTACCACTGGCGTTCTTGTTGTTCACCGTGACAATGGGAATCTCAAACGTGCCCGCATGAGGGTAACGAATCAGCGCAAGCTGCGTTCCGTTCTCATACGTCGGGCAATACGCCTCGGTCTCCTTGATCTTATCCAAAGGAAGAATAACCTTGGTGGACTGACCCGGAAATGCAGAAGCTTTAAGCGTCATAGCCGTTCCGTCACACTTTTCAGCAAAGTCCAACAGCATCTTTTTCTTGACTGTCGGATTAGTGTAGTGCATGATCTCGTCGTACTCGGCTTTGTAATCAGCTCTCGTCAGTTCCAGCTGCTTTTTGATCAAAGGCAGCGGCTGCTTAGAAAGGAACTGGGATGAAACGCTCTTGGACATATCGTCCCAGTCGCCTTCCCACTTCAACTTATTGATGGGAGAAAGGTGCTCTTTGCCATCTTTTCCGATGTAGGTGCTCTGGCCTTCCGTAGTAATGGCAGCGCCAAACGGATTGCCTGGATCGTTCTTGATCTCTTTGAACACCTTCATCTTAGGTGTGCCAGAAGGCTTGTTCGTGTTGAACACAATATCAACACCATCCGGCATATTGTCCGAATACATGGCCATGCCCTTCAGATAGTGGCTGTTGTCTACCATGATACGAACCTGTGCATAATGAGAGTTGCCCAGATCCAGATCAGCGACGCCACGGCGAATCTCCATAACGCCATCTTTTGCAAGGCCACCCTGATCGCCGTAGCGCACAGCTACACGATCGGAACTCAAACTCGAAGGGGGCTGCAACTGGCGAAACGAACTACCACCATCGTCAGAATGATAGTCACCCAATGACTGAATATCACCCTGATGCTTGTAGGCATAGCTCTGGTCGTATTCAGGTTTTGCCAAAACTGTAATGTTGGTCTGCTGCCGGAAGTTAGTGGGCTGCTTAACACCAACGCCATAACGCTTATATCCGTGTTCTGCTTCCAGAATATAAACAGCCTCGTCCAGCTTACCTTCTGACACGCCGAGAGTGAGATTGGTGCCCTCGGAAATATCAATCATGCCTTTCTTGTCTACTTCCTTCTTCAAGATTTCGGCAATCTTTTCGGCCTGATCTTTCTTTGTGCCAACACCGTTCTGGTACATAGACCGAACCGTAGACTCAGGCATGCCAAGCTTCTGTCCGATCTCGGTCCAGCCCATATCAGGATTTTCCTTCTTCAGTTTCTGAATATCTTCCCACTGAGAAGCCTTGCGATCGTGGCCTGCTTTGGTCTTTGCAACGCGAAATTCCGTTGCGCCGAGCTTATACTCGGGCGGAAGCGTATCGTTGATGGCATCAAGGATCTCGCCTTCGGACATGCCCTTGGCCTTAAACTTCTCAACACGGGACAGGAAGTCGCCGGAATGCTGGTACGGAGTCTCACCGCTTCCCCATGGATAGCGACCTGAATGGCGCTTGGTGCCATAATGCTCCAAAATATCATTCTCGCCGCCGTATTCAACGCCAAAGTAGTTTTTCAGGTCTTTCTCGATCGGATTCATATCAGCACACTCCCATTTTCATCTTTGCAATAATCGGATCAAACTCGCGGATCTTATCCATGATAGGTTCGATGTCTTCTGCTGCTGGATTGGCAATAAGAATATCATCGGACTGATAGATGCGGTTTTCGATCTGGATACTGCTCGGTTTAATTCGGTACTCAAGGCAGAACAGTGCATCATAAATGAGCAGCTGCTCCATGTGTGCCGGAACGATTCCGGTCTTGAGATCGTGGATGCGCAAAATATCATCCCGGAAGCAAATAGAATCTGCTGTTCCGAAACAATTTTCAGAGTAGCAGAGCACCTGCTCCGGTGTCATACGAAAGCCGATGGCATCGTTGACATAGCTGTTGAGCGTCTTTTTAGAACGCGGCAGCTTTTGGCCAAGCGCAATGCACCTTGCTGCAAATTCGTGCAGTTCGGTTCCCTTTTGCGCAGCCATAAAATTGGTATACGCTGTAGTAAGTTTATCGGCATCGTAGTTGATCCAATGATACTTACTAGCGCCGAGGAAGGCGTGCTGCCCTATTAACCTCGAATGCTCGTTGAAGGTCATTCAGAATCTCCTCCTTGTTTTCCGGGCAAATGAACGCCGCAAAGCTCATCTTGTTCATCAGGTTCACATAGTAATCCTGATTCGGACGATGCGGCGCATCCATCGAGCGCTTGCCTTCCAATGCTGCCCACGTGCTCTCGTACAAAACTAAGAGATCCGGGATACCCTGAATCTCATTCGGATCGAGATGCACAACCATGCAGCCTGGAAAACGCTCTTTAATTTCATTCACCAGGTTGGTCTTAAATCGGTTCTCCAGCATAAAATCTCCTCCAAAAAATAAAGAGGAATAGTGCGTTTGGGACGCACTCTCTCCTCTTCATAAAAGAGGATGTTTTTTTCGCGTCTGTTTTGGCACAAAAAAGAAAGAGCCACAGATTTCTCTGTAGCTCTCTCGCAAAATATCATTCGGGTCGGTGCTCGTAGAAGAACAGGTACCAGTCAGGAACACCTGCTTCCAGCATCCGGCCGTCTTTGTAATGGAACTCGCCGTAGTCTTCGCTCAGTTCAAGGTTCATGTAGCTTTCAGGATGTACCGGATGATTTATCTCATCGTCAGTTAGGGTTATGTCACAAGGACGACAAGTCCAGTATCCCTGCACTACTTCTGTCATGTTTCGCCCGCAGCATTTGCAGACAGGAACTTTTGTATGCAGTTCTACAAACTCATTTGCATAGCATTTTACTTCGTTCCCTGCAGCATCCGTTTCGGTCCATTCCTCAAAGCCATCCTCGTTGATAAAGCGGTTCATGTAAGCCATCTTTATTACCTCATAAGCATCTAATCGGTGTGTACAGCGATTATAATAAATATACATCATCGGGTTGGGTTCTTACAAGTCGATACCTTGAACTTTTCGTGAATTTTGGCCTCTGCCCAAAAGCCCACTTTTTTCGCCTATCTATTATAATATTTTTTATTTTTTTATAGTGTAATTAAGAAAAAAGTGGGCAAGTGGGCAGAACAGCATTTTTGTGCAAAAATATAACGATAATGCGCTATATTTTAGTTGTAAGCCGTGCCCACTTTTGATTTTAAAAGTGGGCAGAAAGTGGGCAAATGGCCAAAAATTATGAATTTTTCGTGAACAATTAGCCATATTTTTAACCTAGAATAGAATTTTGCCACTTTTTCGCCACACAGCCCAAAACAAAAGTGGGCATAAAATATAAAAGTGGGCAAAAGAAAAAGACGCTGAATATCATGCAACGTCCTTTTCCAGCCACTCCCTAGCTGCTGTCGATGCCTATTTTCATCGCTATCCGCCTCCTTATTTTCCCGAAGTCCTCTTAACCTCGCCGAGAGCTACTCGCCATGCAAAGACCTCAGCATCAAATTCTTCTTTTGAAACTCCACGCTTTTTAGCCTCATACAGCGCCTGCGTATACGACCACGTTCCGTCAACATAGCGCCCGGCCGCCCGGCATAGATTTCTGCTACACTCATCACGACCGCACCTCCACGTCCGGCAGAATATCCGTGTGGAAATAGAGTTTATAGTGGTAAGGATCGGTATGAGTGCCGGTGATATCCTCAACAACATACATGGTGTACTCGTTCAGGTAAATATAATTCTTCTTATACTCGTTCGGACCTGTCTTCACCGTACACACAAGTTCGTTGTTTTCATTGTTCGAGATGGACATAGCACCTTCCATTTCAAGGATAACGTTGTCCGTACGTGCGTTATAGACCGTGATCCGGCGCTCAGCTTCAAAGTAGTTGGCCTGCTTGGAAATGTTCCGATTCACCTTATCCGCTTCGGAGCAGCTGCACAGAACCACACAGCCGACGAGCATCATCAGACATGCAACAACACAAATAATACGATTTTTCATAGTTATTTCTCCACACTTTCCTTTCTCGTCTGCTCATCCTTCGGCCAGAACATATAAATATCATCGAACACCACCGGAATCTTGCTCTGTAGTTCCTTCAGCAGCGGGCACATCAGTTCTCTCATCTGAGGATGGGCCGCTACAGGAGTACGCAGTTTGAAGATATTGCGCCACTCACGGTAGTTGGCCGTCACCACGATCTCGGTCTTCAAGCACAGCGGCAGCACACAACGGGCCTGTTCGGGACGTTCGCCATTTTCGATGAGATCCTTATAATCATCCTCCGCTTTCTGACAACTCCAGTACCAAATGCTCCCATCAGCATCCTCGATTTCATCACCGAAATCCTCGTATCTCATCCAATACGGCCGAATAAAGCTCAGCTCCCCGCCAAACTTCTCCTTCGAGTAGTTGCAGTACCTAGTGCTCTCCTGTGCAAAGCTCGCAATGCGATGCCGCACCAGCTCGTTCGCCACACCACGGTCACAGGTGAACAGCACGCTCAGCTGTGAATGCTCCAGCATCGCCTCATGCTCCTGCTTCACCAGAAAGCGCACCAGTTTCTTCGCCGACTCACCATCCGGCGTGATCTTGTCCTCGCTCTTGTAGCAGACACGTGCAATGCGCTCGATCTGCTGCAGCTCCTTGATGCCACCCTCAGAAATATCAGTGAGGATTTCGTACTTAGGTTCAACGATTTTCATAAATATCTCTCCTTCTTTATTGCTTCAAAATACTGCTTTTGAAAATTCAGCTTTTCGCTGACACGAATACCTTCTATTGGGATGACATATCCAAGGTGTGCCATTCGCTTATGGTCGCAGGATTTCACCTTCGGACACTTCTGGCATTTAGGAGCAAGAATGGTAATCGCTCCAAAGTCTTCGTTCATAAACTATCCTCTCGCTTCAACTTACACTCCCAGTCGCCGCAGATATCTCCGCAAGCGAACTTCTTCGCGGTCTTCATGCCTTTACGGATGGCCTCCTGCTTGTCGGTCGCCCTGACTTCAAATGTCTGATGCCCACCGCCATTGTCTGTGCAGGAAAAAATAAAGGTGTACTTTCTCATGTTTCTTGCCTCTCAAAATTTAATGGATCATACACATACCCCATCGGCCAGCCCAGGCGTTCCAGCCAACACGGATAATAGCGAAACGGAAGTTCCAATCCGAACCAGTTTGCGTTCAGAATCATAGCCCCTTCACTTATACCAAGCGCGAGATGGAACCTGAAATATTTTCTTGATGCAGATTCCACTCGGTAAAGTTCAAGTCCTGGAAAGCACATAAATAATCCTCCTAGTCCTCTAATACCATAACAATAAAGTCAATAATGCTGTTCAAAGCACCGACGATTTTAAACAAAGTATCTTTCACGAGATTCTGTCGTTTTGGGGTTATTACAGGCGCTTCATGCCTCCAAATATCTACGCTCGGGCTTTTAACGACGTACTCTATCGGCGCATTATTTGCATACAATATTTCCACTTCTGTGCATTTGTCAATCAAGGCCATGTATTCTCGCATCTCATTTGCGCTCATGCCGCCGTAGCGAATGCTTTGAAGTGCTTGATTATATAAGTATTCCTCCAATGCTTCTCACCTCACAGCAAAATCCGAAATAGCGTGAACCAAATTACCTTCAGCGTAACCACAATAATGATCAGCCACGCGCAGATAACTATGGTCAAAGCCAGCACATGTCCGAAGAATGTGCCAATCTTATCCCAAACATCAGGTCTCTTCATCTCAATTCCTTTCTACACTCGATTTCATCTGCCGAAATATCGTAATCAAACGCCAATTCTGTTTTGGAAAAAATCTCTTCATCTTCTTCATCCGGTTCATTCCCGACGGGATATGCTAGTAATTCAATATTCTTGTAGTAGAACACCTTATAAAATGTCTTCACCCAACACACCTCCTCGCAGCGTCCACCCGGCACTCTGCAGCGTTCAACTCGAAAATAGCAGCATCCACAAATTCCGGGTCGCAGTTCTCGAAGTGGTTCCGAGCCACTTCCAAATCCCGCAAAGCCTCCCGCAGGGTATTAACCGTCGTCGGGATCGGCTCCATGCGGAATATCTTTTTGACATACTCAGCGATTTTTCGCAGCATTTCTACATCTCCACATCTTTGTGACCTGACGAGCCGTGAGCCAGCCCTTAACATCATCATGGCCAAGTAACTGTGTACCCATCATCTCGATAAGTCCTCGCTCAAAGCCATAGGAACCCCAACCCCAAACGCCATCCCAGATACGATTTCCAGCAGCATCATATGCAATGATTTGCTCACCACCATCGTGTCGTCCGCCCGGAAGACACTCCTGACAGTCTGGTCTGTCCATCTCTGGCCAACGACGTCCATAAGTATGCGGAACCTTAGCGCGCTTCAGCAGAATATCCAGTTTCTGCATCTCGGTCATATGATTCCAAACCCGGAGTTTCCAGGTTTTCTTAGCCATATTTCTCATTTCTGCATTTCCTTTCGTCAGCCTCCATGGTCTTTGCGATTTTATGCTGAATATAAAGCACACAGCCAGCCTGACTATCACACCCAAATGAAGCCAATAGTCCAGCAATAGCATTCAAAGAGTTCAAATCCTCTTCAGCAAATATCATTTAGCGTTCACCGTTCCTCCTGATACTCTACAATTTTGGTCACTTCGCTCTGAACCCGGCGTAAGAAATCACACACATCCAAGCAACCGCATTCTGCCAATGCCTCAGCAATATCGCCCAAACTATCCATGTCGGTTCTTGTGAGATCAACTTGAGGAATAACTTCAATGTTCTCCTCTGTGATGAATGGGGTATAGTCTCCACAATGGCAACATTTAATGTTCATACGTTGCATACAAGCATCTCCTTCAATGATAAAAACAAAGAGCCGCAGATTTCTCCACGGCTCTCGCCTTAATGATTTCACCAGATTGAACCGATAGTTTTCCATGTCCACTTGTAAACCCCGATAATACACGCAATCGGAAATGCAACTGGCGTTGTAATAATTCTCACCATTTTAGCTGCAAATATCATCCTTTTCGCGCTTTCATCAAGTTCAAGTTTAACGGGATGGAATTCTTTTCTTTCATCCATGTCAATCACCTCCATAAAGGAAGCTGTTATTTTCGCGTCTTCTCTTTGAAGTTCACAGGCTTCACAGTCCCCTCCCGCGCACACTCCGTCAGGCACTCGTTGCAGGGCTCATCCGTCTCCAGCACCTTGAAGTTCACGCACTTCGGGCAGTAGGTTGCATAGTCCACTTCGCGTTTCCAGTCATTCATCAGGTTCCACCACCTTTGCAACGATTGCCGCTCTATGGCAATGCGGACATATCGTGATGGCATAGCTCTTATCGCCATCATCTTTATAGCGGTCTCGGCTCCATACCGATGTCGGCAAGCCAAAATGGGCACCGCATCTACCGCAAACTACTGGAATCAGAGGTTCACGGGCAATTCCACTATCTTCCGAGTTTTCCGATTTTAGCTTACTAAAAAAGCGGTCGTCCAGTTCCGGATGCGTCACACGCTGGTTAAGAGCCCACAGCAGGTTCCAGCAGGCAGCACGCAGGTGGTCTTCATCGTCCATACCAACCATGTACTTCGCCAGATGTCGTGCAGCACTGTCCAGCAGCGAATGCAACGGGATGCCTTTGTCCACATTGTGCTCGCCGTATTTCAGCGCACCTTCCTCGCAGTGCTTGCTGACCTCCATAATGCCGTACCAAGGAAGAAGGTCCATTCTACCCTTTCCTGCGTGCATATCACGCTTTGCACCGGTTTCAAATTCGGTGCGGTCTCCAGAATCTTTAATCATGCAAAAACCTCCTTCGTTTGCTCCGGGGAGCAAATTTCAAAATAATGATACACGTCTGTTTTTGTTAATTCGGTCGCGAGAAATAGTCCCTTACGCGAAATATAAACAACGTTTTGCAAGCCTTGCTCGATTGGGTTTCTAAACAAATACACGATGCTCGAGTCAGTCTTCACGGTTCTAGCGCATCGCGCCGTAAGCACCGTTTTAACTCTCTTTATCGTCTTCTTCGACGGATTGCACATTGTTCTTCATCCCCTTCTTCAGCAACGCCTCCACACGGTCAACCAGATCACCGTATTCAGTGCCATAGATTCGTGCTGCGCTTTCGTTTTTGCGCCTATCATCTTCCTCGCTGCTGTCTGCACAAGGAATATCAATGTCCTTCTCATCCAACAGATCCTCAAAGATGTCCACGACATAGAACGCCAAGTCTCTTTCGGTATTTTTCATATCGTTGATTAGTCCCTTCTTACTTAATGGGTTTCACATGATGCTGATAAACCTCAACAACATCTCGTGGATGGTTCTTTTTTCCAAAGAACATTGCAATATGTGGGTACTTATCTCGTCCATCGTTGCGGCAATACAATTTTGTGGGAACTTTGTAGCGAGGCAATGCTTCTTCGGTATACATGATTTTTATAAGTTGAATTTCATGATACGTCGCCTTTATCTTCTGAATAAGTTTCTTCTTGCTTTTTCGTGAGATATTTCTCATCAGCAGAACCTCCTGATTCTACCCTGCATAACCTTGTTGGGGATATCCAACCACCGGATTTTGCATTTGTCCTTGTAGTCAGGGCGCAGCTTCTGCAGAATCATCTTCAATGGCTGCCTCTTAATTTCTTCAATCAAGTCCATGAGACAAGCCGTTACTTTCTCGAAGCATTCTGCAATCGCATTTAAGACATCTGCTATTTTCTCACAGGTCGTCGCAGTAAGCCTTAAAGAATCATAAATATCATGTTCCCCCATAGAATTTCCTTTCATTGAACTTTTTTTGTCGTTTAAGGCTCTCCCAATCGCCAGATCGATACCACTCCTGCTCTTCAGGTGGTAGAAATATAAATCCGTATAAGGCGTGTTCAGCCTGTCGATGCGCCCAGAAGCCTGCTCCATGACCTTGTAGGAGTAGTTCTGGGAATAGAATATAATAGTGTCTGTTTTTATGCAGTTCCAGCCCTCGGCACCGGCGTTGTATTGCACAAGATAGACCCATTTATCCGTATCCGGTATCGGCTGATGCTTGTGACCATTCCACTGAGCTACCTCCACACCGTTGTCATAGGGCAGATGCAGGAGAATATCCAGCTCATAATCGAAGTTGTAAAAGATGATGACCCTTGGTCTGGTCATGCAAATATCCAAAACTTCCTGCTGCCTACTAGTGTCAGTGTTTACCAGCTTACGCAACAGATAGCAAAACTCGCTGGCGTTCTCGATGGGCTTGTTCTCCCATGGATTCCAGCGAGTTCTATGAATATCCTTGTACTTTAGCCGGTCGAAGTCCACGTACACGGTTTCGTGATGCGGAATTGTCGGACGCTTAAAGTCCATGTCCACCAAAATCCGGTCTCGTAGTCGGACAAGCCTGCCGGTATTCAAATATCTGTCGATTTTCGGAAACTTGGAAAACCGACTATACACCACGTGCTCATTATTGAACTGCGTACGGTTTTTATAGAATCCGTTTGCAATGAACACTGGAATATAATCCGTCCAGCAGTCGCCAGGCGTAGCGCTCAGCAGAATCCAATCGTTTTCTTTCGTGATTTTCAGGAACGATTTGACCCACTGCCCGCTTCCAACAACGCGCTGCTCGTCGAACACAAAGAACGCCCCTTTTACGCCAACATACTTATGAACATTGTTCCACGAATCAACCACAACTTTGTGATGATACATAGTTGCTTTTTCATCCGTAGTCATCATAAACGGCAGCATTTCTTCCTCCCACTCGGCTGTATCGCGCTTACGAGCGGTCGTAATGATGTATAAGTCTTGCGGAGGGTCGCGCATCTTGACGTATCGCTTGGTGTTGACCTTACCGCCATTTTTGATGTAGTAATACGCCAGCCCGGTTCGACTTTTACCGCTGCCAACGCCGCCGCACAAGATGCAGCCATTTCGCATTCGGTCGACTGCATCCTGCTGGTAATCATACAGTGCTACTCCAGACACTTGGTTCGCCTCACTTCCTTATGCACATGAATAGATTCCGGGCGACAATGGTTTTCGTACGCCAACAATGCAATGGTGGCTTCCTCTTCATCCTCGCCTTCGCCAAATAGCGTATAGGCAAAGAGTTCTTTTCCGTTATGCTCAAAGACCTTCCAAGTGCGCCATTTGTCTGCCATATCTGTACCTCCTAAAAAGAAAGAGCCACAGATTTTTCTGCAGCTCCCGCCTTGTCTTAAATATCCTTCCTGATTAGGAACAGTTCGCCTTTTGACACGATCGCACGAACCATTGACCTGCAACGGACACGATCGATTGCCTGCCGATAAGCAGCGCGTGCAATTTCACTCGACTTATAGTTATGTTCTACGAACATAACCTTTGCCCGAGATTCGATAAACACGCGAATTTTATCGCTTGCATCGACATATCCTCTGTCATAGTTTCTTTTGATTCTCTTTGCCATAATCAACTTTCCTTTCTGGATGACATTTAGTCCTTCCATAAAGCATCAAGTATTTTTCGCGTTGATAAGTATTTTTTCATTCATCATCCGCCAGATTCGGGCAAAAACCGGTGTAAAAATAAATGCTGAACAGGTGCACTCCATTTTCTTCATCCTCGTCAATCTCTGCGACTTCCTCGCGCCCAAGAAGTTCATCATAGATTTCGTCCTTGTGCTCAAGCAACCATTTCACAGGCATCTCGGAAAACTGCACAAGGTCATCTTCCAGACCAAATTTCCAATTGCCGTAGTGCGTGCTCTCTGTTCCGTGTTCTACCATGTAGTCCACAATCTGCTTTACGTCCATAATTATTTCTCCTTGCATTTTATAATAGGCATTCCGCCATGGTGGGTCAGGCAGGATTTGAACCCGCGATCAAGCAGTTATGAGCTGCCGGCTTTAAACCTAGCTAAGCTACTGACCCAAAATAAAAGAGCCGTAGATTTCACTACAGCTCTCTCGCTTAATACCAGTTCAATATGTGATTGTCATAGTTGTCATTCAAGTTTCTCACCATCTCTCGGAATTTGTATTTCTCACCATACTTATGGCGCATCTCCTCTTTGAATTTGCGCGCATCGCGTATGTCGGAAAACAATTCCGTTCCGATGTACTTATCAACCGTCATGACATGTATTAAAACAATCGTCATATCAATCACCTCCGTAATAGAGGTCGAATATTTCGCGTCCAAAATATAAAACCGAGCCGTTTCCTCTGAGAACGCCATTTGCGACGTGGGCACTCACCGGCTGGACATTCAACCAAGGACTGACCTCGGCACTCGGAAATATCATTTACTTCCACAAAGAATCGCGCGCTTCCATGACATCGGGTGCAATATACTTGATATCAACAAGATACTGCGGTACGCCATAGAGTTTTGCAGTATGGTTTTCAATGATGCAGCCATCGTACTCCTTCTCTGCATCATAAATGCCGATAAAGCGGTCTGCTTCCGACAGTTTCTTGATGCTCTCGCCGAGATACCAAAGAGCCATATTGGTATTCTCAGGAGGGTCATCCTTAAAATAAGTCGGGATGACCTCCAGTTCTTCGCCAAAGACAGCCTCTGCAATCTTGTGCATCTGCTCCATGGATGCTTTGATGTCGTATTCCGTGCGGTTGCGCATAGGAACACTGATAAACAGTTTCTTCATATGCTCCTCCTTAGTACGGCATATCGTTGGGCTCAGCCATATCTGCGTCGGGTGCAGCATCGCGGTGCGTATAGCGCTCTGCGTACGGATCGGCGTCCTCGTCCTGCTCCACGTACATCACGTCCGCATACAGCGTAAACTCGCCAGGAGCATTGCGTTTCTCCACGAGATTTGCCTGGCAGCAGACGTTCTTAACGCGGATAAAGTCCAGCTGGCCAATGGTCTCAGGCGTACACAACAGGCGCTTGCCCTGCAGAGTGATCCAGTAGACATGCGGCGGCCACTTGGAGTCCATGTTGACCGTAACCGGAACATAGAAGGTCGGCACGAACGGTTCCTCATAGGTGTAGTTCGGGTTGGGCTTGGTCTGCTTGACCTTGATGCCCATATCCATCATCTGCTGCGCCTGCTCCGCCGTAGGAATCACGATGTTGACGCGGCGCTTGTCAGATCCGAAACGGTCACGGGCAGGGTCACCCGAGAAATTGGTCTGGTAAATAAAACGGGTATCGTCAATATTGACTTTCTGACGCTTCTGGAACATAGATATCAATCTCCTTACCTTATTTATAATGCGTTGTAGTTATTGAACGGCGTAGAGTGCTTAACGTATTCGTCAATCAACCGGCAGCCAGCCTTGACTCGGACTCCTCCGTCGGAATCTTTTGCTTCAGCCCGATATGCCATGCAGCCTTGTTCATAGCAGTCCATAAACTGACCTTTTTCATGTGCCGAATACTCGCTCTCGTACTTCTGAAACGGACATTTCATCTTTACTCGCCTCGTTCAGCCTTTGCGGCAGCCATGTGAGCGAGTTCGTGAACGGCATTAGCAGTGATTGCTGCGGCCTGATTCAGACCGGCCATCATATCAGAGATAAAACCAATAGAGCCAGGTTCCTTATTTTTCTTCTTAGGGTACTGCTTGAAAACCTTATGGAAACTGTTATCATTGCCTGCCATCTTCTTGACAATGGCCATGGCAAGCCCTTTTTCCGTATCGAACTTATCTTCCGGGCCACACTTTACCACGGTTTTGGTCCCGTCAGACCACAGGACGACCGTTGCCGGATCATTGAAGATGACTTTGCGGATGCTGACACTGCACATGCCGAACTTCACAATATCATTCTTCTTGGCACGTTCAGTGGACTGACGAGAACGTTTGCAAGGAACTTTTTCGTAGCTACCGTAGCGAATATGCCAGCCGTACGGGTCATCCCGAATGATGTCGCCCGGAGCAAAATGCATCGTGTACCCATTGATAAGAACAATCTCAAGGAGATTACCATTTAGCACATCGAAAGAGTCGATGATGCCGATTTTATTGTTTTTCGCATCATACAAAGTCGTCATTTATCTCACCTCATAATTTCTTGCAGCCTCATCCTGAATATCGCCCCACGGCAAATCAGGTTTCTGCCAGGGCGGTTCTCCGGCATCATCCGCCACAAACCACTCCAGATCGCCGTATTTTGCAATGGTATCAGCTGCATCGTCTACCATCTTGTCAAAGTAAGAGCGATCTATGTCGTCTTCCATCTTGAGTTCGTACACCATCTCGCTTTCCAGCCAGCGATACCCCTTTGAGCCAGTTACGGCAGCGTACGTCTTTTCACCGCCATCGGTTACACCGGACTCTCGCATCAGCAAAGCGCCGCCGCATCCTGGTTTGATGGGGCAGAACTGACCGACGCGACCGATGAAAATATAATTGTGCTTGCCTTCCATCAGGTTCTCGTTCTTATCTAGATAGATGGCGCCCTTGGAAACTGTCTTCGTCTGGCAGAGGTCGGTAAATACCACCGGCTCGTGAGAGAAAAGCGTTTTGAACACATACGGAATCTGGAACTGTGTGCCCGTGGCCGTCCATTCCCTGCTGTGCTCCCCGTTCTTTTCCGGCACATAACCATACTGCGCCTGACACTGGTCTGCATCCAAATATCTGGCAATGTACACAGCATCGTTCACAAGGCACATTTTCTCGTATGTAGCCTCGTGCTCGAAGGTGTATCCGTATTTTTCAGCGAATTTCATACAGAAGTCGATGATCTCCGGGGTCGCATCGGGGATCTTGATCGAATCTGTCTTTATGTGCGCCACCCTAAAGCCACGCTGCTGCACCTCGTCCTGCAGAGTGCGCATAAACAAAGCGCCGCGCAGGGCGACAATGTTGTTCGCGTTCTTCGGATTACGGAACGGGTTATCAAAAGTCGCGCTTGTCAATCCGTACACCGAGTTGATGGCGATCTTCAGAGCCTGCGACAGAGCCTTTGCCTGCTTGGGATCGTCCAGATACTTAGCCAGCTTGCCGTTAAAGAGCTGTTTTGCCTTGTCGTACTCCTTGTGTTTGACATAGATACGAACTGCCATCAGATCGTTGAAGTTCTTGGTGTACTCGCCGAAGTAGTTCAGTGCCACAGCCGAATGCGGGTGCAGAGATGCCACATCCAGCAACGCCACATTGTGATACATATCGGGTTCGGCATAAACGTAACCGCCCAAACCAAGATCCGTACCACGGAACATGTTGTGCATCCGGCCATCTTCGCCCCTTACCCACTCATAACCCGGGAAAGCGTTGATGATGTTCGTATCGGTCAGAATATCAGGCTCAACCTCCACAATATCATCGGACTTGCCGGTAGCCAGATCCGTATACACCAGCCGAGGATGCTTTTCCTTGCCAAATATAATGCGGGTCGTCAGGCTGTTGGTAGTGTCGTTGACAGTCATGCCGGCAATATCTGCCAGAATCTCACGCGCAATAAAGTCTGCCTGCCGCGCGTCAAATACGGCTTCTGTCGCAATGACATCGTTGTCACAGTATTCCGCAACCTGCTCCCACTTCTCTTCCGGCACTGGCTGATCCCAAGGAAGCCCGAGCTCCTGATGGTGGATGCCCAGGTCGATTTCAAATTTCTTCAGGCTCTGCTTTTTTGCGCTGAAGTCGTAAATATCCGTGTAGGAGAAGTTATACGCCTCGCCGAAAAAGCCCGTATGTTCGTTGATGATCTGCTGAGACAGATTGTAGATCGCCTCAACCGACCACCCGATCATGCAGGCATAAAGGATATGGTTGTCGTACTTGCGGTTGTTGAAGCCAATCAGACGATACTGTGCGAGCATTGCAATATCATCTGCACTGGGGTTGATCATGCGATGAACCATCGACTTGTCGCTGCCCTGAAACTTCCAGTTGACCAGCAGCAGATTCGGAAACACCTCGCAGTCAAAGAATACGATAGGTGTTTCAAGAACAGGCACCGCCGGGAGTTCCTTTGACTTAAAGTGCATCTTCGACACGATCTTCAGGCACGCATCTGCCTGATTCGTGCTGGATGCAGCAAAGCCAAGGATACTGTTGCGCATGTCATCCACATCATAACGGAGGTCACTGTTGTAAGCATCCTCCAAAATCTTGTAGATGAAGTCGATAGACGGTTTAGTATAGGGATGAATCTCCTTGTTGAGATTGCGCATGATCAAAACTCTCAGCGCATTCTCGCTTTGGACGTGATCGACGTTTACCATTTTTTCTCCCTTCATTGGTAAACCGGAGCTGACGGGGGCTACCGGAATATCATTGCATTTTGAGAGTTTTCTCCGCAGGGAACTCTTGCCGGTGAACACCTTGATCTCAATGTGTTCATCGTAGATGCGACTGAGTTTGGACGCATCACCGGAGTAAATATAATGCAGATGGATACCTGCACCAGATTTACTCAGCTCGGCATAGGTCTTTGGCCACTTGCTTGCCGCTTCCAGATTCTTCTCGAAGGACTTCTTCCCATCGTCTCCGGGAATATCAAAATCGATAACGATGTGGTTCTCGGGCACCTTCAGGTAATGCAGTCTGCTTGTGTCCAGATCTGCCAGCTTTGTCTGCACATTCTCCCATTTTTGGGTCGGTGTGCCGTTCTCGTTGGCATATTGTGCCGGGCAGTCCTTGCAAATATCATCCAGAATCGACTTCTGCACCTTAAAATCGATCCATGACTTCTGCTTTTCCTGCACCTTAGCCCCAAAGTCCGATTGCTTCTCAAACTTGTCCGTCCGAAACCCACTGTAGTAGCTTCGGATGCGGTCGCCGTTCTCTGCGTTGACACGTTCTTTGTACTCGCGGAAGTAGTTCATCAACTCTTCCTTAAATACGCGTTTTGAACATGGGTACGGAATGTTCGAGTCGCTGCAGTACGCCTTGTACATCTCCCACGCAACCTTCAGCGATACCCCGTCTTCTTTCTTGAAGACGTAGTAGCTGTCCTCCATGAAGTTGTAGAAGTCGTTAGACGCGCCGAGCATCCTCTTCGGAATATAATCGTCGTAGGCACGCTTGTTGTTTTCGTAAACATTGCGGCAGTACCATGCGATTGCGCCCAGTTCAAAGTCGATCTGCGACACCAGTTCCTCGTACTTTTTCCCGGGCACCTTGTTTCCACTTGGCTCCACGTCGATCAGACGCCGGATAATGCCCGATTTCGCATTGGTAATGCGCACCGGATTGTTAGTGCCAAGGATCAGAAAGCACTTGAAGCGGTTCTCATACGCAGATTTAAACTTCTCGTTGACCATCATAGACTCGTGAGAAACCAACGAGTTGATGCGGGTATTATCCTCGATGCGGCTCAGGTCGCCATCGTGCTGAATCGCGATCAGCGGGTTCGACTTGAATGCCTCCAGCGCAAATGCATTGGAGGAAGATCCCAGCGCCTTAGAGTCAAAGGTCGAGTAATATCCAGTAAACAGCTTCTGAATAATGTTGATGACGGTCGATTTACCGGTACCCGGCGCGCCATACATCACGATGAACTTCTGGATCTTCTTGGAGTCCCCGTTCACGATGGCACCAATCGCCCACTCGATCTTCATGCGCTCGTCCGGCTCATACAGAACGCTCATCAGCTCGTTCCACGCCTTGATACTCCCCTGCTCCAATGGATACGGAAGCCGCTTGGACGCGTAATCCTCCTTTTTCACGTCGGTATTGGCAAATATCAATTTCTCATCCAGCATGACAAAGGAATCCCGCATTTGGCGCTGACAATACCGGTGCCAAATATCAATCATGCCGGATTCTGCATCCCACATATGGAGCACCCGGTAATTATCGAAGTCTGCCTTGTGCGCATCCGCATAATTGTCAAGTTCCCGATCGATGAGCTGCAGTGCGTCCTGCTCGTCCGTAGACCATAATCCGCGCTCCTGTAACCAGATCGCATAAAAGTCCCCGCCTCGGATCATCAAGTCCTTGGAGTGCTTGATGATGAATTTGGGATAGATCTCGATCACCCCGTGTTTGCCCGTTCTGCGAGCAATGAAAAGGAAATCAATCATTTGCAATCAATTTCCTCCTTTCTTCGAGGTAAATATCAAGCGTTGGACAGCGTTGCGTGGCCGTCACAGTGGACGGACTTGTTCTCATCGGTCTTCTTCATCCGGTTCAGTTCGTCCATGGCGCTGTCGTACTTCTCTGCCAGCTCATCGCGCTCCTTGCGGACATCCTTATACTTGATGCACTCGTTGACACCCGCCTTCCCCAAAATATAAACCACGCCAATCAGCCCCAGAATGGTCAGGTTCTTCTTGAACAGACGTGCCTTGCAGCGGTCGAGGGCGCATTCGGTCTGGGCGAGCTGATAGTAAATGTTGTTTTCCATGGTAAGTCCTCCTCAAATATCATTTTCATTCAGGTACGCCATCATCTGATACCAAATATCCAGCGTACGCATGTCATCTTTCGGGTTTTGCAGGGTAAACAGGCTGCCTGCACCGTTGGGTTGGTAGTCCCTGCGATGGAAGCGTTCGATCACGAACTCTGCGCGGCTCTGGTGGAACCGGTTATCATCCATGGCAGCCAGACCAAGGCTGACGACCATGTTCCAGAACCACTGTCCGGTGCGGTTTCCGGCATCGGCGTCCTCCATGATGGTTTCCTCACACCGAAGTGCCAGCGCTACCATCATCTCCAGCATACTGCAGGGCTTGTGCAGAAAGGTTTCGGTCACAGCCCTCATATCCTTTGCCGAAATATCATTCTGCTGGTCAAGGAACCTGTCCCGCAGATTCTCGCCGTCCACCGCACGATTACAGTCCATCTCGTTGTCAGGAACGAACTGCTTATCGTACAAAAACGCCAGCAGGCTGTGGAACGAGAGGTTTCTCGGCTCCCACTTCCCGCAGACGATTTCATACAGCCAGTCGAAATATCTTTTTTCGATCTGGTTTTTCATCTCATCAGTCGCCATAATCCTCCTCTTCCCGCTCCCGATATACTTCTGCATAATTCTGGAGCGCCTTCACGACCTCATAGTCTTTGTGGTAGGTGTGGTTGCGCACATGGATGGTATCAGGCATAAATTTCCCCATCGCATCCAGCGCCTTTTGCCCGACTACTGACTCAATATCATCCACCACAGAGCCGTCACTGTCGTAGGCCAGCACATCGTCTGCATAAAGCGTCAGAAAGCTGGTCTCATAGTCGTCATCGCAACCAAACTCGTCCGGCTCGATGATTTCAATAGCTTCCAGCGGCTCCTTGTCCGGTTTTTCCGGGTCTTCCACCTGACGATACGGACCGGAGATCAGCTCCACAGCTTTCTTCTGTGCCTCAGACTCCACCAGCTTGTCCAGGTTCTTCTTGCTCACCTCGAAATGCTTGCGCACATCTTCGATCTGCTCGTCGGCAAACTTCTGGTACTCGTTGCGCATCCGAACATGCATAAAATAAGCGCCAGCCACAAAGCCAGCGCCTACCAGTAAAATATCATGAATCCATGCTTTCATTGGAATCTCCTTCTTTGACGGTCATCATGGTGAACGCCAGCCCTCCAAAAAAGAGCGAAACGCTCATCAGTAAGCCGCCGACAATGTGTCTTTTTCGTTGGGTATCGGTCAGGTAGTCCAGAAACAGAAACATGCTTTCCAAACTGCTCATGCAAATATCCCTCACTCAGAAAGGACAGCCAGACCAGAGAAGAAGCATACTCCGGCCATGGCAGCGAACACATAAGACAAAGTTCTTACAACTCTGGTCATAGCACATCCTCCAAATATCAATCAGATCTTGTCGATAATCGGGCCATCGCAGTTAAAATGCAGCACAACCGAGCGATCACCCTGCATTGCATCGATGCCCATGTTCACGTAGTTTGCGCGGGCCTCATCGTTCGGGTCATAGAGCCAGCCCACGATTTGCCCGACAGGCTTGCGGATTTGCTCACCATTTGCGTATCCGCCGATCAGACGGTACACATCGTTCAGGAACAAATATCCCTGTGCCCGCAGACGGCGGTTTGCTTCGGCCTGTACCTGGCTCAGGAAGGTCTTATTCAACTGGTAATCCGGCTCCCAGCGGTCAACCATCTCATCGAACAGCAGGTCATACGGAGAGTGCACGCCATCGGCCTCGTCCACGTAGGCCTTCACCAGCTCCTCAGTGCCATCCTCGTGTACTTCCTTGTTCTCGATTTCCACAGCCTTCACACCATGCTCGATCTCATGCTGCACGCGGGCACCAAAGCGCTCGGTAACACGCTCTTTGTACTCGGTAAAGGCCTTGTCCAGCGTAACATACGCCGCGGTCAGCGCCGCATTGCGTTTCTGCAGGATGCGGTTCGAGCTGATCATGCAGCCGAGGGACAGACCACCCAGAATGACTGCAGGCGCGTATAGCTTTACCAGCTTGACACCGGTCTGCACGTATACGGTGGTCAGATCCTTCTTGGCATCCTCTTCGGTGTACTCGGCATCCTGCTTGATCTCCGCATTACCGCTCTGCACATTATGGATAGCCTCCACATCAGACTGGTGCCCCTTCAGAATATCATTGACCTTCAGGGTCGCCTTGCAGGCCATCACCGCGCTGGTCACTGCGCCAACAGCGCCGCACACCATCAGGATCTCCGGGCTGTGCTTGCCGATCTTGAACTTTGCCTTCGCAGCAAAGCGGCCGACATTCGTCATCATTTCGTTCATTTTCATAAATATCTATCCTTTCTTTTAGTTGTTCAGCGCAACGGGCTTCGGCAGACGGATAATATAACCGCCATTCACTGCCTGTACGTATGCAGAGCGCATATCATACCAGCCGTACTTGTTGTCGGTGTAGTTCGAGGTCATGCCAACCAGATCATAAAAATCCGCCACCGATACACAATCATAAGTGCTGATGGCATCGATCATCTGGCTCAGAACTTCCTCCGCATCCCCGCGGGAGGAGAATATCACGTCCTGATAATTGATTGCAGCGGCAGGCCGTGCCTGATTGTTATTGCGCCCGGAATACTGGTTGTACGATACCCGGTTGGGCTGCGCATAGCTTCCGCTGTAGTTGTTGCGCGGGCGATCATCGCCATGGAATATCATGTTGATGGTCGCAATCATCAGGTCAGCAAAGAAGTCCTGCAGCTTGGGCACTGCTACATCCTTGAGAATGTGATCCTTCACGGTCTTCAGGTCTTCCGCAATGAACATGCTTGCTACCTTCTGAATATCATTTTTCTCCTTGGTGGCAACTTTGCCGGTCGTTACCTTTTCAAATTTCTTTTCCGGCTTCTTCTCCGCGCCACCGGAGATGGAGTTCGAGGGCAATTCTACTTTTGCCATTGGCTGCTCCTTTCAAAAATAAAAAGGAAAGAGCCGCAGATTTCTCCACGGCTCTCGCCTAAACCATTCACATTAGTTTTCTTCTTCAGTCTCTTCGACTTCGTTGAAGTCAACATCCTCGATCTCTTCCGGTTCGTCTTCCACGATCTTCACCGGGCACTGGAGCTTGAAGTGCTTCTTCGGCTTCTTCTCCTTCTCAACCTTGTTCTCGTTCTTTGCCTTTGCCTTGTGCTTTGCGATGCCAGCGCCAATTGCGCCGATCGTCAAAACACCAACAGCAGCGGCAACGCCCGCCCAAGTGTTGATGCCAGAGTTCTTCTCCTCCGTCTTCACCTCATTGTTCTCCGTAACCACGGGAGTCTCTTCGTTAGAAGTCTCCTCGGTAGTAACCTCGTTCATGTTGTTCATTTCGTCCATAACAATAATCTCCTTTCAAGATCTATCTTAATGTGAACCTCTTTGGTTCCATAAAGCGGAATGTATTTTTCGCGTCTCACACGCCAATGTAGTGCGGCGGCTCCACGTAATTCACCACCAGACAGGGCAGCCCGTCCTCATCCAGCCGCGATGCATAGCAGGTCTCGACGTATCCACGCTCAATATCCCAGCCCAGCATATCACCAAGCTTGTTGGTGTCCAGACCAATAAGATCATACCAGTCGTTCAGGCTGATACGCATATCATCCCGCAGCTGACGGTTGAACTCGTTGACCGCCTTGTCGATCTCGTTCTTGGTGGACACAAAATATCTTCCGCTCAGCGAGTCAAAACACTTCAGCTGCCCCGCCGCGCTGCTTACAACAAGCGTCTGCGGCTCCGGGGTGCTCTGCTGCTGTTCAATGGCAGCCTTCTGCCGGATCTCGCGCTCCTTGTCCTCGCCCACGGTCTCCAGAACCTTGTCACGGTAGGTGCGCAGAGTGCTTTCGCTCAGGGTATACGCAGCAGTCAGCGCTGCATTACGCCGTGCATTCACGCTGCTGGCACCAACAATGCAGGCAACGCTCACGCCAAAGCTGACGGCAGTCGGAATATAAACCGGCGCAGCGGTCTTGATGATTTCCTTTGCCTCCAGCTTCTCAACGCCCAGTTCCTGCCGTTTCTCCTCCAGCAGGATCATTGCCTTCGGGGTGGCCTTAACGGCAAATATCACGCTGGATGCAGCCCCCGCGATGCCCATGCCGATCAAAATTTCAGGCGAGTGCTTTTTTGCGCCCGCCCATACGGATTTTGCCATGGTTTTGATGTTCATAATTGTGCCTCCTTAAAATATAAAAGAAAGAGCCGCAGCTTTCGCCACGACTCTCGCCTTCGTCAGATGTGTCCAGTACTCTTCAAATTCTCGAAGCGTTCTTTCGACTCTCGTTCGATAATCGCTTCTTCTCTGAAGTGCCACCGATACCTCAAATACTGATACAGCCGAACCGGTTGCAACAACAGTGTTATCACTACACCAATCATGGTGTAAAACATCACCGTTGCGCACCGCTTCAGCCCCTTCAGTGTTGCCTTATCGATTTCGCCCCAGAATTCACGATCATACTCGTACTCGCTCATAATAATATCTCCTTTGTAATTTGTATTTGTGGATTCTCTTCCATAATACAATCGGAATTTTTCGCGTCATCGATGGATATCAAAAAAGAAAGAGGAGCATCACTGCTCCTCAGCCTCATGAGATTCGTTGAGCTTTTTCTCAACAGCTTCGTCGATCCTGGCATCAAGGTCCTTATCTTCGGCGTATCCCTGCATCATCGTGCCGAGAAAGCCAAATATCATCCCTGCCATACCCAGAATCTTCCAGATGTTCTTTTTCTTGCTCATTTGTTCTCACCTCTTTCATAATGGCGGTTGTATTTTTCGCGTCAGTTCTGACCTTCATGATACTCCATCCAGTTGTCTACCGGGTCGATGAACGGACTATAGTAGTAACACTCCAGTCCATCGTCTGTGGTCTGCTTATCGTACTCAAATTCCATCCAGTAGTAGTCCCAGTCCTCAATAAGCTGGTCGATGCACCATCCCTTCAGATCGCCCTCCGGTGTGATGGTCAACTCATCAGTGCCAAGGAAATTGTACCATTCGTTCAATGATACCCCGCCATCAATGGCCAGTGCACGGTTAAAATCATACGCAGCTTCGATCACCTGTGCCATAGTGGCATGGAAATACTTCTTTGCATTCGGCTCGTAGAACAGATGTACAACATCACCATTTTCTTTGGGGGTTTCCTTGCCCACATCCTTGTGGATATCCTGCTCAACTTCTCTGCCTACCTGCTCTGCAACTTTCCTGCGGTAGGCGCTGTAAGTCTGCTGCACAGCCACATAAGCCGCCATCAGTTCCTTCTGAGTCTTTTTGTTCATGGTATTGGAGCCCAGAATGCAGGCAATGGTGCCCGCGCCAACGATAGCTGCCGGAATATAATAGCGCCAGCACTCCTCCACAACTTCCTTTTTACTCATTGGCTCTGCCTTGTTCATGTCGATCAGGCCCTGCGCCTTCGTGGTCGCCTTCGCAGTCTCCACAGCCGTCAAGATCACACCCGCAGCAGCTGCAACGGAGAGCAGCGTAGCGCCGTGCTTGCTCAGATAACCAAATATCTTTTTACCCAGTTTCATAATAGTTCTCCTTTACTCAAAATTAAAACGGTTTCTCCTCGATGCGTTCACGATGTTCCTCGGATACGACACCATCATGCACAGCGGCACATCATCATTCCGCAAAAACAGCCTCCCGTGTCGTTCGTGGACACCTGCATGGATGCCATTCGTATGGATACACTCCTTAAAGGCCTGCGCAAGTCTGGTGGTATTTACATCACCCTCGCTGCCGAGATCAACCTCCATCACAAACGTGCCATGCTGCATAAAGTCAGCCAAAATATCATTGATCTTTTCCTTGCAAATCACATACGTATGCACCGGTTTTCTTATGGAAAGCGCTGTGATTTCGGTCACAGATACCTCTTTAAGTTTCATTTTCTTCTCCCTTTCCAAGCACTCCGGCCCTGTACAAAATTTCGATCAGGTCACTCTGATGGATCTCCGCATCGATATCCAGATGCACCTTGACCCAGTCGCCATCCTTGTGGCTCACCCGCAGGTCGTTCAAATTGACGTATGTGTGCTTAAGTCCCTGCTTTTTGATGGCCTGCCATACCGCCATCGAAATAATATGGCGCAGAAACGTTGATTGAATGTGCATAATGTCCTCCATTTTGAATCTCCTTTCAAAATCAAAAAATAAAAAAAGGCAGAGGGCGAATCTTTATCAGATCTCGTTCTCTTCCTGTTCTACTTCTTCTTTGCAAAACCACTGCTTAAACAAGCCAAGCTTGTGATAGATGTATGCCACATACGCCATGCTGATGGCGAATGCGCCGATACACATCTTCGCATAACCCCCATAAGTAATGGGTTTGTCCATAAAGTTCTTCATAGCTTTCATCATAGTAATTTCTCCTTTCAATGTAAGCCCTCTGTCTTCCATAAAGTATCCTGAATTTTTCGCGTCTGAAAAATAAAAGAGCCTACGATTTCTCGTAAGCTCTCTCGGGATAAGACTGAATATCAATTCGTGTACCGGTTTCCGTTAAGTCTTAGTCCTTCGACGGCCGGAACAGTCCCACCAGGACCCAGATGACCAGACCAATTATCAGTCCGATCACCGCGGTCACAATGACCTGCCCAACCGTTACGCTTGTATTCCAGATCTTCTTCAAAATATCCATCGTACTTCTCCTTTGTTTGGGCCTTATCCCATAAGACAAAAGGAATTTTTCGCGTAAAAAGCAAGAGCCGCAGATTTCTCCACGGCTCCCGCCTTTGAGTTACTTGATATATTCCACCCGTCTTCTAGCACCATCTCGTTTCAGCATGAGATTCGCACCGTCCATTGCGATATCAAGAATCGCAGCAAACCAGGTAGATTCACAGCCGTGAGCCTTCGCAATAGCCTTAGTGCAGGCATTTGCCCCTTCATAATCGCGCCTATAAAGCGCGCATACCAGAGGCAATGCCTCACCCGCCATTACGAGCACACAACCGGCATACCCGATCACCGCTACTCCTACTCCAATTTTCAATACTTTTTTCATCTTTCATACCTCCAAAATATAATGCTAAGACGTAACTCGTCTCATAAAGCACCCTGTATTTCTCGCGTCTACACCGTTCCCCTGTCGAACACGGTCTCCCAGCGTTCTTTCTTCAACGGCTTCATCCGCAGCGCCCACATCAGCTTCCGCACGGTCACGGTCGGGTATAGCCCATCCTTGTTTTTCCGCTTGGCATTTTCCCGGAAATACTCCACAAACCCTTCGTGCAGGTAAATTTTATCGGTCAGCCATGGGTCTATCGGTCCCCAGAAGGTCGATTTGCTCTTTTCGTTGAACCTTTGCTGAATGACGCACAGTCCCTTCCCGTGCTCCGCATAGAGCGTGCAGGTGCGGTATACCGGATGGTTGCATCGGTAGGTCACGCCGTAGTAGTGCGTCCATTCCTCTGCCGGTTCGGTAAAATATCTCATAAAAAGAAAGGAAGCCGCAGCTTTCGCCACGACCTCCTAAGTCCTCCTTACTTTCTAAAGAATCTGAAATCCTTCATCAGTCCCTTGAACGTACTGGAACAGATCGTCCCTGTCTCCTCGAACTTGAAGCCTTTGCCGTACCAGTGACTGCCTACCGCAAAGCCGGCAATCGATATGCCAACGCTCGTCACCGTCGTCAGGATGCGGATCAACTTGTCGTCCTTTGCTTTCTCGGCCTCGAGTTCCAGCTTGCTCTTTTCCAGCAGCAGCTTGTCCTCGTCCGCCTCCTTGCTGACGTTCTGCTCATTCTCATCCATCCGCAGCTTGTAAAGCTTCACGATGTTATCGGTCGCCTTGCTCTGCTCGTCACTCCCCGTTTTCAGGTTCTCCAAGTCCTCGAAGCGACGCTTCAGTTCCTTGTCCATTATTTCGTTCAGTTCCATTTTGAATTTCTCCTTTACAAAATATCTTTCGGAGTTTCCTCCGTAAAGCGGACGGTTATTTTCGCGCCTTCAGCTTTTTAACGCGCAGAACAACATAGTCCTTGTCCTCCAGCTGGTTCACCTCCTTGTCAAGGTTCAAAAATAAATGGGCACCGTCATCTTCCTCGCCGGTATAGCCCACCAGCATCGTACCGTCCGACATCTTGCCCAGATCCATCCGAATGCCCAATGTCGCCCCCAGCGCAATGCCAACGACAACGCCCATCAAAACCAGACCCCAGATCAGATAAACCATTTTGAAAAACCTCCTAGTACAAATATAAGTGAATGCTCGGTCGACTGCGTACTGAAAAAAAATAAGAGCCGATGTTTCCATCAGCTCCATTTTTGAAATCAGTTTTTCTTGTTTTTGTTCTTCTTGTGTTCTCCTTTCCGTTTCTCGATCAAAAGCTTCAACAGCTCCCATAAAATCAGGATCACGAACAGTTCCACTAAAAAGTCAAACATATCAATACCACCTTTCTCATAAAGGCAGCTGAATTTTTCGCGTCCTGCAAAAAAGAAAGGGAACGGGACTCGAACCCGTAACCTCTGCTTTCCAGCAACGCTCTACCAATTGAGCTATCTCCTTCCATAAAGCAACCTGCAATTTTCGCGTCCAAAAAAAGTAAGAGCCGCAGATTTCTCCACGGCTCCCGCCTTTCTTAGTAAACGAAATAAATTGTTTCCTGTTTCATTTCTACTTGCTTGATCACACCTGCTTTTTTCAGCAGCTCAAAATCACGACGTACCCCGCGAGGGTCAAATGCCTCGAATGCAACGTTGAAATCCGTGCGCTTCTTTTTTCCGTCTTCGTAGGTTCTGATCTGATAGACCATCTGGCTAATCAGCCTCGGATCCATCTTACAGTTCCTACGAACGACTTCCATCATCAGCTCACGTCCTTCGTAGTCGTCATCTCTGACACCCTTCACGATAACGGTCATATGATTCACTTTGCTACTAAACATATTGTTCTCCTTTGCATTTAAACAGTGAATATTCGTTCCATAAAGCAACCTGTAATTTTCGCGTTCACTGCCGTTCTTTGCTCAGGAGCCAGAAGAAATATCTGTAATATTCGTAATACATTTCTCTGCAACAGGGGCATCCTTGCGCCTGTAACTTCTCAAAGCCTATCCCCTCGGTCACACCCTTTAATATAAAAGGAGCCAACGTCGGGTCAAGTTCATCGATGCAGCGGTCAACGATTGCGATCTGACCGGAATAATATAATCTCGCAATCGCCTGCCGCTCTGTAGGGCTTTCCGGCGGCCGTCCCTTGATAATGCCCGGAATATCACGCGGCTCGGTGTTCCACCCATCCAGCAGTATAAGTGCTTTCTTCCAGTCTGGATATTGCAGGCAGAAGTGCTTCAGTTCGTAGTAACGATGTTTCGGGATGCGGCAGGGATTTTTGGCAGACAGCTGCGCACGTTCTCTTTTCATTTTTCGCCCCTCCATTCGTAGCCCGTCTGCTCGAAAAGAAGCTTCGGCGAAATATAATAATTGATCCTCCCGTACTTTGAGTTCATTTCCTTGAGGTCGGTCACACGCCTGCCGTTTCTTGTAGCCTCCCCGATCGGTAGCCATCCTGCAATGATACCAGCTCTAATCCATGCCGGATCGCGTCCATAGACCCGCGCTGCAATCCGTACCGGTACAGCCCCCAATTTTAACCTAGATTTGTCCATACTATCGTACTCCTTTTATGTTACTCTAAGTGCATCCAGATGCGTCTTAGGCATGAAAGGATAATAATGGTAAAACCGGTCGACTGCGTGCTGTATTTTATTTTTCTTGCCGCAGAGTGTTGACAATGCCGTATAAAATGTTTAACCTAGAATAGTTCGCAAAAGAAAAAAGCCCGGTCATCCGAGCTTTTTATCTTGAATTATTCTCTAAATATTAAAGGAGGCAGTTATGTTAAAGCCCTGCCCAGAGTGTAAGATGCAGGTCAGTGATAAAGCGATCTCTTGCCCTCATTGCGGCTTCCCCCTCAAATCACGGTCTGCCCAAAAGAAAAAACATATGCGGCTACCAAATGGGTTTGGTCAGATTTGTGAGATTCGGGGCCGTAATCTTCGCAGACCATTTCGTGTGCAGATTACGGCTGGATGGACCAGTGACGGTAAGCCTATTCGCCGCGCGCTACGCCCTGAATCTTATTTTGAAACGTACAACGAGGCATATCAAGCGCTCGTGAAGTACAATGCGCACCCCTTCGATTTATCAAATAAAACGACGATGCAGGATTTGTACGAATCGTGGCTTGAAACTAGAAAGTCAAAGGTTGATTCTTCAACTCTTGCCCGCTATCGAACCGCATGGGCTTATTCATCCTCGATTCACAATATGCTTGTTCGGGATGTTCGCATTTTGGATATGCGCAACTGCATCGAGCACGGCACTATCACGTATGCCGGGAAGTCCCGAACGCCGCAAAACAACGCAAAAGATTCCATGAAAACGCTTTATAATCTTCTTTTTGACTATGCTGTTGCTTCCGAGATTGTGGACAAGAATTATGCTCGGATGTTTACAGTTGATTCAGGCTACATTCGTAAGCCCGGCAGCCATATAGCTTACACAGAGGAAGAACTGGATAAACTCTGGTGCAATATTGATAAGCATCCGATCATCGATATGATCCTGATTCAATGTTATTCAGGATGGCGTCCAGGCGAAATGTGCGATTTGAAAGTCGAGGACATCGATCTGGAGCAAGGCACCATGACAGGCGGTTTAAAAACAAAAGCGGGGATAAACCGAGTTGTCCCGATTCATCCCCGCATCTTTAGTTTGGTAAAAAGCCGCTACGATAAAGCTATAGAAGCAGATTCGCCCTATTTATTCTTTAAAATCCGCCAACGTGGTTATCGGCATAAAAACACCCACAAAGGCGAATGCTCAAAGTTTACTTATGCATCTTTTCAAATGCCACTAGTCGAAGAAGTCGTTCCGCTTCTATCCTTAAATCCCGCTCATAAAGGTCATGATGGACGTGTCACTTTTGTTACAAGAGCCAAAAATGCAAAACTTGATGAATATGCCATCAAGCGTCTTGTAGGACACCATATTGACGACCTTACGGAACGGGTTTATACAGAACGCAGTGTTGCATGGCTCAAAAGCGAGTTGGAAAAGATTCCATAAAAATCTTTTTTGAGTGTAGACAATGTGTAGACTTGACTCATTTCCGCCTACATCTTTCCAAATCCATTCAACTCATATTCCGCACATCAGCGTCATTTTTCGTCGATTCTTCAGATGGAAATAGTGTTGCACACGTCCACCAGCACGGGGTCAAGGCTCTTGGTCATCTCCAAAGCCTCGTCCACGGGGTAGTCCACCAGCTTCTCACCCTTCATGCCGACGATGCGATTATACTTGCCCTGCTCCAACAGGCAGACAGCCTGATAGCCCATGGCGGAAGCATTCACGCGGTCGCGCAGGGTGGGAGAACCGCCACGCTGCACATGACCCAGAATGGTTGCGCGGGAATCGATACCGGTGCGCGCCTGGATCTCGTTGGCGATCTCCTGTGCATGACCCACGCCCTCGGCCACGATGATGATAAAGTGACGCTTGCCAGTCTTCTGGGTCTCGGCAATCTTATCCAGAATGTCGCGCTGCATATCGAATTCCTTCTCGGGCAGCAGCACAGCCATAGCGCCGGAGGCGATGGCCACGTTCAGAGCGATGTAACCAGCGTTGCGGCCCATGACCTCGACCACACTGCAGCGGTCGTGGCTCTGGGTGGTGTCGCGCAGCTTGTCGATCATTTCCAGCGCGGTGTTCATGGCGGTATCGTAGCCGATGGTGTAATCGGTGCAGCCGATATCGTTATCAATGGTGCCGGGCAGGCCGATCATGGGGATGCCACGGTGTGCCAGTGCGCGGGCACCGCGGTAGGAGCCGTCGCCGCCGATAACGACCAGCGCATCAATGCCCAGCTCGCGGCACTTTTCAGCGCCCTTATCCTGACCTTCCTTGGTCTTGAACTCCAGGCAGCGTGCCGTATACAGAATGGTGCCGCCAGCAGAGATGATGTTAGAAACGCTGCGCAGGTTCATTTCAAAGCACTCGCCGTTCAGCAGGCCGTTATAGCCGCGCTGAATGCCGATCATACGGAAGCCCTTATGCAGGCCGGTGCGTACCACAGCGCGCACAGCAGCGTTCATGCCGGGAGCATCACCACCGCTTGTAAGCACGCCAATCGTTTTGATTTGCTTTTCCATACGAGAGATTCCCTCCAATTTACAGTTCAGTTCTTCATTTACCCTTTTGCCTGTACCCTCTTCTTCCAGAAACAGGCCAGTTGCTTTGCAACAGCTTTGATTCGCCTTTAATGATTATAGCACACCATCCAGACAAATTTCAATAGGGTTTTGAGACTTTATGCAATTCCATGCGGCACAAAATAATGACGACACATCGCATTATTTTTGCGATTTGTACCACTTGGAAAAATTGAAATCGCCTCATGCGGTGCCATTCGTGCACAAATATGTCATTTTGTTGCAACATTTTCTGCGCCCAGCAGCCGCTCCAGCTCTTTGAAGAAGAGCGGATGCCCGGAAGTGTACAGCCGGCGCGGTGCGGCCAGCTTCTGCTTGGTATCCTCCAGATACAGGATCACCGGGATATCACCATCAAAGATCTCCAGCAGATTCACCACTTTATCGTACTGAGGGCAGCTGCGGGACGGCAGACGGATAAACACCCGCCGGGCAGCTGTTTTGACAGGGTCCGGGCGGCCTTTGTCCAAGCGGGTCGGGTCGTAGCTGTCGATGGGCAGAATGCTGTCTGCCAGCAGCTTGGAGGCTTCATCCTCCCGCACGGAAAGCCGGCCGTCGATGACCACAACAGCGTTTTCCTGAATGGCATCCCGGAACCTGTCCAGCACTTTGGGGAACACGATGACCTCCATGGTGCCGGTCAGATCTTCCACGCTGGTAAAGGCCATCATGCTGTTGGATTTGGTCGTCATCATGCGGTTTTTGACCACCGCACACACAATGCGCACCTTTTCGCCGTCCTGCACATGGGCATCCTCGCCGGTGAGGGCTTTGATGGTGTGGGAGCCGATGCGGGCGGATTTTTCCCGGTAAGCGTCCAGCGGATGACCGGACAGGTACAGACCACTGACCTCTTTTTCCTGTTGCAGCAGCTCGGCAGGGGTGTACTCTGCCAAGGGACGGATCTCGTAGATGTCCTCCTGCGGGCTTTGCTGTACTTCCCCGCTCATTACGGAGAACAGATCCAACTGTCCTTCCAGATTGCGGCGGGAGTCGGTCTCGATGCTCTTGAGGATGCCCTCTACTGCCTCTACCATGCTGTGGCGGTTGGAGCCAAAACAATCAAAGGCACCGGCTTTGATCAGGCTTTCCACCGCGCGGCGGTTCAGCTCGCTGCCGTGCATCCGCTTGCAGAAATCATAAAGGCTTGTGTAGGGTTTTTCCTTACGCTCGGCGACTGCGTTTTCGATGAGGTTGCGGCCTACGTTTTTCACGGCGTTCAGCCCAAAACGGATCTGTCCGTTATCATCGGCGGTAAAGCCGCCGTTGGAGATGTTCACATCCGGCGGCAGGACTTTAATGCCCAGACGAGCGCACTCGCCGGAATACTCAATGACCTTATCCGTATTATCCAGCACACTGGTCAGCAATGCTGCCATGAACTGGCTGGGGTAATGGCACTTGAGGTAAGCGGTCTGGAAAGCCACATAGGCGTAGCAGGCAGCATGGCTCTTGTTGAAGGCGTAGGACGCAAAGCTGGACATCTCGTCGTAGATCTGGTTTGCCACCTGCTCCGGGATACCGTTGGCAACGCAGCCGGGGCATTCGTGACCGGGCTCGGTGCAGCCATGCACAAAATGCTCCCGCTCTGCCTCCATGACGGCATGCTTCTTTTTGCTCATGGCGCGGCGGACGTTATCTGCCTGCCCGAAGGAGAAGCCCGCCAGTTCCCGGAAGATCTGCATGACCTGCTCCTGATAGACGATGCAGCCGTTGGTCACATCCAGAATGTGCGCCAGCTGCGGGGTCTTGTAGCTGATCTTGTCTGGTTCGTGCCGGTTGCGCAGATAGGTGGGAATGGAGTCCATGGGGCCCGGACGGTACAGGCTGATCAGAGCGATGACATCTTCAAGGTTCTGGGGCTGCAATCCCACAAGCACCTGCTTCATGCCAGAGGATTCCAGCTGGAACACGCCCTCGGTATCGCCCTGTCCCAGCATTTTATAGGTATCCGGGTCGTCATAATCCAGCTTGCGGATGGAGAACTCCGGGTGCTGCTTTTGCACCGCAACCTCCGCATCTCGGATGACAGTCAGGGTGCGCAGACCCAGAAAGTCCATCTTCAAAAGACCCAGCTCTTCGATCTCGGTCATGTTGAACTGGGTCACCGGCAGGCCGTCGTTGGTGGCAAGCGGCAGATAATAATCCGTCGGCTCCGGCGTAATGACCACACCCGCCGCGTGGGTGGAGGCGTGCCGGGGCATGCCCTCCACCTTCAGTGCGGTGTCGATGAGTTCGGTCACCTGCGGGTCGGTATCGTAGAGCTTTTTCAGCTCGCTGGAAACCTCCAATGCCCGCTTGAGGGTCATTTTCAGCTCCATGGGCACAAGCTTTGCTACCACGTCCACCTGCTGGTATGGAATACCCATCACGCGGCCCACATCCCGGATGGCGTTGCGGGCTGCCATCGTACCAAAGGTAACGATCTGCGCCACATGGTCCGCACCGTATTTGCGGTTGACGTAATCGATGACTTCCTGCCGGCGCTCGTAGCAGAAGTCCACATCGAAATCCGGCATACTGACGCGCTCAGGGTTCAAAAAGCGCTCGAAGATCAGGTTATAGCGGATGGGGTCGATATCCGTGATGCCAACACAGTAGGCGGCAATACTGCCCGCGCCGGAACCTCGTCCCGGCCCCACCGGGATGCCCTGACTTTTTGCAAAATTGATGTAGTCCCATACGATGAGGTAGTAGTTGGTATACCCCATGGTCTTAACCACGCTGATCTCGTATTTCAGGCGGTCGATGTTAGCCTGCGGCACGTCCGGGCCGTAGCGGCGCTCCAAGCCGTCCCAGCAGAGCTTTTCAAAGTAGGCCTGATTATCCATGCCGTCCGGGGCTTTGTAGTAAGGGATCTTGGTGTGACCGAACTCAAAGTCAAAATTGCACTGCTCGGCAATCTTTGCCGTATTGGCACAGGCCTCCGGTACCATGGAGAACAGCTCGTACATCTCGTCTGTGGTCTTGACGTAGAATTCATCAGTCTGGAACTCCATGCGGTCGGCATCCTGAATGGTCTTGCCGGTCTGGATGCACAGCAGGATGCTTTGCATCTTGGCGTCCTCTTTGCGCAGATAATGGGCGTCGTTGGTGGCTGCCATGGGGATGCCCGTCTCCCGGGAAAGCTTGATGAGCTGCGGCAGAACAGTGGAATCCTCTTTCAGGCCGTGATCCTGCAATTCGATGTAGTAATTCTCTGCACCGAACAGATCCCGGTACCACAGCGCAGTCGCCTTTGCGCGCTCGTAGTCCCCTGCCAGAATGGCCTGCGGGATCTCGCCTGCAAGACAGGCCGAAAGGCAGATCAGTCCCTCGTGGTATTGCTCCAAAAGCTGCTTATCCACACGGGGCTTGGAGTAAAAGCCCTCCACAAAACCGGCCGAGACCATTTTAATCAGGTTCTTATAGCCGGTCTCGTTTTTGCACAGTAAAATCAGGTGGTTATTGCCGTCTATTTTATTTACCTTATCAAAGCGGGTGCGGGTGGCAACATAGACCTCGCACCCGATGATGGGCTTGATACCCGCCTTTTTGGCGGCCTTATAAAACTGCACACAGCCGTACATTACGCCGTGGTCGGTGCAGGCAATGGCGGTCTGTCCGCACTCCTTCACCCGCTCCATCAGCTGGTCGATACGGCAGGCGCCGTCCAGCAGGCTGTATTCCGTATGGATATGCAGGTGGGCAAAGGGACGGGTATTTGCGGTGGGTTCACTCATTGTACTGCCTCCTGTCCCTCCTGCTGACGCTGGCGCAGATTTTCCGCCAGCGCCTCCAGCTTTTTCATCCGGTGTGATAGGCCAGATTTGCTCACAGCCGGATCAAAGCAGCCGCACAGCGCGGTAAGCGAAAGATCCGGGTATTGCAGCCGCTTGGCTGCTGCCTGCTGCAGCACCTCCGGCAAGGTTTCCAGCGCGTGCTGCTCCTGCAAATAGCGGATAGCCTTCAGGGTCTGAGCGTTCGCCCGCGCCGTTTTGCCAAGGTTTGCGGTATCGCAGTTGGTCTGCCGGTTGGTCTGATTGCGCACCTGCTTGAACGCCTTGAGGACGCTGATCTGGGTCGCAGCATCCGCAGCACCCATAAAGCGGAGTAAGCGCTCCACATTGGCACCGGTCTTGACGTAGATCAGGTTCACGCCGTTGCGGCGGGTGCGGTGGGGCGCAAACTCGTGCTCAGCCAGCAGCGCTTCAAAATCCCGGGCGAGGTTCGTCCGGGAGGTGAGAAATTCCAGGTTATATTCCTTTTGCGGGTCGGTGACCGTGCCGCTGCACAAAAAGGCCATGGCGATATAGGCACTGACGCAGGTCTGGCAACGGATGAGCCCGGGGTCGATCTGCAAGCTGGTCTCCCTGCCGGTTGTGCCGAACAGCTCGTGCAGGCGGGTGACCTGCTCCGCATCGCGGATATTGAACTCGTACAGCACACCGCTGACGCGGGGCTTTTCCAGGATCTCGCCCCGGATGCCGCAGCGGGCAAACAGCTGCTGCGCCAGCTGCACCGTATGGGGTTGCTCGGTTTGCAGCACAAGGCCGCGGGCATCAAAGTATTTGGCAAAGCAGGCAATGCCATAGGCAGCTGCACGCACACAGCATTCCTTGGTGGGGCTGCGCTGCGCGATTTCCTCCCGCGCACTGGATGCAAAACTCATAGTATTTCCTCTGTTTTCAGCGCACGGCATCCCGGTGCTGCACCCCGGGCTCGTAGCCCAGAGAGGTGCAGTATTCCGCAAGCTTGCGTGCGAATGTGATGGAGCGGTGCTTGCCGCCTGTGCAGCCCACCGCAATGGTCAGCTGGCTTTTGCCTTCCTTGACATAGAGCGGCAGGGCGTACTGCAAAAAGTTCTCGTACCGGCGCAGCAGCTCCTGTGCTTCGGGATAGCCCATGACAAAATCTACCACTTCCTGATCCAGTCCGGTCTTGTGCTTCAGTTCCGGCACATAGAAGGGGTTTGGCAGGCAGCGCACATCCAGCACAAGGTCGGCCTCCGGCGGCAAACCAAACTTGAACCCGAAGGACATAATGGTGAGACGCATGGCATTTTTTGCCCCGCCGTTTTTCATGAACAAATCGCAGATACGCTCTTTATTCTGAGAGGTAGAAAGCAGACCGGTATTGATGGTATAGTTTGCGCGTTCCTTTAAGGGCTGTAAGATCTGCCGCTCCTTCAAAAAGGCATCCCTGGTAGAGATGCCCTCTGCAATGCTGATGGGGTGGCGGCGGCGGGTCTCGCTGTAGCGGCGCATCAGCACATCGTCCGGCGCATCCAGAAACAGGATCTTATAGGGTGTTTTCTGCTCGTCCAGCTGCTGCAGGGCAGTCTCGATCTGTTCCCTGCTGCGGCAGCCGCGCACGTCCATGGAAAGCGCCACCCGCTCCAGCTGGTTGTCGCCCGCCTTGGAAAACGCCGTAATGCTGGGCAGCAGCCCCGCCGGGACGTTATCGATGCAGAAAAATCCGATATCCTCCAGCGCATTCATAGCCACAGACTTTCCCGCGCCGGAAAGTCCGCTGACGATCAACAGCTCCATCTGTGTTCCACACTCCCTCTATTTACGCAGTTCAGCGGACTACGCGGATCTCTTTTTCCAGATCATAACCGGTCTTTTCCTTTACGATGGTACGTACTTCTTCGCACAGCGCCAGCACGTCTGCGCAGGTGGCGCCGCCAAGGTTCACCACAAAGCCGCAGTGCTTCTCGCTGACGGCGGCACCGCCGTGTCGGTAGCCCCGCAGACCGCACTGGTCAATGAGGGCAGCGGCAAAAGCGCCCACCGGGCGCTTGAAGGTACTGCCTGCGCTGGGCTTATCCAGCGGCTGCTTGTCCAGCCGTTTTGCCATCAGTTCGTCCATCTTTGCGCGAATAGCCTCCGGTTCGCCCGGAGTCAGGGCAAACTGCGCCGAGAGGATACAGCCGCCGTTTTCTTCAAAAATGCTGTGGCGGTAGCGCAGGTCAAGCTCCGCTGCCGCAGCCTCCTTCACCTCGCCCTCGGCGGTGAGGTACTGCACCGTGGTCAGCACATCCTTCATCTCGCCGCCGTAAGCACCGGCGTTCATGTAGACTGCGCCGCCCACCGTACCGGGGATGCCGTAGGCAAATTCCAGCCCGGTCAGGCTATGCTCCAGCGCCGTTTTGCACAGCGCCGAGAGCCGCACGCCCGCCCCGGCGGTGAGTTGTGTGCCGTGCACCTCCACAGTGTCCTGCATGGAGGAAATATCCAGCACCACGCCGTTGTAGCCCTCGTCGGCAAACAGAATATTGCTGCCGTTTCCCAGCAGATAGTACCGGGCGCTTTGCGCCTTGCACAGGGCAACGGTGCGGCAAAGCTGTGCATGATCTACCGGTTGCACGAACAGCCGTGCCGGGCCGCCGATCTTAAAAGTACAGTGCGCTGCCAGCGGCTCGTTTTCTTTATAAGCAATGCCTGCTGCGGTGAGCAGCTGCTTGAGTTGTTCCATAGGGTCAGGCTCCTTTTTTATCGGGAAGATCAGTCCATTTTGTCATCCAGTCCCAGCCGGATCAGCAGCTCCTTGGCTGCGTTGTAGCCCATCTTCTTCTGGCGGTTATTGATGGCTGCAGTCTCCAGCACCACAGCCAGATTACGGCCGGGAGAGACCGGGATGCTGGTGCTGGGAATGCTCACGCCCAGAATGTCGTAGTATTCACTTTCCAGACCGGTGCGCTGGTAGTTCTTGGTGGGGTCCCACGCCTCCAGCTGCACCACCAGATCCAGACTTTCGCTCAGCTTGACGGCGCCCACGCCGTACACACGGGCCACGTTGACAATGCCGATGCCGCGCAGCTCGATGAAGTGGCGGATATTTTCCGGGGCAGTGCCCATGATCTGACGGTTGGACACCTTGCGCAGCTCCACGGCATCATCTGCCACCAGACGGTGGCCGCGCTTGACCAACTCAATGGCCAGCTCGCTTTTGCCGATGCCGCTATCGCCAAGGATCAGGATGCCTTCGCCGTACACCTCCACCAGCACGCCGTGCCGGGTGATGCGGGGCGCAAGCTCCAGATTCAGTACGCTGATCAGGCTGCCCATCAAAATGCAGGTAGTCTCGTTGGAACGCAGCAGGGCAACCGCGTGCTTCTGCGCCAGCTCCTGCATCTCCGGGAAAGGCGCCAGTTCCTCACTGCGGCAGACGATGACCGCCGGGGGCTGCTGCCGGAACAGCTGCTCCAGTGCCTCGTAGCGTTTTTCTGCCGTCAGGCCGGACAGAAAGTTCATCTCTGCCAGACCCATGATCTGCAAACGGAGCTTATCAAAGTAATCATAATAGCCCGCCAGAAACAGACCCGGGCGGTTGACCTCGGCGATCTCTACGCTGATTTCATCCAGCGCCCGGGGGGTGTATACCACTTCCATGCTGACGCGGTCGGTCAGCGTTTTAAGCGAAACATTGAACGTACCCATCCTGGTTCCTCCTGTATCCTTTTGCCGCGCTGTGCTGCGGGCACTCTTATTCATATTATAATAAAATTCGGCGGCAAATACAACGCCCGGGGCGCTGTTTTTGTACCCGCCTCTGGAAACCGACGCTGCATCGCAGCGTGTGCACAGGATTTTTACATTTTTCTTACTTTACATGGGTTTTACATTTCGGCGATTTCAGATTTTACATTGTTTTTCTATACTTAAAGCACAGGAGAAAAACACGTCAAGAAAAGTGAGGAAAACACTTATGACCATTTTTAATGTCTTTTCGCTACTGGGAGGTCTGGCCCTGTTTTTGTTCGGTATGGACATCATGGGCAAGGCACTGGAAAAGCAGGCCGGCGGCCAGCTGCAAAAAATTCTCAGCAAGCTGACCGATAACCCCCTCAAGGGCTTTTTTCTGGGTCTGTGCGTGACCGCCGTGATCCAGAGTTCCAGCGCTACCACGGTTATGGTGGTGGGCTTTGTCAACAGCGGCATCATGGAGCTGCATCAGGCCATTGGCGTGATCATGGGCAGCAACGTGGGCACCACCGTGACCAGCTGGATTCTGAGCCTTTCCGGCTTGCAGGGCGACAGCCTGTTCATCCAGCTGCTCAAGCCCACTTCTTTTAGCCCGGTGCTTGCATTTATTGGCATTTTGCTGTATATGTGTAAGAGTGAGAAGAAAAAAGGTGTTGGCACCATCCTCATCGGCTTTGCTGTGCTGATGACCGGTATGACCACCATGTCCAACGCGGTGCTGCCGCTGCAAAACGAGGCATGGTTCACCAGCCTGTTCACCCGCTTCTCCAACCCCCTGCTGGGCGTTCTGGTGGGCGCACTGGTCACCGGCATCATCCAGAGCTCCAGCGCCAGCGTGGGCATCCTGCAGGCACTGAGCGCCACCGGCGTCATCACCTACGGCAGTGCCATCCCCATCATCATGGGTCAGAACATCGGTACCTGTGTGACCGCACTGCTGTCCTCTGTGGGTGCGAATAAGAACGCCCGCCGGGCTGCCATGGTGCACCTGTACTTCAACATTATCGGTGTGACCATCTTTCTGTTCGGGTTCTACGGACTCAACGCCGTCTGCCACTTTGCCTTTGTGAATACCACCATCGAGGCTTGGGGCATTGCAATCGTGCACTCGGTGTTCAACATTCTGGCCACCGTCATTCTGCTGCCCTTTGCCACCGGGCTGGAAAAGCTGGCCATCCTGACCATTCCCGATTCCCCGGAAAAAGAGGAGTTTGCGCTGCTGGATGACCGTCTGCTGAACACCCCCGCCGTGGCTGTGGAGCGTGCTCGCGCCGCTACCGCTGAAATGGCCGAGCTTGCCCGGGTGGGCGTTGTGCAGGCCATGAGCCTGACCCACGAATGGAACGACGAACTTGCCCAGAAGGTGCGGGACGAGGAGTGCCGGGTGGACCGGTACGAGGACGCACTGGGCACTTATCTGGTCAAGCTGTCCGGCCGGGAACTGAACCACACCGACAGCCAGAGCGTGAACACCCTGCTGCACACCATCAGTGATTTTGAGCGCATCAGCGACCATTCCGTCAACCTGCTGGAATCTGCCGAGGAGATGCACCAGAAGGAGATTCACTTCTCCAAGGATGCACAGGAGGAGCTGCAGGTGCTGGAAGATGCGGTGCAGGACACCCTGTGCCGCACCACCGATGCTTTCCGCAAGGGAGATCTGCACCTTGCCTCCAAGGTGGAGCCGCTGGAGGCCGTGGTCAACGAGCTGGTGCGTGCCATTAAGGCGCGACACGTTGCCCGCCTGCAGGCCGGCAGCTGCTCTATTGAGTACGGCTTTGTGCTGGACGATCTGTTGACCAACTACGAGCGTGTTTGCGACCATTGCAGCAATGTGGCGGTTGCACAGATCGAGGTGGCACAGGACAGCTTTGACACCCACGCCTACCTGAACGACCTGCGCCACGGCAACGACACCAAGGAAAGTGAAGAATTCCACCGCCGTCTGGGCCGCTACCGTGAGCGGTATCTATTCCCGGACGGACAGACTGCTGAGGAGAACTGAGTTATGATCTATATTGTAGAGGACGACGCTTCCATCCGCGAGCTGGAGCAGTATGCCCTGCAATCTAACGGCTACGAAGTGCAGGGCTTTGAGAGTGCCGAGCCTTTCTGGCAGGCCATGCGTGCTGCCGAGCCGGAGCTGGTGATCTTGGACGTGATGCTGCCCGGCGAGGACGGCTTTTCCATCCTGAAAAAGCTGCGCAACACCCCTTCCCTGCGTAGGCTGCCAATCATTATGGTCACTGCAAAATCCAGCGAGCTGGACACCGTGCGCGGGCTGGACTGCGGCGCGGATGACTACATTGCAAAGCCTTTCGGCATTATGGAATTTCTCAGCCGGGTGCGTGTGGCGCTGCGGCGCTCTGCCCCGGAGGTAAGGCCGGATGTGCTGGTTTTCCACGAGATCCAGCTGGATAACGCCCGCCACAGCGTTACGGTAAACAGCACCCCTGTGGAGCTGACCTACAAGGAATACTGCCTGCTGCGTCTGCTGCTGGAAAACACCAGTCTGGTGGTGACCCGCGAGACCATTTTGCAGGTGGTGTGGGGCACCGACATCTCGGTGGAAAGCCGTACCGTGGATATGCACATCCGCACCCTGCGCAAAAAGCTGGGCGATGCGGGGCGTTACATCTGCACTGTGCGCAAGGTGGGCTACAAGCTGACCGATGAGGAGGCCGAAGAAGAATGAAGCTGCGCAGCATGGAAGAAAAGATCAGCTACCGGTTGTTCCTGATGGGCTTTCTGGGGCTTATATTCACCGCAGTGCTGTGCATTTTTGTGTTCCATAAGGCCTTTACGGCGCAGGCATGGTCGGCTTTGGAGCGCGAGACCGACCTTGTGCGCGCCGGGTACGAGCAGACCGGAGACCCCACACAGCTGAGTGCCTTTGTGACCGATGATCTGCGCGTGACGCTGATCAGTCAGGACGGCAGCGTGCTGTTTGAATCTGCCACCGACCAGCCCATGGAGAACCATCTGACCCGCCCGGAGATCCGCGATGCCATTGCAAACGGCGAGGGTCGGGACATTCGCGATTCCCAGACCATGGGCTACGAGACCTATTACTATGCGCTCCGGCTTTCCGGCGGGGATGTGCTGCGCGTGGCACAGGACGCCGAGACCGTGTGGTCCATCTATGATGCCACCATCCCGGCCATCGTGCTGAGCTGCGTGGCGCTGATGCTGGCTGCTGCGGTGCTGGCCGCCCTGCTGACCAAAGCACTGGTACAGCCGGTGCTGAACATGACTGAGGATCTGGATCACATTCAGGAAAATGTGCCCTACCGGGAACTGATCCCCTTTGCAGAGAGCATCCACTCCGACCGCATTCTGCGAGAAAGCAACGAGAAAATGCGGCAGGAGTTTACTGCCAATGTCAGCCATGAGCTCAAGACCCCGCTGACCAGCATTTCCGGCTATGCAGAGCTGATCGAGACCGGCATTGCAAAACCGGAGGATGTGCCGGATTTCGGCCGCAAGATCCACAGCGAGGCCACCCGCATGATCCAGCTGGTCAACGATATTTTGCAGCTTTCCAAGTTGGACACTGTAAGCGAGACCGGGGACACCCCCGTAATGGAAACGGTAGACCTTTTGGAGGTTACTAAGGAGTGCGTGGAGCGCCAGAAACTGAACGCCCGCCGCGCCTATATCTCCCTGACTTATCTGGGCGAGAGCGCCCCGGTGCTTGGCAGCCGCGCGCTGCTGGATGAACTGTGCCAGAATCTGTGCGACAACGCCATCCGCTACAACCGCCCGGGCGGTAAGGTACAAATCATCACCACCTGCAACCGGGACGGACACTGCTCCCTGACCGTGACCGACAATGGCATCGGCATCCCGCGGGAAGCACAGGCCAGCGTGTTCGAGCGCTTCTACCGGGTGGACAAGAGCCGCAGCAAGGCCACCGGCGGCACCGGGCTTGGGCTTGCCATCGTCAAGCACATTGCCCGCATCCACAACGCCCGCATCAAGCTGGAAAGTCAGGTAGACGTTGGCACCACCATTACCGTTACTTTCCCTACTGCCTCTTAATACAGCATGAAATGCACGTCTGTCCGTAATTGCGGGCAGACGTTTTTTGTTGGGTCAAAGCCCGCAATGCTGCCGCTTCGCAGCGCTGCCCGGGCTTGCAGGTGCAGCACATCCACGCCCTGCTGCCAGCAGCTTTGCAAAAGTGTGGTGCACTGCGCCGCAAGCTGTTGCCGCTGCGCCTGCGTGGGCAATGGGCTGTGGGCGGCACGTTGGCAGTCCAGCCGCACAAGCACCTGCCCCTTTTGCAGGGTGACCGAAACGGTGCAGCGCCGGATGCCGATGCGCTCCCCTTCCAGCCAGAGCTGCCGGGTGCCGCCCTGCCCGGCAAGCAGCCGGTAGACCTCGGCCTGCTCCAAGGACAAGGGCGTATCGCCCGCTACGGTGTGCAGAACACCGCCCTCCTGTATCGTTACCTCTTCCGCGTTCCACCCGAGAACAGGCAGAAGTCCCGGCTCTGTATGCTGATACAGCCGGGGTGCGGTGGGTGCTGCGGCCTTTATTTGTGCCATCAGAGCATCCGGCAGGGCGGCCCGTGCGGCAAGGCGGTCTATCTCTCCTTCTGCGCAAAGCAGTCTTGCGGCTGTGCGGCCGCAGCCGCGCCGCAGCACCAGCTGCTCGTACTCTGTTAATAATGGTTCTTCCGCTTTTGACAGCAGCAGATAGTCACACAGGCGGTAGCTTGCGGTTTGGGGCAGTGCCTGCTCTGCCCCAGCCAGCGCCTGTTCCATCGTTTGTCCCTCTGCCTGCACAAACTGTAACGCGGCAGAGGCCTCGGCGGCATCGGCGGCGGCCTGCGGTGCCTGATAGAGCAGCCCTGCCTGATACACCTGTTCGGTCTGTGCCAGATACACCGCCCGCACCATGCTTTTCTCGGTGCTTTCGCAGCGCAGGAATAAAAGGCACCATCCTGCCAACAGTAAAAACAGCAGCGGCTTGTAAGATTTCTGTTTTCTCATGGCTGCACCTCCGCTTCCGGCTGCTGCCAGAGCAAGCGGACAGCGGCGCACAGCATGGACGCCCGGTAGACGGCGCACAGCAGCCACAGCAGCAAAAGCAGTGCATCCATGCGGGAAAAGCTGCCGCTGCTCCACGCCCGCAGCAACTCCAGCCGGGGGGATGCGCCGCTGCCAAACAGCAAAGCGCCGCCCAGCAAAGCCGCAGCCTGCACCGCAAAGCCCCATACCGGCAGCCAGACCGTGCGGCGGGCAGACCGTGCACTGCACAGAAGGGCTCCGGCAAAATATTCAGTGTAGACCGGTACGTTCCAACCTGCTGCGGCCGGCTGTGCCGGAGGGAACAGGCGGTACCAGTGCAGTTGACCGGCGAGCCCCAGCAGGCAGACCACGCCGCCCACGGCTACAAACCACCACAGCACCCGCGCCGAGGCGTTCCAGCTTGCGGGACGGATGCACCACCCCGCCCAGAGCAGCAGTGGCAGAAAGCCCAGCAGCGCCATGGAGGAAAACTCTGCCGTGCACAGCCCTTGTGCCTGCACGAGGGTGTGCATCAGTTCCATAAAAAGCCCAGCTGTCAGTGCCAGCCGCACCGCAAGGGAGGGCGTTTTGCCCTGCAAAGCCGCCGCTGTCAGTGTCGAAAGGATGCACAGGCACATCGCGCTGACTGCGCCCAGCCACAGCGCCCGACGCACCGGGACGCTCTGCGGGATGCCGTCTGCCAGCGCTGCTGTGACCACGCTGAGGGTCAGCGCCGCCGGGGTAAAACGTTCTGTGTGCTGTTTCATGACTGCTTTCTCCCTCTCTCCCACTTTTGCCAGATATTGAACCCGTGCCGGGACAGCTGCCGGTAGTTGCGGCGCAAAACGCCGTCCTCAGAGAGCGGCTGCTGCGGGAAGGGGTGCGGCGCAAGATACGGCACACCCAATGCTTCGGTGCTGACGAGGCTGAGCAGAAAGCCGAAAAATGCTGCGGCAAGTCCCACCGGCCCGGCAAGCCCCGCCAGCAGCACCGTGCCGATGCGCAAAAGGGTGGCGGGCTCATACAGTCCCGGGGTGACAAAGACCGCAATGGCCGTAATACTAGCCACAAAGATGACCGGGGTGCTCATAAGCCCGGTGGCAATGGCGGCGTCTCCGATGATGAGCGCCGACACCAGACTGACCGAGTGACCCAGCGACTGCGGCATCCGCAGCCCCGCCTCCCGGATGATCTCTAAGATCAGGATCACCAGCAGCATCTCGGCAAAAAGGGGCAGCGGCGTAGCCTTTTCGGCTGCTTCGATCTTGTACAGCAGCTGCGGGGGCAAAAGCTCCGGCAGATACACCGCCACGCACACAAAGACCCCCGGTAAGAACACCGTAAGGTAGAAAGAAAAATATTTCAGCACCCGCAGAAAAGAGGAAAACGCCGCCGTAGAAGCGTAATCATCCAGACACTCGAACTGTTCACTAAAGAGCGCCGGCAGCACCAGTGCTGAGGGGCTGCCGTTGACTAAAATTACCAGCTTGCCCTCGCAGAGCTTTGCGGCGGCGACCGTCGGGCGCTCGGTGTAGTGTACCGGGGTGAACAGCCGCGCCTTGCCGGGCAGCAGCCACGGCACGAAATAACTGGAATCCAGCAGCAGTTCCGGCCTTGCGCTTTGCAAAATGGCGCGCACCCGCTGTACCATGGCGGGGTCTGCACGGTCCTTGCAGTAGCAAAGAGCATACTCTGTATTGCAGCAGGTGTGCGCCTGTGCGGCCTCCTGCATAAGGGTATCGGTACGGACAAGGCGGCGCAGAAGGCTCAGATTCACCCGCAGAAGGTCGGTAAAGCCTTCCCTGCTGCCGCGCAGGTTGCCCTCGGCGGAGGGCTCTTCCACGGAGCGGAATTTGAGCCCCTGCACCGAGAAGGCGATGCCGCTGCTGCAGCCCTCTAAAAGCAGCACCGCCATGCCCGCCGTCAGCCGCGCTACGAGCTGCGGCATATCCTGCACCGGAGCACTCTCGGCCGGAAAAGCTGAGCCGTGCAGGATATGCGCATAGGCTTGCGTACCAGTAAGCCGGACAGAAGCAGACTGCCGCCCGGCGGCGTCCAGCAACAGCTCCCAGAGCGAATCCAAGCTTGCCATGCCGTCAAACATTACGATGCACCCCGGACAGCCGTATAAAACGATCTTCTTCGCATAATAGTCCGCTGAATTGCCAAACCTAGCATCAAGCGCGGACAGGTTTTCCGCAAGGCTTTGCGAAAGCTGCTGCACATCCATCACTCCTTTGTGTGTGCAGTATGCCCGCTTTGCCGCAGCGGAATACGCCGCGCACACCACCATGGAGGGTTTGTGCATGAAACTGCTGCTTTGCCGCACTATTATTTTGTATCTCTGCGTTTTGTTTGCCATGCGGCTGATGGGCAAGCGTCAGCTGGGAGAGTTGCAGCCGGAAGAGCTGGTATCCACCATCCTGATCTCCAATCTGGCGTCCATCTCCATTGAATCGGAGGATGTGCCCATCACCGCCAGTCTGATCCCGCTGTTTCTTATTGCGGCGCTGGAGCTGCTGGGTTCAGTAGTGAGCTTCCGCAGCCAGAAATTCTTCAATTTTCTCTCCGGGCGTCCCAAAACGGTCATTCTGGACGGAAAGATCGACCAGAACGCTTTGCGGATGCTGCGGCTGACCACCGCCGACCTGATGGAGGCGCTGCGCGGCAAGGATATCTTCGACCCGCGCAGGGTGTCCTACGCCGTAATCGAAACAAACGGCACACTGTCGGCGGCGCTGCGCCCGGAGCAGGAAGCAGCCACCCTCTCCGATTTACAGTTGAAAGTACAGCAGACACAGGCCACCATCCCCTTTGTGCTGGACGGGCAGGTACTGGAGGATAATCTGCGCTGGTGCGGCAAGGACCGTGCGTGGCTGGAACGCACCGCCACGGCAAACACGGTGCTGCCACAGGAGATCTTACTGCTTATCGGCAACGAGACCGAGGACTATTTTCTGCTGAAGAAGGAAGGCCGCCAGCCGGGAGGAAAGCGATGAAGCGGATATATGCGTGTATCCTGATTGTGGCGGCGCTGCTGGCAGTATCCCTTTACAGCAGCGGACGGGTGCAGGGCTTTGCACAGGATATCTCAGCCGACTTGGACTGTGCCCTTGAGGCTGTACGGCAGAAGGACGTTTCCACCGCGCGGCAGGCGCTTGCCGAGGGTGCAGAGCTGTGCGACACCATGCGGGAGACTATGAGCCATCTGCTGCGCACGGCCGACTACACGGAGCTGGAAGCTGCACTGCGGGCGGCAGACGGATACCTTGAGCAGCAAGCCACAGAGGATGCGCTGGGCGAGCTGCGCCGCGCACAGGTGGAGGTGGAGCGGCTGGAATGGCTTGCCCGGCGGCTGGTGTAAGCGGCACAAATTATATTTCACGCTTGTCGCGTTCTGCGGGCCGTGACAAGCAATTTTTTACAAAAAACAGACCGAGAGACGCCCAAAAGCATCTCTCGGTCTTAAATTATAGTTTACTGATTTTCCTTGCGGTCGCCCACAAGCTTTTTCAGTTCGTCAAGGAAGCTTTCCACGTCCGCAAACTGGCGGTAGACCGAGGCAAAGCGGATATAGGCCACCTCGTCGATCTTTTTCAGTTCCTCCATGGTCAGCTCACCGATGCGCACACTGGGGATCTCGCGGTCGTAGGAGCTGAACAGGGACTGCTCGATGCTGCTGACGGCACGTTCCAGCGTTTCGTAGCTGACAGGACGCTTGGCACAGGCGCGCAGCATGGCGTTGAACAGCTTCTGCCGGTCAAAGGGTTCGCGGGAGTTATCCTTTTTGATGACCACCAGCGGCACTGTTTCCACCACCTCGTAGGTGGTAAAGCGCATGTGGCAGTTCAGGCACTCGCGGCGGCGGCGGATGCGCTCGTTATCTTCCGTGGGGCGGGAGTCGATCACCTTGGATTCCTCCGCACCGCAATAAGGGCACTTCATCTCTTGTTCCTCCGCCTCAGTTCTTCTTTTTGCTGCGCTCGCTCCACAGCACCCATGCCGAGGTGGAAACGCACAGAGAGGTGTACACACCGCTGATCATACCCATCATCAGCGGGAATGCAAAGGTAAAGATGCTGTCCAGACCGTAGAGCTTTGCCACGATGCACATCACACCCAGTGCCATCACGGTGGTGATGGTGGTGATCAGGGTACGGCGGGCAGACTGGTTGACCGACAGGTTGACCAGCTCCTCAAAGCTGCCCTTTTTGCCCATGAGAGCGCGGTTCTCACGGATACGGTCGTACACCACAACGGTATCGTTGATGGAGTAGCCGAGGATGGTGAGCATGGCGGCGATAAAGTTGCCGTCCAGTGCGGTGCGCAGCAGCACAAAGGTGCCAAACACCACCATCAGGTCGTTGACCAGCGCCAGCACTGCCATCATACCGCCGGTCAGACCGCCGATGTTCTTGAAGCGCAGGGCGATATACAGCAAAATGAGCACCAGTGCAAACACCACAGCCACCAGACTCTTCTGCAGGAACTTGGTGCCCATGGCCGCGCTGACATTGCTCAGGGACAGCTGGGCAAACTGGTTGTCCGGGTAGTTCTCATTCAAGGAATCCAGCAGGTTCTCCACCTGCTCGGTGGTCACGGTCTCGGTGCCGGGCATGGAGATCTTCAGGGTCTGGTCGCCGGTGGCCACGTTCTCACCGGTCTGCAGGGTCAGGCCGGTGTTTTCCAGCGCCGCAGCAGCGGTCTTTTGCACAGCGGCTTGGTCAAAGCTGCCCTCGTAGGACAGGGTGATCATAGCACCGCCGGTAAACTCGGTATCCAGATGCACACCGAACACCGCGGCGCACAGCAGGATAACTGCCATCAGGCAGGCAGAGAAGGTCAGGAACTTTTTGCGCAGGGATACGAAATCCACCGGCTTCTTTTCGGCCTTCTCCTGCCCGGGCTTTGCAGCGCCGTACAGCCACGGATTGCGCAGTGCCTTGATGGCGGCTGCGCCGCGGATCATAACACGGGTAGCGAACACACCGAACACAAAGTTCAGCAGCACGCCGGTGAGCAGCGTATAGCCGAAGGCGTAGATGGTGCCTGCGGTAGAGGGGCCAAAGGCAAAGAATACAAAATGCAGCGCCTTAGCAAACAGGCCATCCGAGGGGCCGAAGGCACCCATGAGCACGATGGCCACGATGACGATGGTCACGTTGCCGTCAATGATGGGGGTCAGGCCGCGGGCAAAGCCACTTTTCAGTGCGCCGTCCAGAGATTTACCGTTTTTCAGCTCCTCCTTGATGCGCTCGGCGGTGATGACGTTGGCATCCACGCCCATGCCGATGGCCAGAATGATACCTGCGATGCCGGGCAGGGTCAGGGTAAAGCTTTCAAACACCGAGAAGTAGCCGGACACAAAGGCCAGCGTAGCCGCCACCTGACCGGCCAGCGCGATGCAGGCCAGAAAGCCCGGCAGACGGTACAGCACCGTCATGAACACCACGATGAGGGCAAAGGCAATCAGGCCGGCCAGCACCATGGCGCCAAGGCTGTTTTCGCCCAGACTGGGGCTTACGGTGGAGTAGCTGTCCACGCTCAGCGCAAAGGGCAGTGCACCGGAGTTGATCTGGCGTGCCATTTTGACCACGGCATCCTGCGTAAAGGGATTGGACGCCGAGCTGGTGATGATAGCCTGTCCGTCGGTAATGGCGGTGTTGACGGTGGCGGTGCTCACGTTTTCATCGTCCAGCCAGATGCTGATGCTGCCCTTATCGGCGGCCAGCTTAGTGGTGGCATCGCCAAAGGCCTTGGCACCCTCGGTGGTGAACTTGAGGGCAACGTAATACTCAGAGCTGCCGCCGTTGCTCACAGCGCCGTACTGCGCCGAAGCGCTTTCGACCATGGAGCCGTCCAAAATCAGCTCGCCGTCCTTGCTGGCACCCTCGCGGAAGGTCAGGTAGGCGGTGGTGCCGATCTCCTGAATGGCAGACTCGGGGTCAAAATCCGTCTCGCCGGACTGCCACGGAAACTCCAGAATCAGACTGTCGGAGTTGTTGTCCACATACAGCTCGTAGTCGGTCACGTTCAACGCGACCAGACGGTTCTCGATGACCAGACGGGCGGCATCCAGCTGCTCGTCCGTGGCATCATAGCCATCCGAGGGCACAAAGGTGACGTTGACGCCGCCCTTGATATCCACACCAAAGCGGATATCCTTTGCACCCTTGATGTAGGTGGTGGTCACATCGCCATATTTTGCCGCCACGCCAAAAAAGGCGGTGTAAACAAACACAACGATCAGCAGCGCGGTAACGACCAGCTGCCATGCTTTGCCTTTTGTTTTCATAAGTCGGGAACCTCCAAAAGCGGCGGCTGTGCAGCCGCAGCCGTTTTTGTTGTGAACCGCAAGTTTTGCCGACGGTTCCTCTCCTCACAGAGCAGCCGTCGTGCCGACCTTTCTGTGATAAAACTCCCCTGCCAGCCCTGCAAAGAGCCCCGCAGAGGAGAATATACAAATTATTTTAAGCCTTAAGCCATATCAGCCAGCAGCTTTTCCACAACAGCCAGACGCACGCAGACGCACAGCAGCTCGGAAGCGGTCTCCACCTCGTCCAGACTGGGGTAAGTGGGGGCGATGCGCAGATGAGAATCCTGCGGATCCTTGTGGTACGGGTAAGCAGAGCCTGCACCGGTCAGCACCAGACCTGCGTTCTTGCACAGTTCCGCCACGCGCTTAGCGCAGCCGGGCATGACATACAGGCTGATAAAGTAGCCGCCCTTGGGGTTGGTCCAGTGGGCAATATCGCCGCAGGGGGTGAGGTTGGCGGCAAAAGCGGTCTTGACGGCATCGAAGCAGGGCACCAGACGGCGGCGGTGCTTTGCCATGTGTGCCAGAACGCCCTCCTTGTTCTTCAGGAAGCGGACGTGGCGCAGCTGGTTCATCTTATCGTAGCTGATGATCATCACTGAAAAGCGCTTGCACATATACTTCATGCTGTTGTCGCTGCAGGCAATGGCAGAAACACCGGCGCCCGGGAAGGTGATCTTGCTGGTGGAGGTGAACATGAACACGCGGTCCTGCGTGCCGTACTTCTTGCTCACGTTCAGCAGCACGGGGGTCTCGATGATCTCCTCGGTCAAGTGGTGGACGATGTAGGCCTCATCCCAGAAGATCTTGAAATCCGGGGCGGCGGTCTTCATCTTTGCAAAGCGCTCGATGGTCTCATCGCTGTAAGTGTAGCCATCGGGGTTGGAGTACTGCGGCACGCACCAGATGCCCTTGATGGTATCGTCCTCAGCCACCAGCTTTTCCACAACGTCCATATCGGGGCCGTTGGGGGTCATGGGCACGCTGATCAGCTCAAAGCCGAACTCCTCGGTGATAGCAAAGTGACGGTCATAGCCGGGCACCGGGCAGAGGAACTTGCGCTTCTCTACCTGAGACCAAGGGCAGGGAGACTCCGGGAAGCCGAACACATAGCCGATGTTGATGAGGTTGTACATCAGCTGCAGGCTGGAGTTGCCGCCCACGAACACCTCGTTGGGCTTTACGCCGAACACATCTGCAAACAGGGCGCGTGCCTCGCTCAGACCCTCCAGCTCGCCGTAGTTGCGGGCGTCGGTGCCTGCATCCGTGGTGTAGTCGGTCATCTTCAGCAGGTCCATTGCCAGATCCATCTGGTGGGGGCCGGGCTTGCCGCGTGCCATGTTCAGCTTCAGACCCTTTGCCTGAAACTCTTTATAAGCCTGTTCCAGCGCTGCCTTTTCAGCGGTCAGCGCATCGCGATCCATCTCGTGGTAATTTGCCATTGAAAACACACTCCTTTATAGTACTCTTCCTGTTACCCAATACTATGGCTCGTCTTTTGCGGTATGCCCCTGCCAGAGAACACACGCCGCACGATCCATACTTTGCTATTATAGTACATTTTCCTGTCAGAAACAAGAATTTGAAAGCAAAAAGCCCTGCCAAAAGCAAAAAGCTTTCGAAACAGGGCTTTTAGGCAGGTACACTCCCCTGCTGTGCGGCGATGCCGTCAGCTGAGAGCGGCCTGATTTTTATAGCGTTTGCGCACGGCACCGTATTCCAGATGTGCCTCACCGCCCTCCACGGTGTCCTCGTCCACGGTCACGCGGATGATGGTGGCATCGCTGGGCACCTCGTACATGATGGGCAGCAGAATGCTTTCCATCACGCTGCGCAGACCACGGGCACCAGTCTTGCGCTCGATAGTCTTGCGGGCAATGGCGTGCAAAGCTTCGTCCGTGAAGGTAAGCTCCACGTTATCCATGCCCAGCAGCTCTTTATACTGCTTGACCAGACTGTTGCGGGGCTCCTTGAGCACGCGCACCAGCGCATCCTCGTCCAGATCATCCAGCACGGTGATGACCGGCAGACGGCCGATCAGCTCCGGGATCAGGCCGAACTTGACCAGATCGTGGGGCTCTACCTTGCGCAGCAATGCGCGCTCAGCCTCGGTGGAGTTATCCTTCAGCGCACTGCCGAAGCCCAGCGCGGACTTATCGGTGCGGCGCAGGATATACTTGTCCAGACCGTCAAAGGCACCGCCGCAGATGAACAGGATGTTGGTGGTGTCGATCTGGATGAACTCCTGCTGCGGGTGCTTGCGGCCGCCCTGCGGCGGCACGTTGCTGACAGTTCCCTCCAAGATCTTCAGCAGTGCCTGCTGTACGCCCTCGCCGCCCACATCGCGAGTGATGGAGGGGTTTTCGCTCTTGCGGGTGATCTTGTCGATCTCATCAATGTAGATGATGCCGATCTGTGCCTTCTGCACATCAAAATCTGCCGCCTGGATCAGCTTGAGCAGAATGTTCTCCACGTCCTCGCCCACATAACCGGCCTCGGTAAGGGTAGTAGCATCCGCAATGGCGAAGGGCACGCCCAGCATCTTGGCCAGCGTCTGGGCCAGCAGGGTCTTGCCCACGCCGGAGGGACCCAGCAGCAGCACGTTGGACTTTTGCAGTTCCACGTCGCCGCCCTTGCCGCTGAGGATACGCTTATAGTGGTTGTAGACCGAAACGGACAGCACACGCTTTGCCTCGTCCTGACCGATGACATACTGATCCAGACCTTCCTTGATCTCGGCCGGGGTCATGATGTTGATATCCAGATCTGCGGCCGCGGGCTGGACATGGGCGCGGCTTGCGCTGCCGCGAGCCGGACGGGCGCTTTTGGGCTGATCCGGCTTGTCAGAGAGCAGATCGTGGCACAGGCCGATGCACTCGCTGCAGATATTGACCCCGGGGCCAATGATCATGCGCTCCACTTCGTCCTGATGCTTGCCGCAAAAGCTGCAAACCAGATCCTTTTCGTTTTTGCCGGAATTGTTATTTGCCATAGCTGTTTTTCCTTATCCTGGATAGATTATAGCGGTTTACCGGTGGGCAATGACCTCATCGATCAGGCCGTATTCCTTTGCCTGCTGCGCGGTAAGGTAGTTGTCGCGCTCGGTGTCCTGCTGGATCTTTTCCAGCGGCTGGCCGGTGTACTCGCTGAGCATCCGGTTCATCTTATCGCGGATATAGACCATGTGCTCGGCATGGATCTTGATATCCGTGGTCTGGCCGGAAAGGCCGCCGCCCTGACCGCCGATCAGCGGCTGGTGGATCATGATCTCGGCGTTGGGCAGGGCAAAGCGCTTGCCCTTGGTGCCGCTTGCCAGCAGAAATGCGCCCATAGAGGCAGCCATGCCCATGCAGATGGTGGAAACATCGCACTTGATATACTGCATGGTGTCATGGATGGCCATACCGGCACTGATGGAGCCGCCGGGGCTGTTGATATACAGGCTGATGTCCTTATCCGGGTCCTGCCCTTCCAGATACAGCAGCTGCGCCACCACAAGGCTTGCGGTGGTATCGTTGACATCCTCGCTCAGCACGATGATGCGATCGTTCAGCAGACGAGAGAAAATATCGTAAGAACGCTCTCCGTGCGCCGACTGCTCGACAACGTAAGGAACAAAACTCATAAAGTTCGCCTCCTGAAAATGGTTTAAGTTTATTGGCAAAATTGACCGATACGGGTCCCCTGTAAAGTTCAGCCGTACCGGTCAATTTTAACAACCTTTGATAAAACGCCTGCGGCGCTTTACAGGGCCCGGCACTGATTACTCAGCGTCAGCAGCCTTCTCAGCCTCTGCGGGCTTCTCCACGATATTGGCGTGGCTCTTGATGAAGTCGATGGCCTTGGTGCGAGCCAGATCCTGCTTCAGATCCTCGAGGTTGATCAGCTCACGCACCTTGTCCTCTTCCATCTTGTACTGGTCAGCAATGCGCTTGATCTCGGCATTGATCTCGTCCTCGGAAGCCTCGATGTGCTCAGCAGCAGCAACAGCCTCCAGAGCCAGACCGATCTTGACCTGCTTCTCAGCCTGCGGCATGAAAGCGGCGCGGAACTGCTCCATGGACTGACCCATATACTTCAGGTAGTCCTCCAGACGCAGACCCTGCTGCTCCACACGGAAAGCAAAGTCGTTGACCATCTCGTCCATGCGGACATCGTACATAGCCTGAGGGATCTCGCCCTCCATGCTCTCGATGACCTGATCGACCAGAGCATTCTCGACAGCCAGATCGTCCTGCTTGTCCAGCTGCTCCTGGTTGTTCTTGCGGATGGAAGCCTTGAACTCGTCCAGAGTGTCGTACTCGGAGCAGTCCTTTGCCAGCTCGTCATCCAGAGCGGGCAGCTCCTTGTACTTGACCTCATGCAGCTTGATCTTGAAGACAGCAGCCTTGCCAGCCAGCTCAGCAGCCTGATACTCGGTGGGGAAGGTGACGTTCACGTCGAACTCCTCGCCGGCAGAGTGACCAACGACCTGCTCCTCGAAGCCGGGGATGAAGCTGCCGCTGCCCAGAGTCAGGTTGTAGTGCTCAGCCTTGCCGCCCTCGAATGCAACACCGTCCACAAAGCCCTCGAAGTCGATATCAGCGATATCGCCATTCTGAGCAGCGCCCTCACGGGTCAGCTCACGGGCGTTGCGCTCCTGCACACGCTTCAGCTCAGCGTCCACAGCCTCGTCGGTAACAGTATGGACAGTCTTTTCCACGGTCAGACCGTTGTAGCTGCCAACCTTGACCTCGGGCTTCACGGCGACCTTCACGGTCAGGGTAGCGCCCTCTGCCTCGCTGGCAGAATCCACGCTGACCTCAGGACGGCCCACGGGCTCCACACCGGCTTCCTTAGCGGCAGCCTCAAAAGCCTCCGGGAACAGCTCGTTGATGGCGTCGTAGGTAAAGACGTCTGCGCCGTACATCTTCTCGATCAGAGCCTTGGGAGCCTTGCCCTTGCGGAAGCCCTGCACAGGGTACTTCTTGCCCTCTTTTTTGAAAACATCGGCAACAGCCTTCTTGAAGGCCTCTGCATCGATGGAGAACTGCAGTTCTGCCATGCTCTTCTCGAGCTTTTCACACTTGATGAGATTCATTTGTTTATCCTCCACTCAAATATTCTATTGCTCAGGGCAGGAAGTTTTTGCCCGGGGCAACCGCGCACCACGTCCTTGCTGTATGCACACGGAATGCGGGGACGCGCGCGCTCAATTGGGTGCAACAATCGCGTCAAAACTTATTATAGCACGCTCTGGACACAATTGCCATACCAAATTTTTAAATTTTGTCGTTTTTGCCCTTTTATACCGCCGTTAATTGATGCGGTATGGGCAGAAACGCAGGCCGTCGGCACTTACCAGCTTGTACCGGATGCCGTCCACCTCGCCCTGTACGGCAAACCGGATGGCGTTGCCGTGCAGATGCCCGTAGAAGCAGGTCTTGATGCCGAACTCCTTCAGGGTGGCCACGATCTCCGGGGCGCTGGTGCCGGTGTAGACCGGCGGATAGTGCAGGAACACCAGCTTTTCCAGCCCGGGCTCCGCAGCCTGCAAGCTCATGCGCAGACGGCCGATCTCCCGGTTCATCACCTTTTCATCGTGGGGCTCGCCCACATCGAACAGCCAGCCGCGGGTGCCGCAGATGGCGTACCCTTCCACGCTGTAAGAATTGTTATGCAGGATATGCAGGGTATCGAAGCCCTCGGCCTTGAGGTAGGCGTTCATCTTGTTGGCGGTGGACCACCAGTAATCGTGGTTGCCCTTCATGATGATCTTCTGTCCGGGCAGCTGCTGCAAAAAGGCGAAATCCTTGCGGGTATCAGTCAGGCGCATGGCCCAGCTGATATCCCCCGCCAGCACGATGGTGTCCTGCGGGGTGATGAGCTTGCGCCAGTTTTTCTCCAGCCTGTCCACATAATCGTTCCAGCCGGGGAAGATATCCATCGGCTTGGATGCGCCCAGAGAAAGATGGGGGTCGCCAAGCACAAAAAGTGCCATAGTCTGTTTACTCCTGTTCTGTCTGTCCGCAGAAACTTATGCCTGATAGCCCAGCGCCACCTCAGCGATCTGTGCCGGGGCAATAACGGTATCAAAGCGCTCCGGCTTGCTGCGCAGAGCGGCAAGGCTTGCCGGTGCGGCATGGCCGGTGGCAGTCTCCAGCTGCTGCATGGCTTCAAAATCGTTTTCCGGGGCAGCTTTGCCCAGTGCGCTCAGCACACTGCGGGGGAACTTGAAGGGCGATGCGGTGGAAAGCACCACCATGGGCACGCCCTGCCGCTTTTTCTGTGCAGCCACATGGAAGGCCACGGCGGTGTGGGTATCGCACAGGTAGCCGTCCTTTTCGTAGCGGGAACGGATCTCCCCTGCCACTTCGGCCTCGCTGCTCCAGCCGCAGGAGAATGTCTCCTGAATAGCTGCCAGCGTCTCGGGACGGACGGTATAGCTGCCGGTTGCAGCCAGCTGCTGCATAAAGCCCGCCACCTCGGCATCGCTGCCGGTCACATGGTACAGCAGGCGCTCCAGATTGGAGGACACCAGAATGTCCATGCTGGGAGAGGTGGTCTTGAAGAACTCCCGTTTTGCGGTGTAAGTACCGGTGGTGAGGAAGTCGGTCAGCACGTTATTCTCGTTGGAGGCGCAGACCAGCTTGCCCACAGGCAGACCCATCTGCTTTGCGTAATAACCGGCGAGGATATCGCCAAAGTTGCCGGTGGGCACACAGAAGTCCACCTCGTCACCGAAGGTGATCTTACCTGCCTTGAGCAGCTGGGCGTAGGCGGCAAAGTAGTAGACGATCTGCGGCACAAGACGGCCCCAGTTGATGGAGTTTGCGCTGGAAAGACGGATGTTGCGCTTTTCCAGTTCGGCAGCGATGGCCTTATCGCCGAACACCTTCTTTACGCCGGTCTGGGCATCGTCAAAGTTGCCGCGCACGGCGTAAACAGCAACGTTAGCGCCCTCCTGCGTTGCCATCTGCAAACGCTGTATCTCGCTGGTGCCGCCAGTGGGATAGAACACAGCGATCTCCACACCGGGGATATCATGGTAGCCGTCCAGCGCAGCCTTGCCGGTATCACCGCTGGTGGCCACAAGGATCAGAGTCTTTTCAGTGCGACCCAAATTCTTTTTGGCCTCCACCAGCAGCTTCGGCATCAGCTGCAGGGCGTAATCTTTAAAGGCACAGGTCGGGCCGTGCCACAGCTCCAGGGCATAGGTGTCCCCTTCCACCGGGGCAAGATAGCCTGCCTTGCCGCCAAAAGCAGCGCCATAGGTGCTGCGGGTGGCCTCGGTCAGGAAGGCGGGGTCGTAATCGGTCAGGTACTCCCGCACAACGGCTACTGCCAGCGCGGGGTAGTCCAGCCCGCACAGGGCTTTTACATCCACCTGCGGAAAACTTTCCGGCACAAACAGACCGCCCTCATCGGACAGCCCCTGTGCAATTGCCTGAGAAGAAGTTACTTTGCGGTTCTGATCTCTGGTACTGAAAAACTGCATGGTCATCGCTCCTTTTCGCCACGGAACGTGCCGGGCACGTTCCCGGTTGTACGGCAAAATCCTCGTTTTGCCGCATACTTCCCACCGGTGCCACGGTTTCTGCCTAAGGTTCGCAGAGAAAGGCACCCTTTATAATATGTACCATCCAGCGCCCGCTGTCAAGAGGAACTACCTCTGCAACGTCAAAACGCACCGGTTCTTCGCTTTGGCCGGTCTGCTGCAAATACCTTTGTGCAGCGCAGATCAGCCGGTGCTGCTTGGCCGGGTCTACGGCGGCAGCGGGGCGCTGCAGCATCCCTTGGCTGCGGGTCTTTACCTCGCAGATGACGATGGTGCCGTCCGGCTCCCGCAGCACAAGATCCAGTTCTCCCATGCGGGTATGATAGTTATGCGCCAGCAGCTGCGCGCCCTGTTTCTGATACCAGCGGGCAGCGGCAGCTTCTCCCCTGCGGCCGGTCTCGGCGCGGTTCATTTGCCGCTCTCCGGCCAGTAGCCCTGCTTTTTAAGGAAGCTGCGGCGGTAGAACGGCTGGATGCCGTACTGCGCGATCAGCTCGTAATGCAGCTTTGTGGGGTAGCCCTTGTGCTTTGCCAGCTGATACTGCGGGTACTGCTTGTCCAGCTCCAGCATATAGCGGTCTCGGCTGACCTTGGCCAGTACCGAGGCCGCGCCGATGCTGGCGCTGGTGGCATCGCCCTTGACCACTGGCTGTGCCGGGATCTGCAAGCCTGCGGGGGTACGGTTGCCATCCACCAGCACCAGATTGGGCACGATGTCCAGCTCTTCCACCGCCTGCTGCATCCCGCCCATGGTGGCGTTCAGGATGTTTTCCCGGTCGATGACCTCCGGCCCCACAAAGATGATGCGGTAGGCCAGCGCTTTTTCGCAGATCTCGTCAAACAGCGCCTCGCGCTTTTTTTCGGTCAGCTTTTTGGAATCGTTGATGCCGTACACCGGGTTTTCCGGGTCCAGAATGCAGGCCGCCACGCACACCGGGCCGCAAAGCGGGCCGCGCCCGGCCTCGTCCACACCGGCAAAGCAGCCGTACTGGCTGCGCACCTCGGCGTCAAAGGCGTACAGCGGAGCGGAGATTTCCTCGTCCGAGCGGCGCTTCATTCCTCGTCCTCCCCGGCAAAGTCGGCCAGATCATCCCGCTGCGGCGGGCGTTCCAAAGAGATGCGACCCCACTTGCAGGCGCGGAACTCGTCCACCAGCATGATGGCGCAGCGCTCGGTATTCACCTCGCCGCCGCGCACCAGCAGCCCGCGCTTGCGGCCAATGGCTTCCAGTAGCTCATAGGGCGGAAGTGCCAGTGTTTCGGCATCCAGCTTGTAGCGCTGTGCCACAAGGTCAGGATAGTTGCGGCGCACCTCGTCCAGCAGGTTCATGGCCAGTTCTTCCACATCCAGAATATCGTCCTTGATGGAGCCGATAAAGGCCAGATTGGAGGCGATGGTCTTGGAATCGAACTTTTTCCACAGCACGCCGGGCATATCCAGCAGGTCAAACTTTTCGGTGCTGACCCACTGCTTGCCCTTGGTCACACCGGGGCGGTCTGCCGCCTTGGCGCGGGCAGAACCTGCAAAGGTGTTGATAAAGGTGGATTTGCCCACGTTGGGGATACCGCACAGCATCACCTGCGTTTTGGCACCGCCCATGCCGCGGTTCTGACGGCGCTCCAGCAGACCGGAAAGCTCCTTTTCAATGGCCACCTTCACGGCGTTTGCGCCGCCCTTCTGCTTGGCGCTGATGGCCACGCAGCCGGCATCTGCGGCGTGGAAGTAGCGGATCCACTCCTCGGTCACAGCCGGGTCGGCAAGGTCGGCTTTGTTCAGCGCATAGAGCTTGGGCTTGCGGTCGGTAATGCGTTCGATCTCCGGGTTCAGGCTGGAAAGCGGGATGCGCGCGTCCAGCAGCACAAGGCTGGCATCAACGTGCTGGATTTCCTGCTCCATCATGCGCAAAGTCTTGGTCATGTGGCCCGGGAACCACTGAATATTGTACTGGTTTGCAAACCGGGTATCCATTTCGTTCATTTTACCACCCCAAAATCTGTAAAGGGCATAAAGCACAACAGTACCTTGCCCAGAATATCACGCTCGTCAATGCAGCCGACATAGGAGGAGCGGCTGTCCAGCGATTCATTGCGGTTATCCCCCATCACAAACAGGGTGCCCTCCGGCACTGTGAACGGGAACTGCACATCGTAGCCCAGATAGGTAGGGGCTGCAATGTAGTCTTCCTGCAAAAGTTCGCCGTTCACCGTGACCGTACCGGCGTCATAGTCGATGCTGATGGTGTCGCCGCCCTTGGCGATGATCCGCTTAACCAGCGGTTTACCGTAGACGGTGTAGCTGTCCACGATAACCACATCGCCCCGCTGCGGGGTGTAGCCTGCCGCCCAGACGATAAGCTTATCGCCGTGGGTCAGGGTGGGCACCATAGAGCGTCCATCCACCTGAATGATGCGGAAGAAAAACGAAAAGATCAGTACCAGCACCAGCGCTGCGGAGATAAGCGCTTCGTACCATTCCAGCATGCCCTGCCCACGCACGGCGGGGACAGACTGCTGCTGTTTTTCCATAGCTTAGCCACCAGCCTTTCCTGATTTTACACATACGCCCGGGCTTTGAAAAAGAAAAAAGGGACAACAAGTTGTCCCTTTTCTCCCGGTTTCAAATCGGGGATGATCAAATATCGCTCTTGACCTTGGCAGCCTTGCCCGTACGGCCACGCAGATAGAACAGCTTTGCGCGGCGGACCTTGCCCTTGCGGACAACAGTGACCTTCTCAACGAAGGGGCTGTTGACGGGGAAGACACGCTCGATGCCGACACCGTAAGCCACGCGGCGAACGGTGAAGGTCTCTGCAACGCCGCCGTGCTTCTTAGCGATGACAGTGCCCTCGAAGGCCTGAATGCGCTCACGGTCGCCGTCCTTGATACGAACATCAACGCGGACGGTATCGCCAACGTTGAACTGAGGCTTTTCAGCCTTGATGCTGCCTTCAGAAATAATTTTCAGTGCGTCCATTTTTGAATCCTCCATTTGTTTTTAGACGTTCATGCACGGCATAGCCGTCAGAGGACCGCCCGTTTAATGATAAATACTTGTCATTAACCCCGCTGTGGTCTCAGCGGACACTAACGCCCTAATAGGATAGCACAAAACCGGCTTGAATGCAAGCAATTTAGCGAAAAATCTTGCAAAAATTTTCTGTTTTGCCTGATAGACGGACTTTTGCGCAGCTTTAGACAAACAGCTGCCGGTCTGCCGTCAAAAACTTGGTGCGCAGAATGTTGGCACTTGCGGCGGGCAGGCCGAACTTTTCTTCCAGAAAACCGGTGAGCAGCGAGGGGTTCAGGTTCAGCTCCTGCGCAGCGGGCAGGCACAGTTCCAGCTGCACGGTGTCTCCCAGTACAGTATAGCTAAGCTGCGGGATATGCTCTTTAAGGTTCACGATCTTTTTGCCGCGCTTGCTGTGCTTTTCCACGGGGGCTGTCTCCAGCGCATTATACTGCTCCAGCACCGCAGCGGCAGCCGCCGGGTAGCTGATGCGGTAGCAGGCAAAGGCGATGCTGTCCGCCTTCATTTCCACCGGAGCCACCCGGGTAACATGGATACCGGCGGGCATAATGGCGTTGAGGGCGGTCTGCCACTGGGCAAAATCCGGGGCTTCAGCCTCGGTCTTGACGTCCACGCACTCGCACTCGCTTTCCTGCCCCAGCGAGAGCGGGCAGGCAAAGGTCATGTAGATATGGGGGTTGAAGCCCAGCGTATGCCACACCGGCAGACCGCTGCGCTTGAGCACCCGCTGCATCACCCGCTGCAGGTCCAGCAGGGAGATATAGGAGGCTTCATTTTTCTTTTCAAACGAGATTCTGACTGTAATCAAAGCAGGGACCTCCTAACAGATGGTTGGCACCGCATGCGTTGCAGGCACGGTTGCAGGGCGGGGTGGTCTGGGCGGCCAGAGCCTTGTTGTACTCCCGCACCAGATACTCGTGGGTGATGCCGTAGTCCATGTGAGACCACGGGGTCACCTCGTCCAGCGCGATGGGGCGCTGGCAGTAGAAGGCGGGGTCGATGCCCAGGTCTGCAAAGGTCTGCATCCAGGTATCGTACTTGAAGCACTCTTCCCAGCCGTCGAAGTAGCAGCCGCGCTTATAAGCCTCCACGATGACCGGGGCAAGGCGGCGGTCGCCCTTAGCGAACACACCCTCCAAAAAGCTGGTGGTGCTGTCGTGGTAGTTCACCTTGATCTTGCGACTGTGCACGCTTTCCAGCAGGTGCTTCTGCTTGGCCTGCAGGGTCTCGGCGGTATCCATGGGCACGAACTGGAAGGGGGTGTGTGGCTTGGGCACAAAGCAGGCGCAGCTAATGGTCACCTGCACGCCGCGTCCCTTGGCGTGGTTCGTATTCTTGTAGTAGAGGTCTACCACCTTCTGAGCAGTCTCGGCAATACCCTCGATATCCTCCATGGTCTCGGTGGGCAGGCCCATCATGAAGTAAAGCTTGACCGAGGTGTAGCCCGCGTTAAAGGCGATGGTGCAGGTCTTTTCGATCTCGTCCCAGGTGACGTTTTTGTTGATGACATTGCGCAGGCGCTGGGTACCGGCCTCGGCAGCAAAGGTCAGTCCGCTCTTGCGCACCTTGGTGGTCTTTTCAATGAGGCTCTGGGAGAAGTTGTCCACGCGCAGGGAAGGCAGCGACAGGCTGACGTGCTCCTTGGGTGCCCACTCGTTCAGATCGTCCAGCAGTTCTTCCAGCTGACCGTGGTCAGAGGTGGAAAGGCTGGAAAGGCTCAGTTCTTCGTAGCCGGTGTTGGCACACAGATCCTGCGCCGCCTTGTTCAGCAAACTGGCATCGCGCTGGCGCATGGGGCGGTACAAGAAGCCTGCCTGACAAAACCGGCAGCCGCGCACACAACCGCGCAACACCTCGATGCTGGCGCGGTCCTGAATGGCGCCCACCATGGGCACCACAAAGTTTGTGGGCGGGGCAAACTGGTTCAGATCCTTGATGATGGCTTTGGTGATGCGTGCGGGGATGCCCGGCTCGTTGGGGGTGATGGCCTTCACTCTGCCATCCTCGTGGTAGGTGACATCGTAGAAAGCCGGGATGTACACGCCCGGGATCTTTGCAATGTTGAGCAGCAGCTGTTTTTTGGAGATGCCCTCTTTTTTAGCCTTTTCGATCTCGGCGCAGATGGCGGGCAGCTGGTTCTCGCCCTCGCCCAGTTGGATAACATCAAAGAAATCCGCAATGGGCTCAGCGTTGCAGGCGCAGGGGCCGCCCGCTACGATCAGCGGCCAGCGGTCATCACGGTCTTTGGAGTAGAACGGGATGCCCGCCAAGTCCAGCATGGCAAGGATATTGGTATAGGAAAGCTCGTACTGCAAGGTAAAGCCCACAGCATCAAAGGCCGTGAGAGGGTCCTTGCTCTCCATGGTGTACAGCGGCAGCTGCAGGCGCTCCATCTCTGCCTTCATATCCAGCCAGGGCATAAAGGCGCGCTCGCACCACCAGTTTTCGTGGCTGTTGAGCAGCTCGTACAGGATCTTTTCGCCCAGAAAGGACATTCCCACCTCGTAGGTATCCGGGAAGCAGAAGGCAAAGCGCACATCCACCTTGTCCTTTTCTTTATAGATACTGCCGGGCTCGCCGCCGGTATAGCGGCCGGGCTTCTGCACCCGTCCCAGCGCTTCTTTCAGTTTGGGATCAAACATCGGGTCCTCCATAAACAATCCGTTTTTTGCGTTCTTTTTATTTTACCCCAAATGTGCCGGTTTTGCAATCGTTTCCGGCGGGTTGTGTGCACTTTCCGTATTTTTGCCGCCAGAGCGCCCCTGCATACGCCGCCATCTGTGCACCGTCCAGCGGCGGCACCGGCAGCAAATTGAACAGCCCCGTGAGCAGATTTGCCGCCCAGAACGCGCTGCCGCGGATGGTGGTGGTCTGCGCAAGACGCACCGCCCATACCCAGGCAAGGGCAAAGTTGACCGCAGGCCCGGCGGCGGCAAGCACGAACCGCTGGCGCGGGGACAGCCTCTCCCCTGCTGTGTGCATACAAAAGCCGGTCATGGTCACCTCAATGACCGGCAAATGCCTTTGCTGGATGCAGTAGACAAAAATGTGCCCCAGTTCGTGCAAAACAGCCGCCAGCAGCCCCAGCCGCAGAAAGCCGCTGGCATCAAAGTAGAGCAGTAGGTACACCACACCGCACAGCAGTACCGGGTCCCGGAATACCAGTTTCCCCACCCGTACCCGGCTCATGGGACATTCTCCAGCAGGGCGGCGGGGTCGCAGGCAGCGCCCTGCTGCCACAGTTCCAGATGCAAGTGTGCACCGGTGGCGCGCCCTGTCTGCCCCACTGTGCCCAGCGTCTGCCCGGCCTGTACCACCTCTCCCGGGCGGACATAGAGGTATTGCAGGTGCGCATAGCGGGTCTCGCAACCATCAGGGTGCAGGATACGCAGATGGTTGCCGTAGCTTGGACTGTATGCCGCTGCAGTCACCACACCATCCTGCACTGCCCGCACCGCTGTACCCTCCGCACAGGCAAGGTCGAGCCCGGAATGAAACGCAGGTTTGCCGGTAAAGGGGTCTGTCCGCGCGCCGTAGGCGTCCGTGATGCGCCACACCGCAGTATCCAGCGGAAAACAGTACTTTTTCGTATTCCGCGCGGCCTGCACCGGTAGTGCAGCCAGCAGGCAGAGTGCCAGCCCTGCCAGCACCAGCGCCACAACGCCACAATGCCGTCTGCGTGTTTTTGCTGCCTGTCCGCTCTGTTTCGCCCGCATACGCTGTCCCCCCTATCCCGAATAGTGTATGCACAAGCAACGGGCGGGAGAACATAAACAAAAAAGCAGAGCCGCCGCACAAATTTCTGCGCAGCAGCTCTGGCTTTGGTTTACATGACTTTACAGATCAGCGCCGGAAAAAACTTCCGATGCGTTCCAGCAGGCTCTTTTTCTTAGGTGCGGTGACAACAGGCTTTACAACCGGGCGGGGTGCAGCCGGAGCTTTGGGGGCGGGCTGCGCAGCGCGGGGCTTATTGTTCAGCATCTGCTCCAGCGCCTCGTAGTGGTCGGGCTGCTGCGCCGTGGCGGCCTTTTCGGCCTTTTCCGGTGCAGGCTGGAACACATGGGGCAGCTCCTGCTTCAGCTGCTCCACGGTAACTTCCTGACAGACTGCCGCCGGTTTTTCTGCTTCCGGGGCAGGGGTGGTGCACTTCCACGGCTCGGGGCGCTGCCAGTCGTTGCGCAGCAGCTCGTACATGCCCATCTGACTGTTGACCAACGGCTCGCCCTCGGCGGGCTTTACCTTCTGGTAGTTGCCGCTGGCATCCATGACCCTAGCGTTGACATTATCCCGCAGCTGCAGCTGAAGGATATCCGTGAGTTTTTGCACCAGAGCGGGATCCTCCACCCGCACGCCCACCTCTACGCGGCACTCGGTATTGCGGGTGAGGAAGTCACCGGAGGCAATGTAGATGCGGGTGTGGGTGCCATCGAAGAAGCTATAAATGCGGCCATGCTCCAGATACCGTCCCACCAGACTGCGGATGTGCAGGTTCTCGGTCTTGCCGGGCACCTCTGCGCGCACGCAGCAGATGCCGCGCACGATCATATCAATGCGCACCCCGGCGCAGCTGGCTTCCTGCAATTTGAGGATGATGTCCCGGTCACTGATGGAGTTGTTTTTCAGGATCATGGAAGCCGGACGTCCCATGCGGGCGGCAGCGATAACGTGATCCATCTCGTCCAGCAGCACGCTCTTGAAGCGCAGCGGGGCCACCAGCATCTTGTCGCTTTCTTCGGTAAGCTGCTGCACGGCCAGATTGCGGAACACCTTGGAGGCTTCCTCGCCGATGCGCTCGTCTGCGGTGATGAAGGAATAATCGGTATACAGTTCGCTGGTTTTTTCGTTGTAGTTGCCGGTACCAATCTGGGTGATGTAGGAGTAGCCCTCTGCGCCCTTGCGGGTGATGAGGGTCAGCTTGGAGTGCACCTTGTAATCCTCGAAGCCGTAGATGACGGTACAGCCGGCGCTTTCCAGCTGCTTGGACCAGTCGATGTTATTCTGCTCGTCAAAGCGGGCGCGCAGCTCCACCAGCGCTACCACTTCCTTGCCGTTTTCGGCAGCTTCCATCAATGCCTGCACGATCTGGGACTCCCGCGCCATGCGGTAGAGGGTCATCTTGATGGAGATGACGTCCGGGTCCTGTGCGGCCTTTTTGAGCATGGCGATAAAGGGGCGAATGGACTGGTACGGGTAGCTGAGCAGCACGTCATGCTTCTGTACCTCGGCAGCCAGATCATAATCCGGCGGCGGCAGCATGGGGCGCGCGGGGGTGTAGAACAGTGCCGGATGACCCTCGGCCTCCATGCGGCCGGAAAGCTTGAAGAAGAAGCTCAGATCCAGCGGGCTCTTTTGCAAGAACACCCGCTTGCGGGTCAGTTCCAGACGGCTGCACAGCAGCCGCTCCACCTCCGGTGCGGGGGCGGGAGTGATCTGCAAACGGACAGCGGCCAGCTTGCGGCGGCGCCGGAGCAGCTCGGTCATGATCTCACGGTAATCGATATCGTGATCCATCATGCCCTCTTTTACGTCGATATCTGCGTTGCGGGTGACCCGGAACAGGCATTTTTCCTGCATAGAATCCTTGCCGAAGATGCTGGACGCATAGTGCAGTACCAGCTCCTCAGTGAGGGCAAACTGCACAGCGCCGTCCTTTTTGATGAAGTGCAGCCGCTCCATCTGGCTGGAGATGGGCACGATGCCAAGGCTCTGCTCCTGCGTGTGCTTTTCCTTGAGCAGCACGCCAAGATAGATCTCCTTGTTGCGCAAAAACGGGAACGGGTGGCGGTTATCCACGATCTGCGGGCTGAGGATGGGGAATAGCTCGGACTGGAAGTATTTTTTCCAGAGATGCTCTTCTTCCTTGGTCAGGTGGTCGAAATCCACCTTATGGTAGGCGTTCTCTGCCAAATTTTCCAGCGCTTTTGCGTAGAATTTATCGCATTCTTCTTGCAGCTGCGCCGTTTTGGGCATAATGGCGGCAAGCTGCTCGGCGGCAGTCATGTTGGTCTTGTTTTCCCGCTTTTCCTTTTTGGTCTTGCTCTGCTCAAGGTTTGCGCGCTCCTGCAAGGAGCCCACGCGCACCATGAAAAACTCGTCCAGATTGGAGCCGTAAATTGCCAGAAACTTGATCCGCTCGCCCAGCGGGACGTTTTTGTCCTTGCCCAGCGCCAGAACGCGGCGGTTGAAATCCAGCCAGCTCAGTTCGCGGTTGATAAAGATCGATTCGTCACTCATAACAATAAATCTCCGTATTTCCTCTTTGACCAAGGCAGCAAGCGGGCTACACCCTAGCGGACATACGCCTGCCCTGCCCATGAATCCACCATTGCTTGGGTAATGCCCGGCACCTGTGCCGCATCCTCCACCTGTGCAAACGGGCCGTGCTGCGCCCGGTAGTCCAGAATGGCCTGTGCATTGTGGGGGCCGACACCGGGCAGGGTGCACAAAGCGTCTGCATCGGCTGTGTTCAGTTCCACCTGCGTATACGCTGCCAGCTCCTTTGTGTCCGGCAGTGTCTGCGGCGTTTGCGCTTGCAGCGGCACTGCAAACCGGAACGCCAGCACAGCACAGACCCCTGCGGCGGCAAGACACAGCAGCAGGAACAGCTCCTCGCGGCGTTTTTTGTTTTGCATAGGCTTCTTCTCCCATTCTACCTGATTTTTTGCTAAAAAGAAAGCCCTCTGCAGAAAAATTGCAGAGGACCTTGCATAAGTTTTACACAGATTTTTCAGCGGCACGCACCATGCGGTACAAAACCTCCACGGCAGCGCCACCGGCGGCATCCGTCAGGGTGACCTGCCCGGCGGCAAGGCGCAGTTCTGCCGGGGCATCGGCAGCCACGGCGCTGTGCTCCACAGCCTGCACCAGTTCCAGCATGGGCTGACCGCCCGCCAGCGCCAGAACCTGCTCTGCACCCACCTGCGCCATGGTGCAGACGGTGTCCAGCATTTCCCGTCCGGAGATCCGCTTGGGGGTGAGGACAAGGGTGTCCGGGGCAATGCGCTCACCCAGCAGGGCAACACGATCCCCGATGGCCTTTTCTGCCAACGAGATCAGGGGCACAGACTTGCTGTCCTGATACAGCAACACCCGCAGCACCTGCTCGGGGTGGATATCGGCGGCGTTCGCCAGCAGATACGGAGTCCACTCCTGCCGCAGATGGCGCTCCAGTGCATTGCTCATGCGCAGCACCCGGGTGGTGCCGTCCTGCATCTGCACGGCAACGCCCACACCGGGGGTGTCCGGCAGGCAGGCAAAAAGCTCCTGCTGCTGGGCAAAGCTGCACAGAGGCACCCGGTTGCCGTCGGCATAGTGGTAGGCCATGGTGCCGCCGCACACCAGCGCAGGCGCAGCCAGACGCACGCTGCCCAAAATAGAGCGTACCGCGCGCGGAGAGCGCTGCGAAAAAACGGTCAGTCTGCCGCCGCGGCTGCTGAACAGCTGCAAAACGTCCCGCACCACCTGGGTCAGATTGCCATCCTCGCCCAGCAGCAGGTTATCCAGATCACAGAGCACCAGAGTGGATGCCAGAGAATCGTTCATGTGTTTTTCCTCCTGAGTGTTGCGAGAAAATGGGTAAAGTAGTCCGGCAGCTCGGAATCAAACCGCAGCTGCTCCCCGGTGATGGGGTGGACAAAACCCAGCGTTTTGGCGTGCAGACACTGCCCGTGCAGGCTGGTGATGCAGTTGTGGGGGCCGTACACCGGGTCCCCTGCCACCGGGTGGTGAATGGAGGCCATGTGTACACGGATCTGATGGGTGCGGCCGGTCTTTAGGCGACATTCCAGCAGGGTGAACTCCCCCAGCCGCTCCAGCACCTTATAGCCGGTGTAGGCATACTTGGTGTGGGGCTCATTTGCCGGGTAGACCGCCATTTTTTTGCGGTCGGTCTTGCTGCGGCCGAGGTTTGCTTCCACAAAGCCCTCGTCCTGCGCAAAGCCGCCGTAAACTACCGTCTGGTAGGCGCGTTCCACGCTGTGCACTGCCATCTGCTGGGAAAGGCCGATGTGGGTGGCGTCGTCCTTTGCCACCACCAGCAGGCCGCTGGTGTCCTTATCGATGCGGTGGACGATGCCGGGGCGGATCTCACCGCCAATGCCGGAAAGGCTGCCCTTGCAGTGCCACAGCAGGGCGTTGACCAGTGTGCCGTCCGGGTTGCCGGGTGCGGGGTGCACCACCATGCCCTTGGGCTTGTTGACCACCAGCAGATGGGCGTCCTCGTAGACGATCTCCAGCGGAATATCCTGCGGCACGGCCTCGATGGGCTTTGCGTCTGGGATCTCCAGCAGCACGGTGTCCCCTGCCTTGAGTTTCAGGCTTTTGGCCACGGCCTTGCCGTTACACTGCACATGCCCCTCGGCCACCAGCGCCTGCAGCGCCGAGCGGGACAGGCCGGTGTCCTCGCCGCTGAGAAAGCGGTCGATACGCTGACCGGCAGTCTCCTGCTCTACGATAAATTCACGCTGTTCCATAATTTACTGCTCCTTGGAAGCGGCGTCATCGGCGTGCACTTCGTCCAGAAAGATCACCAGCACCCACAGTGCCACGCCCACGCAAACGCAGATATCTGCAAAATTGAACACAGCAAAGCGCATGAACAGCAGGTTGATGTAATCCACCACCTCGCCGTTGAGCACACGGTCGATCAGGTTGCCGATGCCGCCGCCCAGCACCAGCACCAGCGCTGCCTGCTGCAGGCGCTTGCCGCGGCTGCGGAAAAACAGGCCATAGGCGACCGCCAGCAGCGCCGCGCTTGTGGCGATGATCAGGAACAGCTGCTTGCCGCTGAGCAGGCTGAAAGCCATGCCCGGATTGAGCACGAACCGCAGCTCCACCACATGGGGGATGAACGGCATAGCGCCTACCGGCTGCAAAACCTGCACTGCCCACAGTTTGATCAGCTGGTCGATGCCGATCAGCGCAGCCACAGCTGCCAGATTGAAGAGTACAAATGCCATTAGCTACCTCGTTTCTGTTATAAAAAACGGCGCTCCCCGTTCAAGGGAGCGCCGCCCTTTTTACAAAACAGATTTGTATTGATGCGGGACGCTTATGCTTCCACAACGCTGGCGCAGCGTGCGCACAGGGTGGGGTGTGCGGGGTGGCTGCCGATGGAAGCAGAGTACTTCCAGCAGCGCTCGCACTTGTCGCCGGTGGCGTGTGCAGCTGCAACGCCCAAGCCCTCGACAGCGCTGGCAGCGCCGCCCTCGCCCTTGACCAGTTCCACATGGGAGACGATCATCAGGTCGGCCAGCTCGTCCATGGGGATGCTGTTCAGCAGGTCATAGACGGCATCGCTGCAGTACAGGGTGACGGAGGCCTCCAGAGAAGCACCAATGAGCTTTTCGGCACGGGCCTGCTCCAGCACCTTCTTGACCTCGTCGCGCACGGCGATGAGCTGTGCCCACTTTGCCTTGAAGGCATCGTCGGCGGCGTACTGGCCAGCCTTGGGCATCTGCTCGAACACCACATACTTGTTCATGCCCTCGGTCTTGGGCATGAAGTCCCAGATCTCCTGACTGGTGAAGCACAGGATGGGGGCAATGATCTTGTCCAGAGCAACAAGGATCTTGTACATGGTGGTCTGGGCGGCCTTGCGGGCGGTGCCGTTGGTGCAGTACAGACGATCCTTGGTGACGTCCAGATAGAAGTTGGACATGGCCACCACGCAGAAGTTGTACACAGCGTGGTAGACCTTATTGAAGTCGTACACAGCGTAGCCTGCGTTGGTGTTGACGATCAGGTCATCCAGCGCAGCCAGTGCCCAGCGGTCGATATCCTGCAGCTGGTCGTCTGCCACACAATCGGTGTTGGGGTCAAAGCCGTCCAGATTGCCCAGAATAAAGCGGGCGGTGTTGCGGATCTTACGGTAAGCCTCGCTGAGCTGCTTGAAGATGTTCTTGCCGGCGCGCACGTCCACGGTGTAATCGGAAGAAGCCACCCACAGACGGATAATATCGGCGCCGTAATCCTTGATGATCTCGCTGGGCTCCACGCCGTTACCGGCGCTCTTGTGCATCTGCTTGCCCTGCTCGTCCACAACCCAGCCGTGGCACAGCACGGACTTATAGGGTGCGCAGCCCTTGCTTGCAACGCTGGTCAGCAGGCTGGACTGGAACCAGCCGCGGAACTGGTCGCCGCCTTCCATATACATATCGGCGGGGAAACGCAGCTCGGGGCGCTCGTCCAGCACGGCAGCATGGGTGGAGCCGGAGTCGAACCAGACGTCCATGATGTCGGAATCCTTCTCCCACTCGGAAGCGCCGCACTTCTCGCACACTTCGCCTGCGGGGATGATCTGCTCGGCATCGTACTTATACCATGCGTCAGAGCCTTCCTTGCGGAACAGGGCGCTGACAGCCTTGATGGTAGCATCGGTGATGTGGTAGGTGCCGCACTTCTTGCAGTAGAAGGCGGGGATGGGCACGCCCCAAGTGCGCTGGCGGCTGATGCACCAGTCGTTACGGTCGCGCACCATGCCGGTCATGCGGTCATGGCCCCAATCCGGCATCCAAGTGACGGTATCAATTGCCTTGTACACGTCCTCGCGGAACTTGGCAATGGAGCAGAACCACTGTTCGGTAGCGCGGAAGATGATGGGATGATGGCAGCGCCAGCAGTGGGGGTACTGGTGCTTGATGTGCACCTGACCCATCACAGCGCCGGAAGCAGTCAGGTCGGCCAGAATGGTCTTGTTGGCTGCCCACACGCGCTGACCAGCGTACTTGCCGGCCAGCTCGGTCAGGTAACCGCCGTCGTCCACAGGCACGGTGATGGGCACCTGCGGATACTTCTGGCAGACGTTGAAGTCGTCCACGCCGTGACCGCCTGCGGTATGAACGCAGCCGGAACCGCTTTCCAGCGTGACGTGGTCGCCCAGAATGACCCAGCCCTCCTTGGGCAGGTAGACGTGGTTATAGCGCATCAGCTCGAACTCAGCGCCGGAAACGGGCTCGCCCACGATCTCATAGTTCTCGATGTGGCAGGCGTCCATAACGCTCTTGACCAGATCGGTGGCCATGATGTGGTACTCCTCGCCGATCTTGACGAAGGAGTACTCGAACTGACCGTTCAGGCAGATAGCCTCGTTGGCGGGCAGGGTCCAGGTAGTGGTGGTCCAGATGACGAAGTAGGTCTTATCCATGGGGATGCCGTACTTTGCCAGCACACCGTTGGGATCCTGCGAGACGTGGAAACGCACAAAGATGGAATCGCAGTCGTCCTCGCCGTACTCGATCTCGGCTTCTGCCAGTGCGGTGCGACAGTCCGGGCACCAGTACACGGGCTTGAGGCCCTTGTAGATGTAGCCCTTCTTGGCCATCTCGCCGAAGATCTCGATCTGACGTGCCTCAAATTCAGGCTTCAGGGTCAGGTAGGGGTGCTCGAAGTCACCAATGACGCCCAGACGTTTGAACTGGTCGCTCATGATGTCGATGTGCTCGGTGGCAAACTTTTCACAGATCTGGCGCAGCTCCAGCTTGGAGATGTCCTTCTTCTTGTCGCCGACCGAGGACAGGGCCTTCAGCTCAATGGGCAGACCGTGGGTATCAAAGCCGGGCACATAGGGAGCCTGGTAGCCCTCCATGTTCTTTTCGCGGATGATGATATCCTTAATGATCTTGTTCAGGGCGGTGCCCATGTGGATGTTGCCGTTTGCATACGGAGGACCGTCGTGCAGAATAAACTGGGGCTTGCCCTCGTTGTGCTTCATGAGCTGGTTGTACAGGTCGTTGTCGTCCCAGTCCTTGAGCATGACCGGTTCCTTTTTGGGCAGACCGGCGCGCATCTCAAACAGGGTCTTGGGCAGATTCAACGTGCTGTCGTACTGCGATTTGTTCTTAGCCAATGGTTTACACTCTCCTCTATTTTTGCGTTGGGTGCCTTACTCGCTGAACTTTACGCCCTGAAAAGCGTCGTAGTCCGGCTCGTCCGGCTTCATATCAGCAGGAGGCGGGTCCAGCTTGAGCTGGCTTTCGTCCTTTGCCCAGAAATCCTCGCTGCTGTCAGCCGCCTTGTCGTCATCGGCAGGGGCGGCAGGTTCGGTGGTTTCGGTCATTTCGGCAGGTTGCTCGGCCGGGGCTGCTGCGGCATCGGCTGCGGGGGCAGTCTCGGGCTGTGCGGCGGACTGCTCTGCGGCAGCTTCCTGCACAGGCTCTGCATCCTGTACGGGGGCGTCCTTTTCGGCTTCCTTAGCGTCCTTCTGGAACTCCGGCAGACGGCTCAAAGACTCCACATGGCTGCGGTACAAATTGAGCACATCCGCCTTGAAGCGGGTGACCTCCAGACGGACGCGGTCATACTCCCGCTCCTCAGCCAGACGCTTTTCGTTGGCCTCGTTCTCGATCTCGTCTGCGCGGTCGCTTGCCTTCTGCAGCAGCTCGTTGGCATCGCGGATGATATCGTCGCCCCGCAGGTTTGCGCGGTGGATGATCTCCTCAGCCTTCTGGTTTGCTTCGCGGATCACGTTTTCGCCCATGCGCTGGGCGTTGATCAGTGCGCTCTTGAGCATATCGCCGTCGGCCTCAAAGCTTTGCAGCTCGCCCTTGAGCTTCTGGTTCTCTGCAGTCAGATCAGCGATCTGCTTGCGCAGCTGCTCTGCCTGCGCATCGTTCTGCTGCAGCTGCTCCTCGACCTTGTCCAGAAAACGATCCACGTCTTCTGTACGGTAGCCGCGGAGGTTTTTTTCAAATTGTACAGAGCGGACATCCTGCGGAGTCAGCATAGTCATTTCCTCCCATAGCTTTTAATATTGAAAGAACTCAATGATAGAACGATCTTTTTTACTTTTCCCGGGCAATGCAGTCAGCCGGAAGCGGCCCTTGCCGCGCACGGTGAACACATCCTGCTCGTATACGGGAGCATGGGGCTTTTCTACCGGCAGATGGTTGATCTCTACCCTGCCCGCCTCGATCAGTTCCGCAGCGGTGCCGCGGCTGACGTGCAGCATGGCAGAGAGTACCGCGTCCAGCCGCAGGGAGGACACGGTGGCGGTGAGCAGCTGCCGCTCCGGTGCCGGGAAGGCCGGGATCTCTTCCGGCTCCAGCAGGCGGGTGGACACCTCTGTGCGTCCCGCCTGACACAGCTCCCGGCAGATAAGCTTTGCTGCCGGTTCCAGCGCGAACACATAGGCCGTGCCCGGCGCATCGGCAGGCAGCAGGATATCGCCCAGCGCCTCGCGCTTGAGGGCAAGCCCCATCAGGCTGCCCAGATAATCCTTGTGCGCCGGAAGCCCCGCACCGGGCAGCGCCCGGCATTGCAGCTGTACGCAGCGCACCGGACACTCGCCATAGCTGTACTCTGGCTCCAGACAGAGCACCCGGCGCTCGGCCTCGGGCCAGCCGCCGTCAAAACGCCAGCCGTCCCGCACACCGACACGCCCCAGTGCCGCCCGGGCAAGATCCTGTTCCCGGTCGCTGAGGAATGCAGAGTACCGGGCTATGCCGCGGGAAAAAGCCGCATCGGCAATATCCTCGATATGCCGCATAAGGTAGCGTTCCTCATCATTGCGGGCGGGCACAAAGCCCCGCACCGCACCAGCTGCCGGATCAATAGAATGCGCCATTGTTCTCCAGCTCGTCCAGCAGATCGCCCATGATATCCACGTTGTACGGGGTAATGATAAAGGTACTGTTGGCTACGCGCTTGATCTGGCCGTTGTTGGCATAGGCCACGCCGGACAAAAAGTCCACCAGACGGCGGGAGACCTCCTTGTTGGTGGACTCCAGGTTCAGCACCACGGTACGCTTGTTGTTCAGATGATCGGCAATGGTGCTGGCATCCTCGAACCGCTCGGGCTTGACCAGAACCACCTTGAGCTGGGTGGTGGCATGGATGTTGACCACCTTGTTCTTCTTGCTGGTGCCCTCGGCAGGCTCCTCGGTCTCTTCGTCCATCCCGATGCCAACGCCGCTGTTGTTGTTCACCATCTGGGGGCCGTCATCGATGTACTGGTCCTCGTACTCGTCCCCTTCGCCCATCAGGCCCTTCTTAATGCTATCCAGCAAAGACATAATTATCTGCTCCTTTCATTCGGGCAGCGCCCGGCTGCCTGGCGTTCTTTGCAAAAAGAATGCAAATAGCTTTTACTATTATCTGATTTTTTGCAGCAGATGTCAATAACTACAAAAGTTTTCCGTCATATAAATTTTGTCCGGAGACGATTATTTCGTCATAAAGCCTTACCTGACTGACAGAACCGTCCGTTCCCTTGGGCAAAACAAGGATGTAATCGTCTTCCGAGATCAGCGGATGGTCGGCATCCACCGGGTCGATCTTGCAGAAACGGGCGATGTTGCCGTACTTGACGTACACGCCGGGAATATAGTTTTCGCCCTGCGTCTCGGCCTCGGTGCCGTCCTCCTTGAGGTAGTGCACCGCTGCGGCGGGAACCCGCAGGCCGGTGCTCTCGCCGGTGCTGATGCGTGCGCGGGCGTGGTTGAGGCACAGCACATCGCCGTTGATGGAGTTGCATTGCAGCACAAAGCGGGCAACATCCTTTTCTGCATCAATGGTCACCTCGGAAACGGTGGCGCGCAAGGCAGCATCGCTCTGGCCGGGGAAGCTGATCTCCACCGCCGTGCGCAGGGGCTTACCGTCCGCGCCCAGCAGCTTTTCGGCCTGCTTTGCGGAGCACACCCCGGCGTACTGCCAGCTGAACCCGGCCACCAGCTTGCCTACGCAGCCATCCAGCGGCATCTCGGGGTCAGAGTCCAGATAGGCTTTAAGCTGCTCCGGGCTCTGCGCCAGAATGTCCGCAGCACCGGCATTCAGCCGTCCGCTGCTGGCAGCTCGGACAAAGTAGCCGGTAGTGGGGGCGGCGATCTGGGTGGGGTTGCCCAGCTGTGCCTGCACGGTCTGTGCCTGCTGGGCAAGCAGTGCGATCTGATCCGCAAAGCCGGCGGTATCGCCGGTGGTGATCCACAGCTTGTTCTGCGCCAGCAAATAGGCATCGGTGCTTTCGTCCACATCGCTGTATTGGGCGGTGTCCAGTGCGTCCAGCAGGTCATACAGCGCACCGGAGCGCTCCTTGAGCAGGCCGTCCAGCTGGGTGGCTGCGGTGTTCTGGGAGCGCTGCAACAGGTCGATCTGGCTGGTGAGCTGGGTCAGCTGCTGGCGCAGCACCGCCTGATTGGCGTCGGTATACAGCTCTGCAACGGCAGTGCCTGCCGACACCCGCTCGCCGTCCGAGACAAGGTAACCTAGATTGCCGCTGCCGGAAATGCAGGTCTCGTCAAACAGCAGCACGCCGTCCGCTTCAATGGTATCGGAGATGGTGATGGGCAGCGCCGTTTCGTAGACGTTCTGGGGGAAAAGGATGTGCGCCGCCTGCCAGCAGACATACGCTGCCGCCGCCAGCAAAAAGGCGGCCAGCACAGCCGCCAGCGTGGTAAGCGCAGAAAACTTGTGGCGCGGTTCCTGAGGGGTTTCCGGCATAAGGATCATCCTTTCAATAAAAAGTCTTGGGTCAGGCGCAAAGCGGTCTGTCGCACGTCCGCCGCCCCGGCGTCCAGCCATGTAACCCCGTCCATGTGGCGGAACCATGTCAGCTGGCGCTTGGCGTAGTTGCGGGAGGCCTGTTTGAGCTTTTCAGTGCAGACCTCAAGCGTGGCGGTCTGCTGGAAATACGGAAAAAATTCTTTATAGCCGATGGCCTGTGCGGCGGTGCGGAAGACTTCGCGGTTATGCCAGACGTATTCTGCCTCGGCCAAAAGCCCGGCCTCCAGCATTTTGTCCACCCGCAGGTCGATGCGGCGGTACAGCGCTGCACGGTCCGGGAAATCCAGCCCCAGCACAAGGCTGCGGTAGGGGCGCTCCGGCGGCAGCGAATCGGCCTTTTGTTCGCTTAGACGCTTGCCAGTGGCGCGGTAGTGTTCCAGCGCCCGCAGCACCCGTACCTTATTATTGGGGTGGATGACAGCGGCGGCTTCCGGGTCCACGGCTTGCAGTTTTGCGTACATGGCTTCCGGGCCGTTGGCTTCCAGTTCAGCGGTCAGCTGCTCGCGCAGACCATCCGGGGCTTTTTCGGCGGTGAAGCGCACCCCGTACAAAAGGCTCTGCACATACAGTCCGGTGCCGCCTACCAGCAGCGGCAGATGCCCCCGGGCAGTGATATCCTGGATATACTCCCCTGCCAGCGCGGTGAAATCCGCCACGCTGAAGGTCTTTTCCGGGGTGAGGATGTCCACGCCGTGGTGCGGGATGCCGCAGGTCTCCTGCGGGGTGACCTTAGCGGTGCCCACATCCAGACCTTTGTAGATCTGCATGGAGTCGGCACTGATGACCTCGCCGGAGAACTGCTGCGCCAGCGCAACGCCCAGCGCGGTCTTGCCGGTGGCGGTGGGGCCTACCACAGCCACCACGGCAGGTTTTGCATTATACGATGCGTCCAAACTGCTTTTCCAACTCCTTTCGGGTAAGCTTGAGCACGCAGGGACGGCCATGGGGGCAGAAGGGCGGCACCTCGCCGGAGAGGATCTTCTCGGCCAGTGCCATAAGCTCCTGCGGGGAGGACTTATCCCCCGCCTTGATGGCGGCGCGGCAGGAGATGGAGTGCAGCACCCACTCGGTGTGCTCGTTCAGCGCGTCCCGGCTGCCCTTGAGCAGGCGGTCGGCGATTTCCACCAGCAAATCCTCAGCGTTCTGCGGCTCTACGTCCGCAGGCACAGCGCGCAATAGCACAGTGCTGCCGCCAAAGTCGGCCACATCCAGCCCGGCGTTTTCCAGCAGGGGCTGATTTTCCAGCAGCGCCTGCTTTTCCTCTGCGGAAAGGTCGATGGCGGCGGGCTGCAACAGCAGCTGGCTGGGCACGTTGCCGTAGTTCGCGGCCAGCTTTTCGTACAGCTGACGCTCGTGGGCAGCGTGCTTATCGATCAGACACAGCTCATCTCCCCGCTCGGCCAGAATATAGGTGCGGAAAACCTCGCCCACATACCGCAGCGGCTCTTCCCCCTGCGGCACATCAAAGCCTAGCTGTTCCGGCTGCTCGGACTGCACGGGTTCTTCCGGCTGATAGGGTACCGTTGCGGCTTCGATCTCCGGGGCGGCAGGCACGGTATTCCATGCTGCCATGTGATCCAGCGGCGGGTCGGTTTCAGCGTCCGTTTCCGGATGCACGTCCAGCTGCGCCTCACCGGCTGCTGCCCGGAATGGCTGCGCTGCGGGCTGGACTTCAGTTGCATCCGGCTTTTCCGGGCTGTGAAGGGTGACCACCGGGTCCAGAATATCCTCTGCGGGGACAGACTGCCGCCACGAAGGCACAGCCGCCGCGCGGGCAGGCGGTGCGGGCTGTACCGGCGGGGTGTCTGCCGTAAAAGACGAGGTTTTCACCGGTGCAGCGGCAGGGCGCGGTGGCTGCGGGGCTTCCCAGCGCTGCGCGGGCAGCGTGCCGGGGTCTGCCTGACCCGGAATGACGGCAGAAAGTCCTGTAAAGTAATTATTCTTTACAGAATTTTCATCCTTAATATCGTTTTCTTTTTCAGTTTTCTCTTTTTCGTCTGCTTCAAAGGTAAAGCGGCGCTCCCCGGTGCCGGGCTGTGCCAGCGCCAGCTTGACCGCATGGTAAACGACATCGAACACATCGTTTTCCCGGGCAAAGCGGGCTTCGATCTTTGCAGGGTGGACATTGACGTCCACAAGGTCGGTGGGCATTTCCAGCAGCAAGATGCCGCCCGGGAACTTGCCCTGCATGGTCGTGCCCTTAAAGGCCATTTCCATGCCCGCCATGATGGTGCGGTTGCGCACATAGCGGCCATTGATGTAGAAATGCTGCATACTGCGGCTGGCGCGGCAACTCTTGGGTGGGGTGATCAAGCCGGTAACCCGGTACAGCCCTTCCTCGGAGTGCACCTCGATAAGGTCACGGCTGAACTCCCGCCCCAGCACCGCGTAGGCGGCGCTGCGCAGCTGACCATCGCCGGGGGTGACGTATTGCAGCTTGCCTTCCCGGATGAATTTGACGCTGACCTCCGGGTGGCTGAGCGCCACGTGCCCTACGTTATCTGCCACAAAGGTGCCCTCGCTGGAGTCCTTTTTGAGGAACTTCATGCGGGCGGGGGTGTTGTAGAACAAATCCTGCACCCGGATGGTGGTGCCCACAGCACGGGCGGCAGGCTCCCTGCCCTGCTCCTCGCCGCCGGAGATGCGGTAGCAGGTGGCAAACTCGTCCGCCTCGGTGCGGGTGAGCAGCTCTACCCGCGCTACGCTGGCAATGGAAGCCAATGCCTCACCCCGGAACCCCAGCGTATGGATGCTGTTCAGGTCATCCGGCTTTTCAATTTTGCTGGTGGCGTGGCGGATGAAAGCCGTTGGGATATACTCGGCATCAATACCGGTGCCGTTATCGCTGATCTCGATCAGCTTTACGCCGCCGGATTCAATGCTGACGGTGACCTGCGTTGCACCGGCATCGATGGAGTTTTCCAGCAGTTCCTTGACCACCGATGCCGGGCGCTCCACCACCTCACCGGCGGCGATCAGCTCCGCAGTATGCTTATCCAGAACATGGATGACTGCCATGGTCTTTTCCCTCCCCTGTGGTTGATTTTTACGGTCAGCCGTTCAGGCTGCCCTTGAGGGTCTTTTTCAACTCGTACAAAAAGTTCAGTGCTTCAATGGGAGTAAGCGTTTCCACATCCACGGCTTCCAGCTTTTCCATCATCTCGCTGGGCACTGCCGGGGAATTGTACTCCTGCAAGGCGTCAAAATCCATCTGCTCCACCTTGTTTTTGGGAGCAGAGGCTTCCAGCGTGCGCAGCACCTCGTGGGCGCGGCGGGTCACGCTGCCGGGCAGACCGGCCAGCTTTGCCACCTCGATGCCATAGCTGTCATCGGCAGGGCCGCGAACGATGCGGCGCAGGAAGGTGATATCCTCACCCCGCTTTTTCACCGCAATGTTGTAATTTTTCACGCCGCTGATGGTGCCCTCAAGGTCCGTCAGCTCGTGGTAATGGGTGGCAAAGAGGGTTTTGCAGCCCAGTCCCTTGGCAGGGTCGCTGATGTGCTCCACCACGGCGCGGGCAATGCTCATGCCGTCAAAGGTGGACGTGCCGCGCCCGATCTCATCCAGCACCACCAGACTGCGGGAGGTAGCGTTCTTCAGGATCTCTGCTACCTCGGTCATCTCCACCATAAAGGTAGACTGACCTGCCGAAAGGTCATCCGACGCGCCGATGCGGGTAAAGATGGCATCCACTACACCCACATGACACTCTCTGGCCGGAACAAAGGAACCGATCTGTGCCATCAGGGCAATCAGCGCATTCTGGCGCATATAGGTCGATTTGCCTGCCATGTTAGGGCCGGTGATGATGAGGCAGCGATCCTCACCGCAATTCAGGGTGGTATCGTTGGGTACGAACAGACTGCCCTTGAGCATCTGCTCCACCACAGGGTGGCGGCCCTCCACGATGGTCAGCTGGTCGCTCTCATCCACAGTGGGGCGGCAGTAGTTGTTTTCTGCTGCCACCTGAGCCAGAGCGGCCAGCACGTCCAGCTCTGCCACGGCGTTGGCTGTACGCTGGATGCGGTCGAGCTGGGCACCAATGCTTTCCAGCAGCTCATTGAAC
>ENA-UALZ01000106-UALZ01000106.1-human-gut-metagenome-genome-assembly--contig:-NODE-106-length-46693-cov-9.610060_pt1 | contig 46693 bp, 46 predicted proteins | sample MGYA00243706_ERZ654482 | MGnify/ENA primary metagenome ERZ654482 (study PRJEB26926, sample SAMN06164785) | human gut metagenome | biome: ENVO:00009003; feature: ENVO:2100002; material: ENVO:00002003...
GATTAGCTGCAGTCTCGTGGGCTCGGAGATGTGTATAAGAGACAGGCTATGCAGTTCCTCAACAACCTTTTGGGAGAGATCCCACAGAATACCAACAGCCTCGCTTTCTGTGATCCAGCCTAAATAGCATCCCCAGCGTGTCAGCATCGCCGCCCGGCCAATATCCCATCCAGCCATAAAACCGGGAGCATATTGACCTTTATACCGTTGTGCAAACCTCCATGCCCGGCAGGTAGACTCACGGTCATCCTCGTCCATAGTTTCGTCCATGAGTTCCTCCGGCGAAGATGCCTCACTATAAAGCTGATACCGCAGGATATAACCCTCCTGCGCCAGATAACGGATCATGTCCAGCAGATCACTCCGGCCATCTATCCCCCAGGAGCGGCGCACAAGGGACACGATTTTCTGCTCCATAACAGGAATATGTTCCTCCACATCCATACTATCCAGATCGTGACTGTTAAGGGTCGATAAAATACCGGACAGCAGGATGCCAAAGCGTTCCCATTTTACATCGTCTTTTTGATATGGGATCGCTTCTGGCTCAGGCATGGCCTCAAGCCGGGCCATTGTTTCTTCCAAGGTAGTATAGAGCTTTTCTTCCAGTTCCAGATCGAATGAGAGTTCTTCCTCATCGTCCGCATCTTCCATTTCCAGCGTTTCCAGAGCAGCCGCAAGTATGCCCATATCTTCTCCGAAAAGCTGTCCCATCAAGTCCCCAGCAGTAGCTGAAGTTGCCTCAGCAACTTTATCATTTACCATCTTTTGCAGCAATTCCTCATTAACAGCCATTTGAGCCATACTATCTGGCCCAAACATCTGTCCAAGAATTTCTACTTGACGTTGAGTATTAGCGGCAATCTGTTCTTCCACTTCGGCGGCAGACACAGATGCGCCTTTTTCAGAGCTGGGAACCTCAATTTTGCTAATTCGTTCCTCGTTCTTTTCCATGGTTTCTCTCATAGAAGCGAGTGCCTGTTTCCTAATCTCGTCTATATCGAACATTTTCAATCCTCCTTGTCCGGGGGGAGCGGATGCCATGCCGGAGGTTTTTTGTGACGTGTAAATAGCTTTTGGCAGCCTGTAAAATATATCGCAAGAAAGGTTTAACACCTTCTTGCGATATTTTTTTATCCAAAAATCCAAGGAATGAAGGGAGGGAGCGGGGATGAAGTACCGGCTGATGGACGACACCATGCGGGGCACCATCGCGGAAATGTACCGGGCGGGCTGCCGGGTGCCGGAAATCGCGGCGGAGGTTGGCCTCCATGAGACCAGCGTGTACCGGGAAATCAACCGGGGCCTGACGAACGAGCTGGACGAGAACGGGCGGTTCATCTATGACCCCGACAAGGCCCGCCTGGATGCCGCGCTGGCGCGCAGGAACAAGGGGAAGTTGAAGCCAACGGGTGACGGAAGGAGAAAACGGCATGGAAAAGCTGACGACAGAGCAGGCTGAAGCCCTGAACACGCTGCTGGCGGAGCAGACGCCGGAGCAGTGCATCATCACCATGAGGACGGCTATGAACGCCTTCATCAACAAGGTGTGCAAGGAAATCACGCCCTTCGCTGCCATCCAGTACGGGCGGCTGCTTCACCCGCTGACCCACGACATGGCCAGGCTGGAGGCGTTCCACGACGCCCTGATGAAGGAGACCAAGGAGGGCCAGGGCGATGCTGAATAGGACGGTCATCATGGGCCGGTTCACAGCTGACCCGGAGCTTCGGCGGACGCAGAGCGGAACGGCTGTTGCCAGCTTCACCCTGGCCGTCGAGCGGGACTTCAAGGGACAGAATGGAGATCGGGAGACCGACTTCATCGACCTGGTGGCCTGGAGCGGGACGGCGGAGCTGGTGGCCAAGTATTTCACAAAGGGCCGCATGGCTGTGGCGGAGGGCCGCATCCAGACCAGGAGCTGGACGGATAAGCACGACCAGAAGCGGAAGTCCACGGAAATCGTGGTGGAGAACATCTACTTCGCGGATTCCAAAGAGAAAGAACGGTACGCCCAGGAGCCTGGGTATGGAGGCTGGCCGCCCCAGGATGGATATGGCGGCCCGGCCTATTGAGGAGGGCAGGACAATGACGCAGAAAGAATACACCGTGACGATTCACGGGAACCGGATGTGGCGGCGGATGCAGGAAGAGGCTGCCCGCCGGAAGCGCCGGGGGCGCATCATACAGGGCGTTCACTGCCTGCTGACCGCCGCGCTGGCCATCGCGCTGCTGTGCGTCTGCCTGGGGGCGAAGGAGCCGGGGCAGCTGCCGGAGCCGGTGGCCGAGCAGCAGAATACAGTGGTGACGCTGAACACCATCTCCCCCTCTCCCCTGCCGGATACCACAACCGGCCAGTTGGCCAGTGACCTGGCCGAGGAGGCGGAGTACATAGCGAAGGCCCTGTACGGGGAAGCGCGGGGGTGCTCCACCACGGAGCAGGCGGCGGTGGTCTGGTGCATCCTGAACCGGGTGGACGACGAGAGCGGGCTGTGGCCGGACGACATCATCGGCGTGGTGACACAGGAGCACCAGTTCATCGGATACTCACCGGAGCACCCCGTGCTGCCGGAGCTGTATGACCTGGCCATGGACGTGCTGGAGCGCTGGCAGCTGGAGAAGGGCGGAGAGACCGACGTGGGCCGGGTGCTGCCTGCGGACTACTGCTACTTCCAGGGAGACGGGCAGCACAACTACTTCCGGCGGGAGTTCGAGGGAGGCCCGGACTGGGACTGGAGGCTGGAGACGCCGTATGAGAGGTGAAGGCGATGCGTGTCCTGGTGGCGTGCGAAGAAGGCCAGGCCGTAGCAAATGAACTGCGGCGGCTGGGACACGAAGCGTACAGCTGCGACGTAATTTCGTGCGGGGGGGCACCCTGAATACCACCTTCAAGTGGACGCCCTGGAGCTTCTGAAGATGAAGTGGGACATGATAATCGCGTTTCCGCCGTGCACATACCTGACTTCGGCTGGAGCTGTCCGACTGTTCAACAAGGACGGGAGCATCAAAGATCTGGAACGCTACGAGAAAGGGATAGAGGCTGCACGCTTTTTCAGAGCGTTTCTGGAGGCGGACTGCGAAAGGATTGCGGTAGAAAACCCCGCGCAGATGAAATGCTTCGGGCTTCCGAGGTACACACAGCATATAGAGCCGTACCAGTTTGGAGACCCATGGAAAAAGAGGACATTCCTGTGGCTGAAGGGATTGCCGGAGCTGAAGCCGACAAAGGTGGTGGAGCCGGTGGGCCTTTGGGTAGGGGCAACCAGCGCGAACAGAGACCCGGCTATATACACCAGGTACAAGGTACATTCAAACAGAGACCCGAAACGGAGAGCAAAAACATTTCCGGGGATAGCGAGGGCCATGGCAGAGCAGTGGGCCGGGGAGGCGTGAAGAGTGCGGAAGTTAAAGGCTGTACCCGTGACGCAAAAGAGGGCGGCTGAATTTGTAAAGGAAATGCACCGGCACCATCCGCCTGCACGGGGAGACCTGTTCAGGGTAGGAGCGCAGATGGATGGGAAGCTGGTGGGAATTGCACAGGTAGGGCGTCCAGTGGCCAGAGCATTGGATGACGGAAAGACCTGCGAAGTAATCCGACTATGTACGGACGGGGCGGACAACGCCTGCAGCTTCCTATACGCGAGGGCCGCGAGGATTGCGGCTGCCATGGGGTATGAAAAAATCATCACCTATATTCTCGAAGAAGAGCCTGGCACGAGCCTGAAGGCCGCCGGGTGGGAGAAGGAGGCACTGGTAGCAGGAAGAAGCTGGTCATGCAAAAGCAGGCCAAGGGAAGACCACGCCCCGACCTGCAATAAGACGAGATGGGCCAAAAGCCTGAAGTGAGGAGGAAGACCATGAAACGCGGGGACATCTATTACATCGAAATCAACGACGAGGGCGTGACCGGCCACGAGATGATGAAGAGCAGGCCAGGTATCATCGTGAGCCGGGATGACCACAACGAGGCGGCGGAGACTGTCCAGGTGGTCTACTGCAGCGCATCCCAGCACCGGGAGCTGCCGGAGCACGTCTGCATCCGCAGCACACCCAGGCCGAGCACGGCCATGTGCGAGCACATCTACACGGTGGACAAGTCCAGACTGGGCAACTTCGTGGGACACCTGACGCCCCAGGAGATGCAGAGGCTGGACATCGGCATCATGGTGGCCCTGGACATCGGCGGCGGGACGGAACCGGAAAATCTGCGGGGGGGTACTCCTGCACCGACACCGGAGCAGCGGGAGCTGGAGCGCACACGCTGCGAGCTGGAGACCATCCGAACCATGTACGAGCGGCTGCTTGACCGAGTGATGGGAAGGGCTGGATAAGGTGGACACGGAAAGAAAGAAAATCCTGGACGCGACCTGTGGAGCGAGAAGCATCTGGTTCAACAAGGAGCACCCAGCTGCGATCTATTGCGATAAACGGGAAGAGAGGTTTCAGAACCTGTGGAAAAATGCAGGAAACTGTACACTGGATATTGCGCCGGACATAGTGTGCGATTTTACAGACCTTCCATTCCCTGACGATTCATTTTACCTTGTAGTATTCGACCCACCGCACTTGACGGGTGCGAAAGAAACGGCCTGGCTGGTAAAGAAGTACGGGAAGCTGGACGAGAATTGGCCGCAGATGCTTCATGACGGATTTTGGGAGTGCATGAGGGTTCTGAAAGAAAATGGTGTGCTGGTGTTCAAGTGGAGCGAGTATGACATACAAGCAAAAAAGGTATGGAAGGCAATCGGGAAAAAGCCACTGTTCGGACACCATAGCGGAAAACGTAGTGCGACCTTTTGGGCGTGCTTTATGAAGGGGGTGTAGCATGGCCCAGTTCATGGTTGTGTCGGATGAACCGCTGCGGGACTACCAGGAGTTCCTGACCCAGGCGATGCGGGACTTATCCGGCTACAAGGTGGGCGGCATCGCCCTGGTGGCCCTGCTGGAGGAGCCGGACGAGGACGGGGCCGACGCCCTGACCGCCTACTTCCATTTAGGGATACGCGGGAAGGAAGAGGCAGCGGCAAATATCCAGGCGGACATCACAGACGGCATCGTGCGGGCAAACATACGCCGGTATCTGCAGGAGCTGGAGGAAGAGGACGAGGAGGACGAGCTGCATGGCGAAGTATAGGCTGACTGCCAACAAGACCAAGTTCTACAACCTGGCCAAGAAGTTCTGGCCGGACATCGAGCCGATGCGCCGGGTGGAGTTCATCAAGTACCACCGCGTGCGGGACTATGGCCTGATTTTCCGGGCGGGGGATTACTTCCACCGGCTGTTCCTGTCCTACGCCTACGGGAAGGTGAGGCTGGGAGACGACTGGCACACCTACGATGACGGCGGAGAGCGGGTGCATGGATGGGAGTGCCACACGCTCACATTTGAGGAATTGATGGACGCCGGGATGCTGGAGGAGGTGAAAGAACGGTGAAACCATTGACCGAGCGGGAGGTCATCGTGCTGGCAAGGAAGTGCGGGATGCGCGTCTGCAGCACCGAGGAACACCACGGCTGCCCATACGGGGACGAGGGCGTGGTGGACTGCGTGGAGCGCCTGGAAAAGGACTACGAGGATGCTATTGACCGGCTGATGATAATTGCGGAGGGCATCCACCTGGGAACTATCAAGGAGGTGGGCGAAGACGGGAGCGTGAAGGCAACCGGGGAAACTTCGGACGGATACCACACGTTCAACGAGCTGTACCGGCACCGGACGGAGCTGTTCGCCGCGCTGTGCAACCTGTTCCCTGGGCGGGCCTGGAAATCCGCGAAGCACTTCGACGGCACCATGGAGAAGGGATGGTTCATCGCGGGCATTGACACGCCGGAGGGCCAGGCCACCTATCACTGCCGGGGAGACTTTTGGAACCTGTTCCGGGTACGGGAGCTGGAGACCGCGCCGAAGTGGGACGGACACACGCCGGAGGATGTGCTGTTGAGGATACGGGAATTTGTCCACACAGAGGCCGCGTATGTGGAGAAGCTGGAGCGGCGGTGGGAGACGATTGAGGGATACGTCCCGCACTGCTGCGCCAACTGCGGACACAAGAAGTCGGACGGGAGCTGTGAGCTGCTGCCGGACGGAGACCAGTTCAGCATCGACTACACCGAGGGGTTCGACCGGGACGACTGCGCACACTGGGATATGTTCATTCCAAAGAGATAAAGGAGGAGACGAAAATGTACTTACACGAAAAGACGAACGACCTTTCCAACTGCGCCCAGGACGCTGCCCAGGCGTGCGCCTGCATGGCCAGCGCGCCGAAGCCCAACCTGCGGGAGCGCCTGGAGGCCCTGCGGAACATGACAGCGGAGGCCACCCAGCAGGCATACAGCATCCACGACTGCCTCTTCGGGCGGGACAGCCTGAACGGAGACGCCGACGTGGAGAAGGAGCCGGAGAGCATGGACGCGGCGGTGGACTGGTTGGGACGGCGACTGAACGAGCTGGTGGGCGTCCTGCGGGAAGTGAGGGAGAAGCTATGAGTGACGAGAAGAGCGTGGTATTTATCGGAGCGTGCCGGTACTGCGGACAAATCAGCGCGGAGCAGCCGCCGGGGATGGACAGCCAGGACGAGGCGGACGCCTGGGTAACAGAGAACTGCAAATGCACACAGGCAACCCTGGAGCGGAACCTGCGGGAGCGCATCGAGGACGCGAAGCGCCGGGTGTGGGAGCTGTGGGGGCCGGGGTGTGAACGGTTTTCCTTTGACCCGGTGGAGAACGAAATCGTGGAGGCCCTTTGCAGCCTGGTGGAGCTGGCGGCGGCGGGCACAATCCGCAGCACTACCATCCAGACAGTTGACCACGGGAAGGCCAGCATCAGTGTGAGCGCCAAGGGAACCATCAAGGTGGCGCGCATCGAGGCGCGAGCCTGCCAGCTGGAGGCTTGACCATGGAGCAAGGGTTCAGATGGAAGGTGACGCACCCGGAGCTGGGCACCGTGGAGGTCATCGCGCCAGATCGGCTAAAGGCCCTGACCATCGCTTCCAGAGAATGGAAGAGGCGGTGGACGCAGATTGCCCGCGCCTGCACCATTGAGAGGCTGGGTGAGGCAGATGACTGAATGGGAGCGTCGGCGGCGGGGCAGCTGCGACAACTGCCATCACAGCGGCGAGGAGGACTGGCCGAACCAGAAGACCGCGCTGCGGTGTCTGCACCCTGGGAAGTACCTGGGGCGGGTGACACAGATTTTTCCAACCGGGCACAGGGGCGTCATCGCCGGGTGCGCTGCACCAGCTTGGTGTGAGGGATATGAACCGGGAGAATGAGGACAGGCCCCAGGCCAACCACCTGGGGCCTCCACCACGGAACGCTGCGCTATGCCTTCGGAGGAGCCGAAGACAGAGCGGAACGCTTCGACAAGAGGATATACCTATTATAATTCGCGCGCGCACGCGCGAATTAAGGCTTGTAACCAATCTTAACTTACTGACCAGGAAGGAGGCGGCGGGATGTACCGGGGCAGATACTTCATCCGGGAGAGCATCTATGTCTGCGGCGATTACATGGACGCGGACATATACCCTGTCTTCCAGCCTGCCGGGAAACACCGGGCCAGGTGCAAGCCCACCAGCGCCATCCAGGAGAAGCTGAACCAGAAGAACGCGGAGAAGAAAATTACCCGCCTGGCCCACGCCAACTTCACCGAGGACGACATCGCGCTGCATCTTACATACGACGAGTTGCCGGAGGACGAGGAGCAGGCCCAGCGAGACCTGTACAACTACATCCGCCGGGTGAAGCGCCTGCGCAAGAAGCTGGGCCTCCCCCCGCTGAAGTATCTCTCCTGCACAGAGGTGGGCAAAAAGAGCGGGCGCATCCACCATCACATCATCATGTCCGGCGGGGTTGACCGGGACACCCTGGAGAAGCTGTGGGGAAAGGGCTATGCCAACAGCAAGCGTCTGCAGTTCAAAGAGGACGGCATCACGGGCCTGGCCAGGTATGTGGCAAAAGACCATCTGTTCTACAAGCGGTGGAACCAGAGCAAGAACCTGGTTCACCCGGAGCCGGTGGTGCGGGACAGCGCCGTGACCATGGATGACCTGGAGGAGATGGAGGACGCCATCGAGAAGAAGGCGGACTGGCAATACTTCGAGGAGCGGTACGAGGGATTCACCCTGACAGAGGCCACATTCACACGGAACAACATCAACCGGGGGTGCTACGTGAACATCGAGATGCGAAGGAGGCGATAGCCGTGGCCATACGGCTGGAAGACCTGCCCCTGCGGGCGCAGCAGCAGGCGGTGGCCAAGCTGCAGCAGGAGCAGCTGCGAAAGCAGAAGCGGGCCGCGCCAAAATACCACAACGAGGAGACGGAACACCTGGGCATCCGCTTTGCCTCCAGGAAGGAGGCACGGAGGTACGAGGTGCTGCTGGCGCGCCTCCATGCCAGGGAGATACGGAACCTGCGGCTGCAGCAGGACTTCACCCTGCAGGAGGCATACACCACGCCGGAGGGCGAGCGGGTGCGGGCCATCCGCTACCAGGCGGACTTCTGCTACGAGGAGCGGGTGCACTGCAGCATCCTGCACGACGACGGCCCCAGCACCAGCGAGGTGCGCTGGGAGCCGGTGGTGGAGGACGTGAAGAGCCGGGCCACCCGGACACAGAAGTACATCATCAAGCGCAAGCTCATGCAGGAGCGTTTCAACATCACGATACGGGAGGTATGAACGTGGAAAAGACCTACACAGTGAGAGACCTGCAGGAAGACTACCAGGCGGGGCGCATCCGGAACTTTTCAGATCTGGAGCACGCCATCGAGCGGCTGCTGCGGGGACAGAAGCCGGGGCAGATGAACCGGCTGGCGGCGGAGGTACACCAGAACGCGGTGGAGCATGGCTGGTGGGATGGGCCGCCCACCTTCGGGGACATCATTGCGCTGTGCCACAGCGAGCTGTCCGAGGCCATGGAGGCATACCGGGATGGAGAGGAGCTGGTGCATGGCTGCTGCGGACACTGCACCTTCGAGGGAAGCTGCGACCACCCGGCCCAAGACGGGGAGACAGGCTGCAAGCCGGAGGGCGTGGCAGTGGAGATGATAGACTGCATCCTGCGCATCCTGGACTGGTGCGCCATGGAGGGCGTGGACGTGGACGAGCTGCTGCGCATGAAGCTGGCGTACAACAAAGGCCGCCCCTACCGGCACGGAGGGAAGGCGCTGTGAAAATCGGGCAGAAGGTGACGCACTACCCGGTGAGCTTTTCAGAGCCGGACGGGAAGAAGGGGCAGAAGCCCATGACCGGGACAGTGGTGTACATCCACCCGCTGGGGAGGTTCCACATCGTGGAGTTTGAGCTGCGGGGCGGGAAGGTGCAGGAGAGCTTCCAGGGGGCAGAAGACTGACGAGGAGGACGGGCACGATGTTTCGATATAAGCGCGGGGTGAAGGTGGACTATGACCGGCAGGGCTATATCTACTTCGTGTCCCGGATGTATAAAAACCTTCCGCCGGAAGACCAGCAGGTCATCCTGAACCTGTGCCTGCAGTGCGGCGGGGAGCACTACCAGGCGCTCTTCGAGTTTGTAACCACGGACACCACGGCGACAGCCCTGGCCATGAAGCACTATTTGAGCAAGAAGACCCTGTACCGGGCGGTTCGGAAATACTACGAGAACTTCCCGGAAAAGCTATGACAGGAACCACCACGAGCGGGAGCAGCTGCGGCTGCCCCGCTTTTTCTTTTTCCTGGGGCCGGGAATATGACACGGAGAGAAAGATGACACTCCGCGACGCATTTTCTGTTGTACAGTGTACCCGTGAGAGAGACTTTTTCCCCACGACAAGCGCGCGTGACGCGCGCACGCACGCGCGGGAACCTTGAAGCGCCGGAGGGAGGGCGGCGGCATGAAGACCGGAAGACCGAAGAAATACAAGAGCAAAAAGGCCCTGGCGGACGCCATCGAGAGCTATTTCCGTTCCATCAGCCGTACCATCGAGTTGCAAGACCTGACCGGGGCGACGATTTACAACGACGACGGCGAGGCCATCCACAAGCTGCAGTTCGTGGTGCCACCGTCCATCAGCGCCCTGTGCATCCACCTGGGCATCGACCGGAGCACCTGGCAGAACTATTGCGACGGCGAGCTGCACCCGGAGTTCCGAGAGGTCACAGCCCTGACGCGGGGCCGCATCGAGGCGTGGCTGGAGGAGCAGCTGCTGACACGGGAGAAGGGCGTCCAGGGCATCATCTTCAACCTGCAGAACAACTACGGCTGGCGGCAGAAGCAGGAGGTGGAGCTGGGGGATAAGACCCGGAAGAGCATCCAGACCGAGGGCATGAGCCTGCAGGACAAACTGGCTGCCATCGCTGCGGCCCGGGAGAGCATCGGGGAGCTGCCGGAGTACCTGGAGGAGGACGGTGAGGAGGCGTGACGCGCTCCGATCTGGCCAAGGTAGACCGCCTCTATGAGCTGGCCGTCTGGTACAACCGGCTGCGGGAGACCAACAACGAGACCTTCATGCCCCTGTTCGCAGATACCCACCGCTACCTGGTGCTGAAGGGCGGCGGCGGCAGCGGCAAGTCCATCTTCGCCGGGCGCAAAATCCTGGAGCGGGCCACCAGCGAGCCGGGGCACCGCTTCCTGGTGTGCCGGAAGGTGGCCAGGACGCTGCGGGAGAGCTGCTTCAAGCAGCTGCTGCACCAGCTGGCCGAGTATTACCCGGACTGCGGCTACAAGGTGAACAAGAGCGATATGGTCATCACCTTCGCCAACGGCAGTGAAATCCTCTTCGCGGGCCTGGACGACGTGGAGAAGCTGAAGTCCATCTTCAATATCACGGGTATCTGGATTGAAGAGGCCAGCGAGCTGCTGGAGGGAGACTTCAACCAGCTGGACATCCGCCTGCGGGGGAAGACCAAGTATTACAAGCAAATCATCATCAGCTTCAACCCGGTGAGCATCCTGCACTGGCTGAAGAAGCGGTTCTTCGACCGGAAAGACCCGCGGGCGCGCACACACGAGAGCACCTACAAGGACAACCGCTTTCTGGACGCGGAGGCGAAGCGGACGCTGGAGGCGTTCAAAGAGACCGACGAGTATTACTACACGGTATACTGCCTGGGAATGTGGGGCGTCACCGGAAAGACGGTGTTCAATGCCAAGGCCGTCATGGCGCGCCTGGAGCTGCACATCCGCCCGGCGCGCACCGGCTACTTCGAGTACCAGGACGACGGCCTGCAGCTCACGGACATCCGCTGGGTGGACGACGAGGACGGCTTCATCAAGGTTTACAGGGAGCCGGAACCGGGCGTGCCCTATGTGCTGGGCGGGGATACCGCCGGTGAGGGCAGCGACAGCTTCGTGGCCCAGGTGCTGGACAACCGCACCGGCGCACAGGTAGCCACCATGCGCCACCAGTTCGACGAAGACCTCTATGCCCGGCAGGTGTTTTGCCTGGGCATCTGGTACAACACCGCGCTGGTGGGCGTAGAGGCAAACTGGAGCACATACCCGGTGATGGAGCTGGAGCGCCTGGGGTATCCGAAGCAGTACGTCCGGGAGACCATCGACGACTACACCCACGCGGTGAAGCACAGCTTCGGCTTCTGGACGAGCACCAAGACACGCCCGGTCATCATCTCCGAGCTTATCAAGGCCACGCGGGAGGACATGAGCATCGTGTCCGACGAGGCCACCCTGCAGGAGATGCTTACCTTCGTCCGGGGGGAGGACTGGAAGCCCCAGGCCGAGGAGGGCGCGCACGACGACTGCATCATGGCCCTGGCCATCGCCCACTACATCCGGCCTCAGCAGTCCTACCTGCGGGAGACCACGGCGGCGGAGGGCATGACCTGGACGGCCAGCCAGTGGGAGGACTACGAGCGGGCCAGCAAGAGCGAGCGGGAGTACCTGAAGAAGATATGGGGCACACCCAAGCGATAGGAGGACATCATGCCGAGAAAGAAGGCGGACAAGCAGAAGCTGCGCATCTGGCAGGAGCGGCTGCAGCGGAACATGGCGGCCTACGAGGCCGAAGAGAGCCGGATGGATGACCGGGAGACCCTGTACAAGGGCAGTATGCAGATACTCCCCATCGTCCAGGGGGAGCGGAAGCGGGAGACGCCCCACGTCCGCAACATCTGCGCGGAGCTGATCGAGGCGCAGACGGACAGCAACATCCCCCAGCCCAAGGTGACACCCCGCCGGAAGCAAGACGAGTGGCGGGCCAAAATCATCGAGGATATGCTGCGCAACGAGCTGGACAGGCAGCCCTTTGAGCAGCTGAACGACATGATGGAGCGCACCGTCCCCATCCAGGGGGGCGCGGCCTTCCTGGTGGAGTGGGACAACACCCAGCGCAGCCACACCAGCGTGGGGGAGCTGACGGTCTCCACCCTGCACCCGAAGCAAATCGTACCCCAGGACGGCGTGTACACCGGCATCGAGGACATGGACTACATCATCCTGAAAATCCCGCAGACCAAGGAGTTCATCCGGCGGAAGTACGGCGTGGACGTGTCCGACGAGACCGAGCAGGAGCCGGACGTGAAGGGCAGCGACGGGGACACCACGGCGGACGACATGGTGACGCAGTACATCGCCTACTACCGCAACGACGCCGGCGGCATCGGCCTGTACTCCTGGGTGAACGACACACAGCTGGAAGATCTGGAGGACTACCAGGCCCGGCGACTGCGCCGGTGTGCCAAGTGCGGCGCGGTGGAGCCGCTGGAGGCCACCCCGGCCCAGGACGCGGCCATCAACGGGCTGCTGCCTGGCATGGAGCCGGCGGGGACGCCGGGGGCCAGCGTGCTGGAGGCGGCCCTGGAGGAGGGGGCTGAACAGGAGCCGGGGCGGCGGCCTGCGGCAGCCATCCGGGGAAACCGGAAGGTTTGTCCCTACTGCGGGGCCAGCCAGTGGGAGGAGAGCACGGAGGAGTTCGAGGAGGTCTACTTCCCCATCACACGCAGCGACGGAAGCACCATTCCGGGGGCCACCCGGCTGGCCGTGCCCAGTGAGACCGAGGTGGACGAGCTGGGCCTGCCGGTGGTGACGGTGGTGGAGGAGCCGACGCGCATCCCCTTCTACAAGCCGGACATCTACCCGGTCATCCTTCAGAAGAACGTGTCGGTCTACGGCAAGTTCCTGGGGGACAGCGACATCGACAAAATCGCAGACCAGCAGAACACCACCAACCGCATCGAGGCCAAAATCATCGACAAGCTGCTGAAGAGCGGCAGCTACATCACCCTGCCGGACGACGCCAGCATCAAGGTGGATGCCGACGACATGAAGGTCATCCGCCCCGGCAACGCGGCCACCAAGGCCCTCATTGACGTGTACGACCTGCAGGGGAACGTGGAGCAAGACCTGGTATACCTGGCCCAGGTATACGAGGAGGCCAGGCAGGTCATCGGCATCACGGACAGCTTCCAGGGCCGGACGGACAGCACTGCCACCAGCGGCAAGGCAAAAGAGTTCGCGGCGGCGCAGAGCGCGGGCCGACTGGAGAGCAAGCGGGTGATGAAGGACTTCACCTACTCCCAGCTCTTCGAGGCCATGTTCAAGTTCAAACTGGCCTACGCGGACGAACCCCGCCCGGTGGTGTCCAGCAACATCCGGGGCGAGCCGGAGTACAAGGAGTTCAACCGCTACGACTTCCTGGAGCAGGACGAGGCCGGGGACTGGCACTGGATTGACGACTTCCTCTTCTCCTGCGACACGTCGGCCCCGCTGGCCAGCAACCGGGAGGCCATGTGGCAGGAGACACGTATGAACCTGCAGACCGGGGCCTTCGGAGACCCCACCAGCCTGCAGACCCTCATCCTCTTCTGGACGAAGATGGAGATGCTGCACTATCCGGGGGCCAGCGAGACGCGGGCCTACCTGGAGGAGGAGCTGCAGCGCCAGATGATGCAGCAGCGGATGCAGGCGCAAATGCAGCAGATGCAAATGCAGGCCATGGCGCGCCAGCGGCAGACCCAGGCGGCGGGCCAGGCCGTCCAGCAGGTACAACAGGACGGCGGCGGAGGCGGCGTGGACGCGGCCACCGCCCAGGCAGTCATCCAGCAGGCCCAGCAGGACGCGGCGCGGGACGCCGCAGCCAACCAGCAGACCGCAGCACCGGCCCAGGCCGGAGCCGTCTGAACATAGACACCTTCCACACATCCAGGTATAGCCTGGCCTCCTTACGCTGGGGGGCGGCGGGACTGGGGCACCCGCTGCCCTTCCGGCGGTTCATAGGAGCATCACCGAAGAAAGGGGGACACGGACATGGCGGACAAGAAGAGCGGCTACATCGGCAGCATCCAGAATACGGGCGCGCAGAAGGTCAAGGCCCCCGTCGCAACCGGCGGCAAGAAGGGCACCAGCACGGTGAAGACCGGAACCGACCTGCGCGGCGGCAAGTAACGCCACCCGCCAGCGGCCAGACGGCTGTGACAGGTCTGGACAGATTGCCCCACACTTCGCAGGAAAAGCGTAAAAATCCGAAAGGAGCGCATAGACCATGGACGACATCGACTACGGCGCGCTGTTTGGTATCGACGCTGAAGGCGCAGAAGTGACGGAACCCGCCGAACCGTCCGCCGATACCACCGCGCAAGGCGCAAACGAGCAGGAACCCGCCGAACCTGCGGTTGTCGAGCAGCAGGAAGAGACCACAGAGGGAGCCGAGGACGGCGGCCAGAGCGCCGGGGGAGATAGCCCGGAGGGCCAGGCTGACGGCCAGAAGCAGCAGACGCCCGAGCAGAACGCCCAGTTCGCCGCCGCCCGCCGGAAGGCGGAGGCCGAGCGGGACGCTGCCATCGCCAAGGCCAGGCAGGACGCCCAGGCCGAGGCCCAGCGCACCATCGACGAGGCGTTCCGCAACAGCGGACTGTCCAACCCCTACACCAAGAAGCCCATCACCAGCAAGGCGGAGTACGACGAGTACCGCACCCGCCTGGAGGCAGATCGGAAGGCCCGCCTCCTGAAGAAGAGCGGGATGTCCGACGACGAGTTCCGGGAGTTCGTCCAGGGCCTGCCGGAGGTGAAGCAGGCCAAAGAGGCCCAGGCGGCAGCCGAGACGGCGGCCCGGCAGGCCAGGGAGCAGCAGGCGAAGCTGAAGGTGGAGGAGCAGCTGAAGGAAATCTCCGCACTTGACCCCTCTATCCAGGAGCTGAAAGACCTGGCCAAGATGGAGACCTACCCGAAGTTCTACGAGCTGGTGAAGCGGGGCAACACCCTGACCGACGCTTTCAAGCTGGCCAACTACGAGGCCCTGACCGGGCGCGCGGCGGCGGCCAGCAGGCAGGCGGCCATCAACTCCGCCCAGGGCAAGCAGCACCTCTCCCCCACCACCCAGCGGGGCGCGGGGGCTGTGAGCGTACCGGCGGACGTGAAGGCGGAGTACCTGGCCTTCAACCCGGACGCCACCGACGCGGAAATCCAGCAGCATTACAACAGGTACGTGAAAAACCACAAGAAATGACGGAAAGGAGCGAGCTATATGGCTTTTCTGATTCAGCAGGTAGACGGCGGGCGGGTGCCGGGCATCGAGTACCTGCCCTGCGGGGCCATCACGCCCAAGGTGGGCATGGCCCTTATCCAGAGCGGCGGCAACCTGGCCATCGCCACCGGCAGCAACGTGCCCACCTACGTGAGCATGATTGAGAAGGAGGCGGCCTGCACGGCAGGCGACATCATCCCGGTCATGCGGGTGCTGCCCGACATGATGTTCGAGACCACCTTCCAGGCGGCGGCCACCGCCGTGAACCTGGGCGACAAGGTGACACTGCACACGGACGGCCTGCAGGTGACGGCCACCAAGACCAGCGGCGTGGCCGAGGTGGTGGGCATGGACGGCACCGCCGTGGGCGACAAGGTGCGGGTGCGCTTCCCCGGCGGCGCTGCGGCTGCCAGCGGGGGCGGCGGCTGATAGCCCGCCGGAGTAATCGAGGAAAGGAGACGACAGACTTATGGCTAACATCACTTTTACCGAAGGCAGCGGCCTGCAGGACAGCATTTTCGGCAAGTCCCAGGCCCCCATTCGGATGTTCCTGGAGAAGCGGGGCGAGGCGTTTGAACAGGCTTCCATGGTGAAGGAGCTGTTCAGCGTGGGCACCAGCAAGCACTGGGGCGAGAAGTTCACCACCATGACCGCCATGGAGGGCTTCCAGCCCGTGGGCGAGAACGGCGAGTACCCCGTGGACGGTATGCAGGAGGGCTTCGACAAGTTCCTGGAGCACATGACTTGGAAGAACAGCTTCTCCCTGTCCCGCGAAATCGTGGAGGACGCCAAGCTCATGGACTTGAAGAAGCAGCCCGCCGGGTTCGTGGCCGGTTACTACCGCACCCGCGAGCGGTTCGGCGCGGCCCTCTTCGGCGCGGCCATCACCAAGGCCACCAGCATGAAGTTCTACGGGAAGACCTTCGACGCCAAGTGCGCGGACGGCAAGGGCCTGTTCGACACGGCTCACCCCTCCAAGCTGGGCAAGGCAACCCAGTGCAACCAGTTCTCCGATGCCTTCAGCGTGGATGCCCTCTCCGCCGTGGAGACGGAGATGCAGGGCTTCCAGGGGGACAACGGGGAAATTCTGGACGTTGCCCCGGACACCATCCTGATTCCCAACGACTACCAGCTGAAGCGGGATGTATTCGCTGCCGTGGGCGCGGACAAAGACCCGGACACCGCCAACAACGGGTTTAACTACCAGTTCGGGCGGTGGAACATCATCGTGTGGCCGTACCTCAACCAGTTCATCACCAAGGGCACGAAGCCCTGGGTGCTGGGCGACAGCAAGTACAACGAGGAGTACGGCGGCGCGGTGTGGCTTGACCGCGTGAACCTGGAAATCCGCAGCGAGCTGGCCAGCAACGACGCCAACGTGTGGAAGGGCTACGCCCGGTTCATCGCTGGCTTCAACGACTGGCGCGCCTTCGCTGTGGGCGGCGTGAGCGGCGGAACCGAGCTTATCAGCTCCACCTGACCAAGGAGAACCCAGCCGGGCGGCGGCAGGCAGCCGCTGCCCGGCTATTCTCATACCGGGAAGGAGGAAAGGCCATGACGGTATCCCAGGTCATTCAGATCGTGGATGACATCAAGCCAAACGCATTTACCAACGAGACCAAGACGGCGTGGCTGAACGAGGTGGAGGGGATGGTGCAGACGGAGGTGTTCCTGTTCGCGCCGGTGGAGGTCATCCAGTATGACTACACCGAGGACAAGGACACGGTGCTGCTGGTAGACCCGCCCCACGACAAGCTGTACCAGGCATACCTGGCCGCCCGCGTGGACTTTGCCAACGGCGAGTACAACAAGTACCAGAACACCATGCAGATGTTCAACAGCTTTTTCGGGGAGTTCATGCGGTGGTATGCCCTCAATTACTGTCCGGCGGACGCACACGAGGAGGGATTACTATGAGCAACGGGCGCGGAGACTGGCACGGCTACTACATCTCGGCCTATGGGCTGGCGGTAAAGCACGGCTTCTCCGGCACCGAGGAGGAGTGGCTGGAGACCCTGAAGGGCGAGAAAATCGAGCTGCGCTACAACGAGGACACCAACACCCTGGAGTGGAAGTATGTGGAGAGCGACGAGTGGAACACGCTCATGGACATCAACGACCTGCAGGGCGCGGTGGTATCCGCAACCCTGGCCCAGGCCACCGCTGCCAAGGAGGCGGCGGAGACCGCACAGGAGGCAGCCGAGACGGCCCAGAGCGCGGCGGAGGACGCGGCAGGGGTAGCAACCACACAGGCCACCCAGGCGGGCAAAAGCGCCGCTGCGGCGGCCCAGGATGCCACCGACGCGGCCACCGCAAAGACGGCAGCAGAGACTGCACAGACCGCCGCACAGACTGCCAAGGGGCAGGCAGAGAGCGCGGCCAGCGCGGCCCAGGGTTCTGCTGCCAGCGCGGCGGAGGACGCCGGGAAAGCCCAGGCGAGCGCCACGGCGGCGGCGGGGAGCGCATCCGCTGCGGCCCAGGATGCCGCAGATGCAGAGGCAGCCCAGGCGGCAGCCGAAGCTGCGCAGAAGAAGGCGGAGGACGCGGCGGCATCTGTGGGAGACGCGGAGCAGGCGGCCCAGGACGCCATCACGGCAGCGGGCACCGCTACTACCAAGGCGGCGGAGGCCCTGCAGAGCGCCCAGGACGCGGCCCAGGATGCAGATGATGCAGAGGCGGCCAGGGCAGCAGCCGTGGCAGCACAGGGCGCTGCAGAGACCGCAGAGGGAAACGCGGAGGCGGCGGCAGGCACCGCCACATCTGCAAAGACGGCGGCGGAGACCGCCCAGGGAAAGGCCGAGGACGCCCAAGCGGCAGCCGAGACCGCGCAAGGCGCGGCGGAGACGGCAGCCAGCACGGCCACCACGGCGAAGACAGCAGCAGAGACGGCCAAGACGGCGGCGGAAGCTGCCCAGGGAGCCGCAGAGACGGCCCAGGACGCGGCGGAGACGGCGGCGGGAACCGCTACCTCCAAGGCTTCGGAGGCCGCGCAGAGCGCCGCTGCAGCGGCCCAGGATGCGGACGACGCGGAGGACAAGGCCATCCTGGCACAGAGTTGGGCGGTGGGCGGAACCGGAACCCGCGAGGGCGAGGACACCAACAACGCGAAATACTGGAGCGACAACGCCCGGGGAGCTGCTGGCGGCGGCGTCACCAGCTTCAACGGGCGTTCCGGGGCGGTGGCCCCCCAGGCCGGGGACTACACCGCCGATATGGTGGGTGCCCGCCCCAGCACCTGGACACCTTCGGCGGAGGACGTGGGGGCCAGGCCGGACGACTGGACACCCAGCGCGGCGGAGGTGGGCGCTGACCCCACAGGGACAGCGGCGGCAGCCGTCGCGGCCCACAACCAGGCGGAGAGCGTCCACACGGCGGAGTTTGCCAAGAAGGCGGACGCCGCAGCCCTGACGGCCCACACCGGGAACACCAGCAACCCCCACAATGTGACGGCGGAGCAGGCCGGGGCGCGACCCGATACCTGGACACCTACGGCTCAGGAGGTGGGGGCAGACCCGGCGGGCACGGCGGAAAGCGCGGTGAGCGCCCACAACCAGGCCAGCGATGCCCATTCCACCCAGTTCAACGCCAAGGCAAACGCTTCAGATCTGACCGCACACACCGGAAACAAGAACAACCCGCACGGCGTCACTGCTGCCCAGGTGGGGGCGGCAAAGCCGGGGGACGTGTTCACGGTGACGCTGCTGGCCAGCGGATGGAGCGAGAAGAGCCAGACGGTGAACGACGAGCGGTTCGTGACGAGCGGGTACGCCTTCATCACCAACCCGGCGGATGCGAGCTTTACCGCCTGGGCGGAGGCGGTTATCCACGGCCAGGACGTGACGGTGGCCGGGCAGATGACCTTCACCTGCGCCGGAGATGCCCCGACGGGGGACATCACGGTTAAAATCATCAGACTGGAGGCTACGGAAGCATGAGCAGGACATTCAACATGGTGGGCGGCGGAGCTGGCGGAGGCATCAAGCTGGTGGCCATCGACATCACCAAGGCACCCAACAAGGTAAATTACCGGCCCGGCCAGACCTTCGACCCGGCTGGCATGGAAGTTACGGCAACCTATTCCAACGGGGCCACGCTGCTGGCCACGGGATGGACATACTCCCCCACCGGCGCGCTGGCAGAGGGGACGCAGAGTGTGACCATCGTGTACACCGAGGGAGGCGTGAGCGCCCAGGCGAGCCAGGCCATCACGGTACAGAAGGCCAGCTTCGCCGTACCGAGCCAGGGTTCTCCCCTGGTCTACACCGGCGGCCAGCAGTCGCCGGACTGGACGGGCTATGACAGCGCGGAAATGACCATCGGCGGAACCAGCGCGGCCACGGACGCAGGAGATTACCAGGCCATCTTCTCCCTGAAGGACAAGGTGGGCACCCAGTGGGCGGACGGCACCACCGAGGACAAGACGGTGAGCTGGAGCATCGGGCGGGCCACCGTCAACGTCCCGACGCAGAGCGGAAGCCTGACCTACAATGGAGAAGCCCAGTCCCCCAGCTGGAGCGGGTACGACAGCTCCAAGATGACCATGGGGGGAACCACCAGCGGAACCAACGCGGGCAGCTATAACGCCACGTTCACCCCCACGTCCAATTACCAGTGGACGGACGGAACCACCACGGCCAAGACGGTGGCCTGGAGCATCCAGAAGGCGGCGGGGAGCCTTTCCATCTCCCCCACCAGCATGACCCTGGACACCAGCGCCACCAGCAAGGTCATCACGGTGACGCGCTCCGGCACCGGGGCCATCAGCGCGCAGAGCAGCGCCCCCACGATTGCAAGCGTGAGCGTGAGCGGGAACCAGGTGACGGTGACGGGCCTTGCCAACGGCAGCGCCAATATCACCATCAGCGTGGCGGCGGACACCAACTATACCGCCCCGGCCAGCAAGCAGTGCAGCGTGACGGTGAGCCTGCTGAAGGACAACTTCGCGGACAACGAGTGGTCTGAAATCATCGCGGCCTGCCAGAGCGGGAACGTGCCGGACAGCTGGGTGGTGGGCAACTACAAGAACATGACCATCAACGGCAAGGCGTACCGCATCGACATCATCGGCAAGAACCACGACACCTATGCCGCCGGAGGCACTGCCCCCCTGACCTTCCAGATGCACGACTGCTACACCGAGACCAAGCAGATGAACTCCAGCAACACCAACAGCGGCGGCTGGCAGAACAGTGCCATGCGCACCACTCACCTGCCCGCCATTTTGAACATGATGCCCGCCGAGGTGAAGGCGGCAATCCGGGACGTGCAGAAGAAGAGCAGCGCGGGCAACCAGAGCAGCAGCATCCAGACCACCAACGACAAGCTGTTCCTGCTGTCGGAAATCGAAATCTTCGGCAGTACCACCTACTCTTTCGCCGGAGAGGGCAAGCAGTACGCCTACTACCAGGCGGGAAACAGCAAGGTGAAGAATCTGTCCGGCAGCGCGTACTACTGGTGGGAGCGTTCTCCGTATTCCAGCAACTCCACCATCTTCTGTCGTGTCAACAGCAACGGCAACGCCACCGCCAACGGCGCCGTCTACTCGTATGGCGTGGCCTTCGGCTTCTGCTTTTAATCCAACATCCACCAAACACCCGCGCCCTGTGCGGCGCGGGAGAAGAACGAGAAGGCCCTGGGCCGCCCCCTGTGCGGGGCGGGCCGGGGCCGGACGGGAGGAACCATGTCGGTCTACAAATCCAAGCGGGGCACCAGCGCCATGCAGTTTATCGAGACGGCGCGGCAGCTGGAGGCCCACACCTTCGCCTGCTGCATCAAAGCGCCGAAGCGGTACAGCTTTTTCCTGACCTCACGCATCATGGAGCTGGCCAGCGAGGTGCACGACCATGTGCGGGCTGCCAACAACATCTGGCCGACCAACCAGCACGAGGCGCAGCTGCGCCGGGACGAGCTGCTGCGGGCCAATATCGCCCTGCAGAACCTGAACCCGAAGCTGCAGCTGCTGTACGACGCCATCCTCCAGAACCCGGAAAATTGCGCATGGATACACCGGGCCATGGAGAAGTGGGGCGACCTTATCAACGAGGAAGCCAAGCTGATCGCGGCGGTGAAGAAGAACGACCGGCAGAGGTACAAAGACCTCCCGGAGCGATAGGAAGAAACCATGGGTTAAGCTCTGTTTTGTTGCATTTCCGGCAGCGCGAACAACTGGTGGGAGCGTTCTCCGAATTCCAGCAACTCCACCAACTTCTGTAATGTCAACAGCAACGGCAACGCCAACGCCAACAACGCCAGCAACTCGAATGGCGTGGCCTTCGGATTCTGCAAGACCCGCGAGAGCGGGCGGTGCGACAAAGTAACCGCGCGGCGGCGAAATCCATACCTTTGCAGAAGGAGAGCTTATTCCCGGCCAACAGGCCAAAACAATCCGCCGATGCGGCCAGCCGGACGCTGCTTGCATGGCGGGGGTATGTGCAGCGCCCCCGTTTACCCTCAAGGGGTACGAGGCATCCGTAGGCGGCATAGCCGCTGACGGCTGCCCTGTCATGGCTGGTGCCGCCAAGCAGATAGAACGCGCACCCGACAAATCCTTCTGTACGGCGGATGCCCCCAACGGGGCGGAAGGAGACCAATGACGAGCGAAGAGAGACATGAGGCGAGATACCGCCGGAGGCTGGCAGAGCGCCAGCGGCGGCGGGAGGAGCGCAGCAGGGCGTGCGGAACCTTCGAGGAGGTGTTCAGCTTCCAGAACCTCTACAAGGCCGGGAAGCTCTGCTGCAAGGGCGTGGGCTGGAAGGGTTCCACGCAGCGGTATTTAGGCGACATCATCAGCAACACAGCCAAGACCCGGAAGGCGCTGATGGAGGGAAAGTGGAAGACCAAGGGCTTCCACGAGTTCGATCTGATGGAGCGCGGGAAGCTGCGGCACATCCGAAGCGTCCACATCTCGGAGCGGGTGGTGCAGCGGTGCCTGTGCGACAACGTGCTGGTGCCGGTGTTCTCGGCGGCCTTCATCTACGACAACGCGGCAAGCCTGAAGGACAAGGGCATCGACTTTGCCATGGACAGGATGAATTGCCACCTGCAGCGCCATGTGCGCAAGCACGGGCTGAAGGGCGGCATCCTGGTCTATGACTTCTCGGACTACTTCAACAGCGCGCCCCATGGGCCAATCTACCGGGAGAATGAGCGGCGCATCACGGACGGGCGCGTGCGGGCCGTGGCCAACGGCCTGATGGAGGACTTCGGGCCGGTGGGCTTCGGCCTGGGCAGCCAGGTGAGCCAAATTGACGCGCTGATGCTGCCGAACGGCCTTGACCACTTCATCAAGGAGGAGCTGCGCATCCGGGGTGCTGGCCGCTACATGGACGACGGGTATCTCATTCACGAGGACGTGGCGTACCTGAAGACCTGCCAGGAGGCGGTGCTGACCAAGTGCCGGGAGCTGGGCATCCGCATGAACCGGAAGAAGACCCGCATCGTGAAGCTGGGAGAGGCGCGGTTCCTGAAGACCAAATTCCTAGTGACACAGACCGGGCGGGTGATACGGAAGATGCACCGGAAGAGCGCCCGGAAGATGCGGGAGAAGCTGAAGAAGTTCCGCCGGTGGGTGGACGAGGGAACCATGACGCGAGAGGACGTGCGCACATCCTTTGAGAGCTGGAGCGGCCACATGAGGCGCGGGAACAGCTGGAAGGTGCTGCGGCGGATGAACAAGTATTATCGGAAGCTCTACGGGAGCGGAGACTGGAGGGACAACCATGTATGAAATCAGAAAGGACGGGGCGCTGTTGGCCCTTACGGAGCAGGTCAACTATATCCGGCTGCATGAGGGCGGGTTCTACCTGCTGTGCCCGGAGGCGGAGGCCCAGGGCGTGGCCGTGGCTGGCACGCCGTACCACCTGCAGGGACGGGCGGAGATGCAGGGCTGCGAGACGGTGCTGGTGCAGGAGACCGACGCCGGGGCGGCGCTGCAGGAGGCCACGGCCAGGGCGGAGGCAGACGCCAAGCTGTCCGGGCAGATGCAGACGGCGGTGAAGCTGTACGTTCAGGCGGCCACGGACATCCCGGACGAGCAGGCGCTGGAGATGCCTGACCTGTTCAAAAGCTGGGACGAGGTGCTGGAAGCCGGTCAGGAGCTGGCGGCCAACACGGTGCTGAACCTGGACGGGCAGCTGTACCGGGTGGTGCAGGCGGTGACGCCGCAGGCCCACCAGAGGCCGGACAGCGAGGGGATGCTGGCCATCTACCGGCCCATCGACGAGACCCATGCGGGGACGGAGGACGACCCCATTCCCTTCGTGTACGGCATGGATACGGAGCAGGGGAACTATTACAGCTATGACGGCAAGCTGTACCTGTGCAACCTGACCATGGCCCCCTGCGTATGGCCGCCGGACACTGCAGGACTGTGGCAGTGGACGGAGGTGACGGCGTAAATGGAGACGGTCATCGTGGCCGCGCTGTCCCTGGTGGGGACGCTGGCGGGAGCCTATCTGGCCAACCGGAAGAGCACGGCGCTTATCGCCTACCGGCTGGAGGAGCTGGAGGAGAAGGTGAACAAGCACAACAACCTGGTGGAGCGCACCTACAAGCTGGAGCAGCGGATGGAGGTCATCGAGGCGAAGCTGGAGGGGGCCGAGAACCTGCTGACCGAGAAGGTGAAGGTGGCCAACCACCGCATTGAAGATCTGGAGAAGGCCACATGAGCACCCCAGGGAAGCGCCTGGCCGGGCAGAAGGCAGCACGCCGGAAAACCACCATGAAGCGGGTGGTGTGGGTGTGCCTGGCCAACGGCATCGCCTGGGTGTGGTGCAGCTACCTGCTGGCATACCTGGGGCGGGAGGAGATAGCCGAAAGTTTGAGCCAGACCGCCGTGGCGGAAATCATCGGCGTCGTCCTGGTCTACGCGCTGAAGGCACTGCTGGAGAAGCGGAAGGACTTCGGCGCGGTGGGCCTGGAGGAGAAGGACAAGACGGCGGACGAGGACACAGTGAAAGACCTGTGACGGAAAGGAGCAGACCATGGAGAAGTTCATCGGCACGAAAATCATTGAGGCAGAGCCTGCATACCGGGTGGACGGGAAGACGGTGCAGCCCACAACTTGGCCTGTCCCGGAGGGAGCGAAGGCGGAGGAGGGCTACGCCGTCCGCTACCCGGACGGGTACATGAGCTGGTCTCCCAAGGATGTCTTCGAGGAGGCATACCGGCGCACGGACAACCTGACCTTCGGCCTGGCCATCGAGGCAGCCAAGAAGGGAAAGCGGATTGCCCGGAAGGGCTGGAACGGGAAAGGTCAGTATGTGGAGCTGGCAAAGGCCATCAGCTACGAAAGCCCCACCGGCGCGGTGGTGAACGCGGAGCACGACGCAATCGGGAACCAGGCGCTGGCCTTCGTGGGGACTTCCGGCGTGCAGATGGGGTGGCTGGCATCCCAGGCGGATATGCTGGCGGAAGACTGGGCAATCGTGGAGTAAGGAGGAACAGAACATGAGCGAGCAGATTATTTCCCTTATCGTGGCCATCCTGACGGGGCTTGCAACGTGCATCCCTCTGGCTATCAAGCTGGTGCAGTACGTGCAGCAGGCCACCCAGGAGAAAAACTGGCAGGCGCTGCTGGGCCTGGTGGTTGACCTGATGGAACAGGCAGAGCAGAAGTTCGCAGACGGGGCCACGCGGAAGGAATGGGTTATGGCCATGGTGAAGACCAGCGCGGAGTATATCAACTACCCGGTGGACACCCAGGCCCTGTCCGATCTGATTGACGGCCTGTGCGACATGGCGGACATCGTGAACGCGGGAAAGACCGAGGCGGAGCCGGAGGAAGCGGAACCGGCGGCGGAGGTGTGAGCCATGGCCATCGTGACGGAGTATATGACCAAGAACCCGTGCTACCAGAGCGGGCGCACCATCACGGTGAAGGGCCTGATGCTCCATAGCGTAGGGTGCGCCCAGCCGAACCCCCGCGTGTTCGTGAAAAATTGGAACAGCGCGAGCTATGACCGGGCCTGCGTCCACGGCTTCATCGGGGAGGACGAGGCCATCATCACCCTGCCCTGCCTGGAGACGGCGGGGAAAGCCATGCGGGCCTGGCACTGCGGGGCCAGCGGGAACAACACCCACATCGGCGTGGAGATGTGCGAGCCGGGGAACATCAAGTACACCGGCGGGGCCAGCTTCACCTGCGCAGACCTGACAACGGCCCGCAGCTTCGTGCGGAAGACCACGGAGCAGGCGGTGGAGCTGTTCGCACAGCTGTGCAAATTCCACGGGCTGAACCCCATGCAGGACATCGTGAGCCACGCGGAGGGGCACGCACTGGGCATCGCAAGCAACCATGCAGACCCTGACCACCTGTGGCGGGGCCTGGGCATGGACTACAACATGGACGACTTCCGCCGAGACGTGGCGGAGAGACTGGGAGAGCTGAAGGAGGACGAAGACGTGGTACGCTACAAGAGACTGAACGACATCCCCAACGAAAACGGGTTCCGGGACATCATCGAGCAGCTGATGGATGCGGGCATCCTGGGCGGCGACGGCAGCGACAAGACCGGGAACAACGATGTCATCGACCTGTCCCACGATATGGTGCGCAACCTGGTGCTGGAGTATCGGGGCGGCGCGTTCGACCGGAAGTTCAAAGCCGTGGGTATGGAGCCGGTGGTGAAAGACTGACCGGCGCGGCGGGGGTGGGGCCTCCCCTCCCCCGCCGATCTAAAACCGGAGAGGAGGGGCGCGGATGCCCAGCAACATCCTGACCACGGACACGTCGTTCCCCCAGCTGACGGAGGAACAAAGCACCGACGAAAAGTTCGGCGTCATCACAAACTATCTGTATATGCTGCTGGAGCAGCTGCGCTACTCCATGGCCAACCTGGGCCGGGAGAACTTCAACGACGCGGAGTTCGACAGCATCGCCAACATCATCACGGAGCCGGTCTACGTCCAGCTGGAGGGCGTGGAGGGCGAGGTGGCCAGCCTGCAGCTGACGGCGCAGAGCCTGACCAGCCGCATCACCGACGCCGAGGGGAACATCAGTACGCTGCAGCAGACCTCCAACAGCTTGATGGCGCGGGTGCAGGACGCGGAGGGGAACATCTCTTCCCTGCAGCTGACAGCGCAGAGCCTGACCACCCGCATCACCAACGCGGAGGGGGAAGTGTCCTCCCTGACGCAGACGGTGAACAGCATCACGCTGACGGTGAGCAACGGGGAGTACAGCAGCACCATCCGCCTGCTGATGAACGGCATCGTCATGTCCAGCCGGACGATTCAGTTCACCGGCATGGTGACATTCGCCGATCTGGAGGGCAGCGGCACCACCGTCATCAACGGGGACAACATCCAGACGGGCACCATCTCCGCCATCGACATCTACGGCTGCATCATAGAGGGTTCCGTCTTTCGCTCCGTCCTGGACTACAACGGGGATTACGGCGGAGAAATCGAGTTTTACTACCTGTCCACCAGATACCTGGCGGGCGGCATCCGCCTGGACGACCAGGGCGCGGGCACCCAGTACGAGAACCGCTACCGGATGTTCGTCTACACCGAGAGCGTGGCGGGCGTGGCCTTCGCCATGAAGCTGCAGGCGGCGGGCGGTATCAGTATCGAGGCGGGCGAGAATGTGTACATCGAGGCAAGCACCAGGCTGACCATGGACGGGAACATCGTCACCATCAGCGGGAGCACGGTCTATCTCGATGGAGACGTGTACATCAACGGAGACCTATACACCCCGGCAGGGTGAGGAAAGGAGCGGAACATCATGTATCTGAAGCAGTGCGTGGACGCCTACGCGGCGGTGGCGGCCATGATGGAGAAGGAGTGGGACTACAAGACCGCCCACGCCCTGGTGATGCTGAAGCGGAAGCTGCAGCCCCAGGTGGACTTCTTTGCAAAGGAGGAGATGAAGCTGGCGAAGGAGTACGCCAAGCTGGACAAGAAGGGCAACATCATCTTCACCGAGCGGGGAACATTCCCCTTCCGGGACAAGGACAAGGCCCAGGAGTACGCCGAGCGGCGCACGGAGCTGGGCATGGTGGAGGCCCAGGAGGACTTCAAGCCCCTGCGGGTTCCCATGCCGGAGCGCATCACACCGGCGCAGCTGGACGCCCTGGAGGGCTTCCTGGAGTTCGACGAGCCGGAGGGAGGCGGCGAGGCATGAGCGTGGGCCTGCCGCAGATGCTGTACTCCGACGGCATCAAGAAGGCGAAGCAAACGGAGTTCAAGGGCTACAACCACAACCTGTACGCCCAGGACGGGGAGCTGTGGGACATGAAGAACCTGACCAGCGACCTGTACCCCCTGCTGTCCCCAAGGCTGCCCCGGTACATTGTGGAGACCCTGACGAAGCCCAACGGCTTCTATGCCAAGGACGGGATGTACTGGGTGGACGGCACCGGCTTTTATGCTGACGGCGAGAAGAAGGGAGACGTGGCGGACAGCCGGAAGCAGTTCACCAGCATCGGGGCCTATATCATCATCCTACCGGACAAGAAGTGGTACAACCGACTGACTGGGGAGTTCGGGGACATGGAGGCTTCCTGGAGCGGGAGCGCAAAAATCCAGAATGGAACCTACGCCGGGGAGACCGCAGAGGCAAACACCATCTACGCGGCGGGGGCCAACTGGGCGGACACCTTCCAGGTGGGGGACGCCGTGGCCATCTCCGGCTGCACCATCCATGAGAGCAACAACCAGACCATCATCATCCGGGAAATCGACGGGGACAACCTGCGCTTCTATGAGAACAGCTTCACCATCAACTCCGGCGGGGACACGGAGACGCTGACCATCGTGCGGGAGATGCCGGAGCTGGACTTCATCTGCGAGAATGAAAACCGCCTGTGGGGCTGCAAGGGGGACACGGTGTACGCCTCCAAACTGGGAGACCCATTCAACTGGAACGTGTTCGACGGGCTTTCCACGGACAGCTTCGCGGTGGACGTGGGAAGCGCCGGGGACTTCACCGGATGCTGCAGCTACCTGGGATACCCTTGTATGTTCAAAGAGGAGAACATCTACAAGGTCTACGGGGACAAGCCTAGCAACTACCAGGTGATGGGCAGCGCCTCCCTGGGCGTGGAGGCGGGCAGTCACATGAGCCTGGCAATCGCGGGGGAAGTGCTGTTCTATTTGAGCCGGGTGGGTATCGTGGCCTATTCCGGCGGCATCCCGCAGAGCATCGCGGCGCCCTTCGGGACAGAGCGATACCGGAACGCGGTGGCGGGCAGCGACGGCGTAAAGTATTACGTCTCCATGGAGGACGTAGAGGGGGGCTGGACGCTCTTCGTCTACGACACGCGGTTCAACCAGTGGCACAAGGAGGACGCCATGGAGGCGGTGGGCTTCGGATGGAACACGGAGCTGTACTTCCTGGACGCCACCGGGAAGCTGTGGCTGAACGGGAACACCCGGACGGTGCCGGAGGACGCCACGCCGGAGGGGCCGGTGGAGAGCCTGGCGGAGTTCGGGGACTTCGTGGAGGATGACCCGAACAAGAAGGGCACCAGCAAGCTGCAGGTGCGCATGGAGCTGGATGCCGGGGCTTCCGTCGTGGTAGAAATGGAGTTCGACAGCGACGGGACGTGGCGGGCGGTGAGCACCCTGACGGCCACGGTGAAGCGGAGCTTCTACCTGCCCATCATCCCAAGGCGCAGCGACCACTTCCGCATCCGCTTCCGGGGAACCGGGGGCTGGCGTCTTTACTCCCTGGTGCGGGAGAGCTATTCCGGCAGCGAGCTGAAGAGCACGCCGGGCAGACAGTGAGAAAGGAGCAGAGCTATGCCGACTTTTACCTATGACCAATTCCAGAAGGCGGCCCAGGACAGCGGCCTGATGGGCGAATTTTCTCCGGCGGATTTGAGCCTGGCCCAGCGGAACCCGGACGCGGGCATGAGCCTGCTGAAGTATAAGCAGGACTATCACGCGGCCACCACGGACGAGGCGCGGGCGCTGGCCAACCTGGGGGCGGAGGGCATCCGCAGCAGCTACGGAAACTACACCGGAGGCGACAATGGCGGGAGCTTCTACCTTGACCCCCTATCCCCTTCCAGCTTCGACGGCGGAAAGGCACCCACCTACCAGAACCAGTACGCCGGGGACATCGCAGACCTGTGGGAGCAGCAGAAGAACTACGGGAGCTACGACTACGGGAAGGATGCGCCGGTCTACAACAACCGTTACGACGACACCATCCAAGACCTTATCCAGGGCATCCTGAACCGGGAGGACTTCAGCTATGACCCGGCCACGGACCCGCTGTACCAGAACTACCGGAAGCAGTACACGCGGGAGGGGCAGCGGGCCACGGCGGATACCCTGGGCGCGGCGGCAGCGGCCAGCGGGGGCATCCCCTCCTCCTATGCCACCACGGCGGCAGCCCAGGCGGGCAACTACTACGCGGCGCAGATGACGGATAAAATCCCGGAGCTGTACCAGCTGGCCTACAACCAGTACCTGAACGACTACAATATGCAGCTGAGTGACCTGGGCGTGGTGCAGGGCGCGGAGCAGAGCGACTACGACAAGTACCTCAACGAGCTGAACCAGTTCAACACTGACCGGGCCTTCGACTACAACGCCTGGCTGGACGAGTACAACATGACCAAAGACCAGCTGCAGACCGCCCAGGGCCTGGAACAACTGGACTACACGAAGTACCTGAACGAGCTGCAGCAGTTCAACACAGATCGGGAGTTCAACTACGGCCAACTGCTGGATGAAATCGACAGCCAGACCAGGGAGCGGCAGGAGGACATCGACAACGCCCTGCGGGCGGCGGAGTTCGGGGACTACTCTTTCCTACAGGACATGGGCATCGACACCAGCAACAACCCGGCGGACTTCGAGCGGCAGTATACCCTGGCGCTGCTGGCGGCAGAGTACGGCGACTTCTCCGGCCTGGAGGCCCTGGGCATCAATCCCAGCGCACAGAACCTGGCCAACTTCAACCGGACGGCCAGCGGGAGCACCAGCAGAAGCTCTTCCGGCGGCGGGAGTTCCGGCGGAAGAGGAAGCGGGAGTTCCGGCAGTACCGGGGGAAGCGGCGGGACAAGCGCGGCCAGCGCAGCCAGCGCGGCCATGCAGCGGGCCAATGCCAACCAGGGCCGCGTGACCAGCGAGGCCGACTGGAACGCACTGGTGGCCGCATACGGAGAGGACACCCTACGGGCAGCCGGATACACCTATGCCGGTTCTGGCGGCGGGAGCAGCGGCGGAGACAGCAGCAGCTCCGGCGGAGACAGCGGGTACAGTTTGAGTGACCTGAACACCAACTCTGTGCTGCAGCTGGGCATCGGCCCCATCAGTTACCAGACGGTGGAGCAACTGGTGGAGCAGGGCAAGGTGGAGGCATACACGGACAGCAACGGGAATTTAAGCGTGCGCTGGATGCCGGGATACAATGCCAACAACTACAAGAACAACCGGAGCACGGCGGGCGGGCTGACACTGGCCCCCTTCCTGCCCACGCCGTAAGGAGGAGAGACCATGAGCAGATTGAGCGACGCAATCGACGCCAACCGGAACCGGGCAACGGGACAGACCGGCGGAAGCACCAGCTTGCAGAAGGCGGGGCGGCCCACCGGAACCCAGGGAACCAGCAGCACCAAAACCACACAGACCAGCAGCCGGACGGGCGGCGGGAGCGTATTGAGCCAGGCGATTGACCGGGCCAGGAGCGGCGAGACGGTGGAGCGGGCCACCGGCGTGCAGCTTCCGCAGAGCTTCCGGGGGCTGACGGACACGCAGCGGAGCGGGGTGAGCACCACCCCCTCCGCTTCGAGCCTTTTCCAGAACCGCTTCAACCGGGACAGCGGCGGCAGCCGGACGGCCACCACCACCCAGCGGCGGACGACGGCGGGGGGCTTCTACTCCATGCCGGACTTCGGCGCGGAGAGCCAGCGCCTGGAGAGCGCGGCCCGGACGGCACAGAGCGCCATGAACGCCAAGAAGACCGAGCTGGAGGGCGCATACAGTGCCATGACGGAGCTGGAGAAGAGCGCCCAGTTCTACGGACAGCAGGCGCAGAGCATCTACGAGACCTACCTGCAGAACCAAGACCCCACCTGGGGGAGCCTGTTCGAGCGGGCTTCCGCCAACTACGAGCGGGCGAACCAGGAGTACAGCGCGGCGGCGGATACCTTCAACACCCTGTACAGCGAGTACGAGCCGCTGCTGAACAGCTACAACCAGGCGGCGGAGGCATACAACCAGTACGTGGGCAGCCAGCAGGAGCAGTACAGCGCCTGGAGGAACACCATCCGCAGCCAGGACGCCATCCAACAGGACATCGTGAACACGGACGCGCAAATCGAGGAGCTGAAGACGGAGAGCAAGCGGGTGAAGCGGAGCAACCCGGAGCAGGCCGCAGCCTACGACGCCCAGGTGGAAGACCTGGAGGCCACAAAGACGCTGCTGCAGGAGGAGCTGGAGTGGTCACAGTATTTCCACTACGCCGATCTGACACAGGCGGAGGACTTCGCGGAGTTGAGCCAGTACCGGAGCACTGCCAACGGCCAGGAGCCGAAATTCAACGCCTGGTCTGGAATGTACACCGAGACCGGCTTCGACGACATTAACTACGACATCATCAACCGCAACGAGGAGGCCATGGGCCATCAGATGGTGAACGACATCCAGACCAACGCCTCCTTCCTGGGCCTGGACAACAGCGAGCGGAAGCAGATGACCGACGAGGAAATCGCCATCTTCAACTACCTGTACGCCCAGGACACTGCGCGGGGAGATACCGAGCACAGCACCGCCTACGGCTACATCGACTACCTGACGGGAGACTTGAATTACCGGCAGCGCCAGGCGGACGAGCAGGCATGGGCGGAGTATGCCAGGGAAAGCCCCGTGGCCTCCTCTGTGTTCAGCGTCATTACCTCCCCCTTGAAGGGGTTGAGCTACCTGGGGCAGGCGGCGGACTACCTGGAGGACAGGGAAATCGACCAGAACGCCGGGTATAACAAGTTCAGCTACATGAACAGCGCCATCCGGGATGAAGTGACCGGCATCGTGGAGGACAAGTGGGGCGGCGTGGGCAGCTTCGCCTATAACACCGGCATGAGCATGGCGGACTTCCTGTTCAACACGGCGGTGTCCGGCGGGAACCAGGCGGTGGCGCTGGCCATCATGGGCACCGGCGCGGCGGCAGATACCACCATCGACGCCAAAGACCGGGGCCTATCCGACGACCAGGCGTTTGCCCTGGGCACCATCGCGGGCGCGGCGGAAATCATCACCGAGAAGGTGAGCCTGGACAAGCTCTTCAACACCAACTGGGAACAGGGCGCGCTGCGGTACATCCTGGGCAACGCCTTCACCGAGGGCAGCGAGGAAGTGGCCAGCGACACCATCAACCTGTTCGCGGACATTCTGATCGCAAAGGACAAGAGCGAGTGGCAGACCTCCATCGACGCCTACATGGAACAGGGCATGACGAAGGAGGAGGCCATGGGCAAGGCCGTGGCAGACCAGGCGGCGCAGATGGGCCTGGACTTCCTGGGCGGAGCTATCTCCGGCGGCGTCATGTCCGGCGGGGCCAGCGTGGGCAACGCGGTATCCACATACAACACCGGGCGGGCACTGAACCGCATGAACCTGGAGCAGAGTGACCTGCAGGCCATCATCCAAGAGGGCCTGGCCAGTGACCCGTCCACCCGGAGCTACCAGCAGGCGGTGCAACTGCAGCAGCAGATGGAGCAGGGAAAGACGCCGGGCACCTATCAGCTGGGGAGCCTGTACCGGGCAAACATCCGGGCCATTGACGCCGAGCAGCAGGGCGAGGAGCTGCTGCAGCGGGCACGCCAGGAGCTGGACGAGCACGGCAGCGTGCGGAACGGAACCGCCAGGAGCATCCTGGAGAACACCAACGCGGTTAATATACTCACCGCCCAGGCGGGACTGAACCTGACAGACGGCATGAACCAGCAGCAGCGCCGGGAGGCGGTGAAGCAGGCCATCAACAACTTCTCCCCCAACACGGAGACCGATGTGGAAACCGGGAGTGACACCGGCGTGCAGACGGAGGGCGTCGTGCTGCCTACCGCCGAAGACATGGAGAACCAGAACCAGCAGGCGGCGGAGGTGCAGACAGACACTGCGGTGGACACAACCACCGAACCGGGGACGCTGCCCACGGCGGAGCAGCTGGAGGTGCAACGGCGCATGGAGCGGGCCAGCACAGACCTGGAGCGCAGCGGCATCCAGGCGGGAGTGCGGGAGGAGACCATCCAGACTGCACAGCGCCTCTCCGACATCCTGGGCCGAAATATCCGCTTCTATGACGGGAACACCAGGCAGGACGCATCCAGAGGGGCCAACGGTTACTATGTCCGGGGCGAGGACACCATATACGTCAACAGCCGGAGCCGGAACCCTGTGGCGCAAATCATCAGCCACGAGCTGACCCACAGTGTGGAGCTGGCCGACGCCTACACCGCCCTCTCCGATCTGGTGCTGAACCGCATCCAGCAGACCGGCGGCAACCTGGAGCAACTGCGGCGGCAGAAGGCGGAGCTGTACGCCAGTAGAGGGGCGCAGCTGGCCAGCCAGGAGGAAATTGACCAGGAAATCGTTGCCCAGTACGTGGAGCGGTATCTGCTGACGGACGAGCAGAGCATCCGGGAGCTGACGCAGCAGAACCGGAGCCTGGGCCAGCGCATCCTGTCCTGGCTGAACGAGCTGCTGGCCAAACTGGGCAACGCCAGCGCCCAGGAGCGGGCCTTCCTCACCCAGGCACGGGATACCTACGCCCGCGCCCTGCAGCAGACGCAGACCAGCTTCAACCAGCAGACGCAGCAGGCGGCGCCCGCTGCCAGGCAGAGCACCCAGCAGACCACCGGCCCGCCCGTTATGGAGGGCGGCGGGACGGCCCAGGTGCAGGAACAACAGGCCCAGCAGACACGGCCAGCCGAGGAGACCCGGCGGGCCGCGCCGGAGGCTGCCCAAACGGCCCAGGAGGGGCGGAGGAGGCAGCCGGTGTCCGAGCCTGACCCGGAGGCCCAGCGCCGCAGGAGCGAAGCCCAGGACGCCCTGGAGGGCCTGCGGGAGGACTATGCCGCCGGGCGCATCACCGAGGAGGAGTTCGACGCGGCCCTGGATGCCATCATGGAGGAAGAGGGCCTGGCCGGAGAGGAGATGCTGGAGCAGTACAGCATCGACGAGAACTACGAGCGGGACATCGACGAATGGGACGCCCGGGGCAGGAAGGACGGCGAGGTATTCATCCTGGGTTCCACCGGGGACGTGCTGCAGGGCCTGGGGGCCATGGAGCAGGACATCTACCTGCGAAGCGAGAAAGTGAACGCCATCCTGCAGCAGCACCCGGAGATGACACTGGCGGAAATCAAGCGCATCCCTGAAATCCTGGATGACCCAGTGCTGGTGCTGAAGAGCCTGGGCGCGGGGGCCAGAACGGAAAACACCCGCCTGGTTCTTTTCGGAACCGTGCGGGCGGAGAATGGGCAGCCGGTGCTGGCCGTTCTGGACTTGCGCCCTGTGGAAAACGGCTTGGCAATCGACGATATGCAGAAGGTGAACAGCGCCTACACGAAGGACAGCGGTGCGGCCAACTTCGTGCGGCGGAGCGAGGTCATGTACGCGGACGAAAAAAGAACCGCTCCGCTTCTTCGCTCAATCGGGCTTACAATAACGTCCCGACCGCTTCTGCGTAGTGGTTCTATGGGGAGTATAGCATACCGGAACAGCACTGTCAATCTGCAGGGCGTGCCCTTTGACCAGGTGGTAGACACCACCCAGCAGCAGGAGGACGGCGGCGGACGGCAGTACAGCTTCGGCGGGCGGAACGCCAACGCCGCCGATCTGGACGCGCTGAACCGCGCCCAGGAGCTGGAACGGCAGGGCGTGGCCATGGACACCATCTTCCGGGAGACCGGCTGGTACACCGGCGCGGACGGAAAGTGGCGTTTTGAAATCGACGACAGCGGCATGGAGTACAGCCGGTGGGGAGACCTGCGGCGGGAAGACCGGGCGGAGTTTGCCCGCTTCCGGGAGCTGGAGGGAAAGTTCATCGACGGCAGCATTACCATGGACGAGCAGAACGAGCTGCGGCAGCTGCTGGAAGAGGGCCACGGCGCTGGCCGGGCGGAGGAGCAGCAGACGCTGCGGCTGCCTGACTTTGTGCGCCATGACGAGCTTTATCAAAACTATCCCCAACTGCGGCAGGCGGGCCTGCGGTTCACGCGCCTGCCGGAGGGGACACGGGGCACCTTCGACGGCCAGGACATCGTTCTGGACGAGAGCCTGCGCAGCGCACCGGAGGACACGCTGGTGCATGAAATCCAGCACGCCATCCAGCGGGCCGAGGGCTTCACCGGCGGGGCAAGCCCGGAGGGCTGGCAGGCAGTGCGGCAGCAGGTTATCGACACAGTGGCAGGAGCGCGGCAGAACCTTGACCTGTGGCTGCAGGACATCGGCTACCCGGAGTACGTCCGGGAGAGCATGAACCGGGTGGTATCCGGGGAAATCACCCTGGACGAGCACTGGAAGGCCCTGGAGGAGTTCAAGAAAGATTCCCCCTTCGCGGCGGAAATTGCCCAGTGCGAGGAGGAGCTGGCAAACTACGAGAACCAACTGCGGATGCTGAACAACCTGGGAGACGGAGAGTGGGGCAACAGCTTCGATATGTACGAGAACACCGCCGGGGAAATCGAGGCGCGGGACGTGACTGCCAGGCGGCAGATGACGCCGGAGCAGCGGCGACAGGCCATGCCGAACACCGGGGACGAGCGGACGGTGTTTGCTGAGACCCTGCAGGAGCTGGGCAGCGAGTACGGGATGTGGGATGCCCTGCCGGAGAAGCGGAAGTTCTCTATGAGCGAGCCGGTGGAGCAGACCCGTGACCTGCTGGCCCTGCACAACCTGACGGAGGACAAGCTGCGCAGTACGCTGCGCCTGGGCGGGTTCCCCATGCCGTCCATCGCCGTCATCCGCGATCAGATGCAGCATGACAACTACGGGGAAATCACGATGGTATTCGGGAAGGACACCATCGACCCCCAGGCGGACAGCCGGAACCGCGTCTACGGAGGCGACGCCTGGACGCCTACCGCGCCCAGGGTGGACTATCCCATCAACTATCAGGTACAACGTGCCTTTGAAGACCGGGTGGAGCAGCTTTCCGCCAACGTGGCGGGCGGAACCTTCAGCCGGGGCGGCGTCCTGGGTTCCCTGGGCTTTACCGGGGACGGCACCCACCTGGACATGGGGGAAATCGTCCGGCAGCTGGCAGACAACAACGCGGTGCAGGCGGCGTACCTGGCCGAGCAGGGCCAGAATGTGGAGCCGGTGATGAAGGCCAAACAGTTCGACAGCTACGGGAACGACACCCTGCAGCGGTATGCCGAAAGCATGGACATCCAGGAGCTGGCGGACATCGTGGCCCGCATCGACGCAGGAGGCACCATGACGGAGGAGGAAATCCGGGCCGCCAAGGAGTTCATCCGGCAGGCCATGCAGGCGCGGGGCGGGTTCAATACGTCCCCCCAGCGCATCGAGATGCGCCTGAACAAGGTGACGGACGAGCGCGTGGAGCGGTTTGCACAGCACGCCTGGGAGTACCTGCAGGACGGCGGAGCCACAACGGACGAGGTGGACTTCTACGCCACCAGGGACGCCCTCCAGGCGGCGGTGGACAAGCGGGCCGTGGCAGACTGGACGCGGCAGCAGCTGGACGGGCTGCTCGGTGAGCCGGGCATCTACAACGGCAGAGACCCATTCACGTCCGATGGACGGAGCCGGAGCTTCCAGCAGCTGCACTACCCCTACACCCTGGAGAACCTGGTGAAGGCCATGAGCACCACCCAGGAGGCCAGGGGCGAGGGCCTGTGGGGCGCGACGGCAAAGGGCCTGCAGGCCGTCTCCACGCCGGAGTACCGAAACGTGGAGGAAATCCACGCGGACGAGGGCCGCCTGCAGAACCTGTCCCAGGAGGAGTATGACGCGATGCTGAAGGACGTGGACGACGGCATCAACCAGGTTATCGAGGCGGTGCAGAGCGCCAATGAAGCGCACAGCAGCAACCGATGGGAAGAGGCCGACATCATCGGCAGCGTTCTGATTGACGCGGCCAGAGGACGCCATACACCGGCGGCGGTGCAGAGGGCCTTCCGCAAGGAGGATTATACCATCAGCCGGGAGCTGGCCCAGCAAATCGTTGACCTGTTCAACCAGGCGGCCAACGTGCCCACGGGATACTTCGAGGCAAAGCCCCAGCGGGCGGTGCCGCTGGATGAAATCCTGGCGGCGGTGGTGCCGGACACCATGGACGCGGAGCTGCGCGCCGAGCTGGAGGGTGCAGGCGTGCCCACCATTACCTACCCGGAGGGGGACACACAGCGCCGCATGGAGGCCGTGAACAGCGTGGAGGGCGCGAAGTTCTCCATCAGCGAAGAGACGGACACCGAACAGGAGCGGCGGGACACCCAGGAGGACGAGCGGGTGTTCACTACACCGCGCGGCGTGGAAGTGGTGCGCAACCCAACCGACCAGGAATACCAGCAGATGCGGGACGAGGCGTACCAGGACTACCCCTGGCTGTGGGGCACCGGGGAGCCGGTGCTGCGGCACACCTATGACCGGCAGGGAAATGAGTATTACTGGAGGGCAGACCAGGCGGTTCATGCCCAGGTGGAGCCGTACATCAACCAGCGGTACGGGACACAGACCAGCCAGCAATGGCAGTGGTGGACGCGGGAGGACGCGGACGAGTGGCCCACGGACTACGGGCGGCAGTACAGCGTGGAGGAGGAAGCACAGCTTCCCACGGCGGCGGAGGAAGAGAGCAGGGACATCATCGGCACCATGCCGGTGAAGGCCCAGCAGTACCTGCGCCGGGCGGAGAGCTACCTGACGGCCAAGGTGGGCAACCTGTTGAGCGTGCCGCGCTATGCGCAGCGGGAGTACCTGCGGGACATCGTGCGGGAAATATCCCTGGAGTACCTGCGGGAGGGCCGCGTATCTGGCGAGACCATCAACGAGCTGTTTGACCGCGCCTATGACGAGGGCGTGGTGGTAGATCGGGAGTTCTATGACCAGTACGAGGAGCTGCGCAACTACCTGCGGACGGTGAAGCTGACCATCTCCCCGGAGGACAGCGCGGACATCGCGGACTTCAACGACTTCCGCAAGAGCAACTTCGGGCGGCTGAACATCGGCACCGAGGGCGGGACGAACATTGACCGGGTGTACCAGGAGCTGGAGAGTATGTGGCCGGAGTTCTTCAGTGAAGAGCGGCAGAGCAACCCGTCCGACCAGCTCCAGCATATCGCGGACGTGGCACAGTCCTTCCAGGTGGTGGAGCGGAACCTGGACGAATACTACGGCCCGGAGGCGGCGGAGTTCCGCCGGTGGGCGCGGCATGACTTCGAGGCTGCCGTGAACGACGCTTTGAGCGAGCTGAACCGCGTCCGGCGCTACGTTCAGGAGCGGGAGACCCAGGCCACAACGGCGGCACCTCCCACCACCCAGGAGGAAGTCACGCAGATGTGGGGACAGCTGAAGCAGGCCCGGCGCACCTACGAGAAGACGGCGGCCCGGAACCTGCTGACCCAGCACGACCAGGTGCAGGTGGGCAGGCTGCTGCGGGGCGAGATTGAGCTGGAGCACCTGAACGAGAAGACGGACAATGTGAAGGGCATCCGGGAGGTGTACCAGGCGAAGCTGGAGTACGAGCGCCTGACCAGGCTTATCCGGCAGTGGAACCAGAGCCGGAAGGCCGCGCTGCGGCAGCAGGCTGACCGCTACCTGCAGACGGCCAACGACTGGAAGGACAAGAAGGCGGGCATCCTGTACTCCAGGGAGACCATGGAGCGGAACATCCGGGACATCGTGAAGGACGCAACCCTGGCCGAGGAAATCAACCAGACCTACTTCACGCCGGTGCATGATGCAGCTGCTGCGGCCAACCGGATGAAGAACCAGTACAGAGACCGGGTGCGGGATCTGAACCTGTCCCGAAACGTGGCCAAGGGCAACACGGTATCCGAGGCCCACGCGGTGCAGCTGCTGGGAGAGGCGGAGGATAACATCCGCATCCTGGAGCAGAGCCGTGGCCGCCTGAAGGAGCGGGACGGGAAGAGCCTGGAGGACTGGCGCGGCATCGTGAACGACCTGTGGGAGGAGAACCCGAACCTGGACGCGGAGAAAATCCGGGCGGCTGTGGCCCAGTTCCGCACCATCTACGACGAGTTGTTCCAGCAGATGAACGAGGTGCGGGTGCGCAACGGTTACGAGCCGGTGAATTACCGGAGCGGGTACTTCCCGCACTTCCAGCCGGGCAACGGGGACGGCATCCTGGCCCAGTTCGGAAAGGCCCTGGGCATCGACACGGAGGTGACGGCCCTGCCCACCACCATCAACGGGCTGACACACACCTTCCGCCCAGGCATCCGGTGGTTCGGGAACGCCCAGGAGCGCCTGGGGTTCAACACGGCATACGACGCGGTGGAGGGCTTCGACCGCTACATCGAGGGCGTGGCCGATGTTATCCACCAGACCGACAACATCCAGCGACTGCGGGCGCTGGCATCCCAGGCGAGGTACAGAACCGGGGACGAGGGCATCCGCAAGCAGGTGGACGAGGTACGGGCCAACCCCAACCTGACGGAAGAGGACAAGCAGAACCGCATCGAGAAAATCTACGAGACGGGCCGTTTTGCCCTGTCCAACTTCGTGGTGGAGTTGGAGGAGTACACCAACCTGTTGGCCAATAAGAAGAGCCGGGCAGATCGGAACATGGAGCAGGCCCTGGGGCGAAATATGTACAATCTGGTGAAGGCGCTGGAGGGCCGCGTGGCCGCCAACATGGTGGCCGTGAACCCGGCCAGCTGGCTGACCAACTTTATCCCCCTGACCCAGGGCGGCGCGCTGCTGGACAGAGGGATGCTGCTGAAGGGAATGTGGGATACCCTGAAAGCCTACAAGGTGGACGACGGCATCGTGGACAAGAGCAGCTTCCTGACCAACCGGCGCGGCAGCGACCCGCTGGTGCGTACCTGGGCACAGAAGGCATCCGCCACGGCGTCCAGGCCCATGGAGTACATCGACCACTTTGTGGCCGACAGCCTGGTGCGGGCAAGATACCGGCAGAACCTGGGCAAGAACATGAGCGAGGACGCGGCCATGAGCGAGGCGGACGCCTGGGTGGCCGGTGTCATGGCAGATCGGAGCAAGGGTTCCACCCCCACGCTCTTCAACCGGAGCAACCCCATCACGAAGGTGTTCACCCAGTTCCAGCTGGAGGTCAACAACCAGTTGAGCTACCTCTTCAAGGATATGCCAAAGGACGTGAAGGACAAGGGCATCGCGGCCCTGGCGGCGGCGCTGCTGAAGTTCTTCCTGGGGGCGTGGCTGTTCGACGAGGTGTATGAGTACGTGATCGGACGCAGACCGGCCCTTGACCCCATCGGCATCCTGAACGATACGGTGGGAGACCTGACCGGCTACGAGCTGCCAAACCTGGTGGAGCTGGGCGTTGGTGCCGTCAGCGGGAACCTGCCCTCCTTCGAGGTGGAGCAGACTGGGCTTTCCGAGGCCGGGGCCAACCTGGCCGGAACCGTCGCGGAGACGCTGCCCTTTATCGGCGGCGTGCTGGGCGGCGGGCGTGTGCCCATCAGCAGCGCCATTCCCAACCTGGGGAACCTGTGGAACGCACTGACCAATGAGGACTGGAGCGCGGAGAAACGCCTGCAGGAGGTGCGGGACGAGCTGCTGGAGAAGCCCCTGGTGTACCTGGCGCTTCCCTTTGGAGGCGGCCAGCTGAAGAAAATCTACGAGGGCATCGAGGGCGTCATCCAGGGCGGAAGCTATTCCGTCAATGCGGAGGGAGAGCAGGAGCTGCAGTATCCCATCTACAACGACACGCCCGGCCAGGCCGTCGGGAACGCGGTGCTGGCATCCACCTTCGGGCGTACTTCCCTGCCTACGGGCCGGGACTGGATTGAAGGCGGGTTTGATACCCTGGGTGCGAAGCAGACCGCCGTGTACCAGGGACTGCTGGAGGCGGGCGTGCCGGGCGAGGAAGCCTATGCACTGCTGGAGCAGCTGCGGGGCGTAGAGAAGACGGAAACGGAGAGCGAAGCCGCCCAGGAGCGCAGGCTGCTGCAGGAGGCCGACATCTCCGGCGACGGGAAGAGCATCGTCTACTACGGCCTCATGGCCAGTGACCGGGAGCGGGAGCTGATGGACGAGCTGGCAGACATGGACGCTGATATGGGCGAAGTCACCACGGCGTTGCTGGGCATCAAGGACGCCGGGGCGCTGAAGGGCGCGGCGGCATCCAACGCCAAACGGGACGCCATCGCGGGCGCGGCGTTGTCCGAGGACGAGCAAATCCGGCTTTACAACTACACCTTCGGAGAGAAACAGGACGACGGCAGCTATGTGAGCAGCCGGGCCGAGGACATCGCCGCCTTCCAGGAGGCTGGGCTGACCTTTGACCAGTTCCTGGAGGCACAGAATGAGTACAGCACCATCAATGAGGAGTTCGACAGCTCCGGGGAGAAGGCTGTGGAGTTTGCCCGCTGGGTGAACGGACAGGGCCTGACCGAGGAGCAGGCGGCTGTGGTGAAGGACGCCTTCACCTATTACAGCCAAATCCCGCAGAGCGGCGGATACTACGAGAAGTTCGCGGCGGCGGGCCTGGATGACCAGAGCGCCTACGATCTGAATGAGGCCCTGGACAGCCTGGAACCGCCGGAGGGAGAAGACCAGGTGACGAGCCTGCAGAAGTACCAGGCGGTGGTCAATTCAGATCTGACGGAAAGCGAGCAGATGACCGCCATGGGAGAGCTGATGCCGGAGACCGAGTATGAGAAGCTGCGCGTGGGAAGCCTGCAGGGTGTCACACCCAGGGCCTACGTCTCCTACAAGCAGGCGCTACCCCTCTACGATGCGGACGGAAACGGCAGCTTCAAGCAGGAAGAGGTACGAGCGGCACTGGATTCTCTCCCCCTGACGACGGAGCAGCGGGCCGCCCTGTGGCAGATGCAGAACAAGAGCTGGAAGCCGTCCAGCAATCCGTACAGCGTGAGCGTGAGCCAGCAGGTCTACGACGCCCTGAACGCAGAAGACGAGGACGACGGTGGACTGATGGACTGGAGCGGCGGCATCACGCTGCCAACGGCGGAGGAGCTGGAGCAGAATGGCCTGATGAACTGGAACTAAAGAGAAACACCCGCACCAGGTTCTCCAGGTGCGGGTGTTTCTCTATCCGTTCCAATCTATCAAGAGGCCATCTTCCCAGCAGTCTTGACACGGTTCATACCCATAGCTTTCAGCGAGGGCGGTGTTGAGAATGTTGAAGTCCCGGCCTGCGATGTGGTAGCATCCCCAGTGGTGATACTTGCTACCAGACGTTGTGACGATGCAGGCATTTTGCCGGAAGAAGCCGACCTCTGGAGCATAATCACCAACGCCTGCGGTGTATCCTTCGTCGAAGCCTTCGGAACGCCCGGAAGAATAGCCTTCCTCATAGGAATTGCCTAATTCATACTCCAGCTCTTCGATGGTGTCCTCCATCTTTTCCAGATCACTGCGGGAGGACGCGGAGCCAATGAAGGACAGCAGCGCAAGAGTGGCAAGCACGACGATGCCGAGCTGATACCCAACCTTGTCGAAGGACGGAATAGGGCGGCGCTTCGGTTCCGGTTTTAGATCGGCGGCGGGCGCTGGTTCTGGTTCCGGTTCCGGCGGAAGAGCGTCGGCCTGTTCTGCCTGGATGCGCTCCTGGGCCGCCTGAAAGGAGGCGAGCTGACTTTCCGGTATGCAGATGCTTTGACCGTCCACGGTGAAGTTATACAGCGTTTCCCTGCGGACGTGGGCCTCCCTGGGAGGCGGCGGAGGCGGAGCGGCCTTCTTTTTCTCTATGTGCCTGATGATACGGTTGGGGATGAACCAGACGCCGAGGCCAAACAGGGCGATGGTGAGAAGCCCCGCGCCGATTCCGCCGAGGAAAAGGAAGTCCGCGTACTGCAGCAGCGTGTAGATGGAGCAGGTAATGAGCAGGGCAACACCCCGGACGAGCCACTTCATGGAAAATCCTCCTTGCTTTTTCTTGCGCTTAATCATCTTTTTTATAAAAATATCACGTCTCCGTGGTATCGTCAATGCAGAATATGCGAAAGGTGAGTAACGGAGGCGATGCAAGGGTGCGGCTATACACGCTGGACGGAAAATGCAATATCTCCGGCCCACGGATACGGGAGGCCAGAGTGAAGGCGGGGATGTCCCAGGAGGAGCTGGCGGTGCGGATGCAGCTGGCCGGGCTTCAGATGGGGCAAATGGCCGTGAGCCGGATTGAGACCGGGAAACGCCTGGTGCCGGACTTCGAGCTTCCACTGCTGGCCGCTGCCCTGGGCGTGACCACGGACTGGCTGCTGGGAAAAGAATAAAAGAGCACCCCCTACTCGCGGTAGGGGGTGCTTCGCTATAAACGGGCTTGACTTCCTGCGTTAATCAGCTTTAGAATAAAACGCAACAAAAAGCAAGAAGCAGAAAGAGAGGGCGCGCACATGAAGAAGGCGAAGAAAGAGAAAAAGCCGACGAAGTTCAGCCACTTGACCTATACCAACCGGATAAAGATTGAGAAGATGAACAACGAGGGCTACGGCATCCAGGCCATCGCCGACGCCATCCATGTGCATTACACCACCGTGTACCGGGAGCTGAAGCGGAAGGGTGTCACCTACCAGCACAAGCGGAGCGACTGGACATACGAGGAGCGGTACAGCGCGGACAAGGCCCAGGAGCAGTATGAGCTGAACAAGACCGCCAAGGGGCGGCCCATCAAGCTGGGGAAGGACTTTGCCCTGGCTGACTTCATCGAGCGCAAAATCGCGGACGAGCACTATTCCCCGGCGGCCATCATCATGGAAATCCGGGAGCAGGGCCTGGAGTTCGACACGACCATCTGTGAGAAGACCATCTACAACTACGTCAACAGCGGGAACGTGTTCCTGCGGGTGACGAGCAAGCACCTGCCCGAAAGAGGGAGACGGAAGCGGCAGTACAACCACATTCGCCCGGCGAGAGACCAGAAGGGGGAGAACATCGAGCAGAGGCCGGAGCATATCAACCGGCGGGAGGAGCCGGGACACTGGGAGATGGATACCGTGAAGGGGAAGCAGAAGACCAAGAAGTGCGTGCTGACCATGAGCGAGCGGAAGACCCGGAATGAAATTACCCTGCCCATCATGGGGGCGAAGATGGAGAACGTGGTGGCGCAACTGGACGCGCTGGAGCGCCGACTGGGCGACAGGTTCCCCCTGGTGTTCAAGAGCATCACCGTGGACAACGGGAGCGAGTTCCAGGACTGCGCCGGTATCGAGCGTTCCATCTTCGGAGGGAAGCGGACAAAGGTTTACTACTGCCATCCGTACAGCTCATACGAGCGGGGCACCAACGAGAACCTGAACAAGATGCTGCGGCGCATCTTCCCGAAGGGGACGGACTTCGATCTGGTGCCGGACGAGGAAATCATCGCGGCGGCGGGATGGATGAATAACTATCCCAGGAAAGTCCTGGGAGGGACTACGGCTGCCCGCGCTTTTGATAACTTTTTGGCCGAAATCTCCTGACAAAAATTTTTTCAAAAAATCTTGCGATAGGTATTGCTTTTTTCATGTAAATAGCTTTTTAATCTGCCGCAGAATTGCTTCTACGAAATGAAACCATAGATTTCCAACTATAAACACGATCACAAGAAACAGCAGGAACGCTCCGATTTCTCCAATAGGCATCTTTTACCTCACTTTGTTGCAAAGCGATTCATAAAGAAGTCGGTAAAAGCGGCCAATTCATCATCCTGTGATACATAAACATACAGCTTTTCATCTTCCAGCCAGTCATAGGCATTGATGCCAATGTATCCTTTTTTGTCTGGATAAATGATAAAAGCATCGGTAGGGTATTTGTTCCGATAGGCTTTCAAAATTTCAGAACGGCGATAGTAGGTCGGATCGCCACAGCCGGAAAGATCGGGTACTGTGGGAACAACCACAATCGTCTGGCTGGCTTCGTTCCAGCCGACAATTAAATTTCCGATCTTTGTTTTGCTCCCATGAACAAAGCCATAGTTAAACCGGCTCACATCCTCGGTATATCCGAAAATCAGTCTGTAATTGTCCCCGTTCTCTACAACCTGATTAAATAGAGCACGCATTTTCTTTGCATTTGCGTTGCTCTTTTCCATGTCAATTTCAGGGCCCTTAAATAACTTGCTAAAAAATCCCATGACTTTTCCTCCTAAATGTTTGAATGTGTTTATATGAAACTGGATGGGGCAATACCCACAGCATCATAAATGAAATAATTTTGATAGTAGCTATATCACTTCGGGACACTTTGTCCCAAAGTAGCGGTAAAGCAAATTTATTGCTTTGCCAGAATATGCTCCATCTCTGCCAAACTCAGGCCGCGAACTAATATGTGATCTCCTCTCGTTTCCACAATGTAGGGTTGTAATTGTTTCAAAGCCTTGTGGTACTCCAAAAAGCCAAGGTTTTCCTCTTTTGTTAGACTAACGAAAGTCAGCGCCCATAGAGAAATAGTCTCTCCCTCAATCTCATATAGCGTTTCTGGTGCTACTGGCAGGATGGTATCCACAGTTTCCGAAAAGGTGAAGCTAACCATAAGCCCGCCATTATCCAATTCAAACACATGGGGATTTGCTTCATAGGCTTGCGACCACATATCATCCGGTTCTGTATCATCGGAATGATCCGCCCCCATTTCAAACAACAAGTGCTGATGAACAACGGCATTTCCCTTTTCGACATATTGAATGGACTCAGTTCCCCCAAAAGCCAAAGCCGGAGCAAAGAAGAAAATCTCGTTTTCTGAAAGGCCGCCATGTTTAGCAAATGCTTCTTGAAATAGACCCACTCTCAGAAACTGCGCCGCAAAATTTTCGGCAGGAATAATACGCTCAAAAAAATCGGAAAAGCTGGTAGAGAAACTGCCCGATCTGCGGTTGTGAATATCAAGCAGGCACATATCATCGGCTGTATCAGACAGCTTGCGGTAAATAAAAAGCGTTCCAAATCCAGTCATTAGAATGGGAAGGCACCCCTCCTGTTCGCCCAGCCAAAGAGTGAGCGTATCAATATAATCGGTTGGATCAATAATTTTTAGCAAACCTCCGCCATAATTTCCGAAACCATATTCCTGCCAAAAGTTCAGAAGCTCCGCTGGCACTTTCCCTTGAAATTGCTCCAGCGTTTCCGCAGTAGGTTTTCTCAAATCATTACCCGGTGGATATTTG
>ENA-UALZ01000161-UALZ01000161.1-human-gut-metagenome-genome-assembly--contig:-NODE-161-length-34336-cov-19.605875_pt1 | contig 34336 bp, 24 predicted proteins | sample MGYA00243706_ERZ654482 | MGnify/ENA primary metagenome ERZ654482 (study PRJEB26926, sample SAMN06164785) | human gut metagenome | biome: ENVO:00009003; feature: ENVO:2100002; material: ENVO:00002003...
GTGTCAATCTGTGTAATCTGTGGTGAATTAATTCATAACCGAAAAGAAATGAATTCTTTAATGCAATCAAAATATGAACAAAAGAACCCCTGCATACTTGGTGTTGAAATCAGCAGTCTTGTTTTTATCTCTGCTTTGTTTTTATCCCTTGTCTGCAACTAACCCCCAAAAGAAAGAAATGAAAGAGTTGAATGTAAAGAAAGTGAGTCTGGCTAATGTGGCGGTGGAGAATGTTCCTGCCTTGCTGGACAAAGAAAAGGTGGATTTTCAGTTGATCAATACGGTGAACTGGAAAGCGTTTCCTTATCAGCCGGAAGTACAATTTCGTATTGCCCATACAGATGATGCGATTTTGATTCATTATAAAGTAAAGGAAGCTAGTGTGCGTGCTATAGCAACGGGAGATAACGGTGCTGTGTGGGAAGATGCTTGCGTAGAATTCTTTTCTATTCCTGCGGGAGATGGAATTTATTATAATGTAGAGTGTAACTGTGTGGGAACTTTGCTGATCGGTGCAGGTGGCGGACGTAGCAATCGCGAACATGCTCCACAAGAAGTAATGGATAAGGTGCAGCGTTGGTCTTCTCTGGGACGCGAATCTTTTGAAGAACGGGTAGGAGAGTGTAGCTGGGAATTGGCATTAGTCATTCCTTATTCTGCTTTCTTCAAACATCAAATCACCAGTCTTGACGGAAAGACGGTTCGTGCCAATTTCTACAAATGCGGAGATAAGTTGCAAACGCCTCATTTCCTCTCATGGAATCCCATTAATCTGGAAAAGCCTAATTTCCACTGTCCCGAATTCTTCGGCACATTGAATTTTGAGTAACTATTTCCAGTCTTTCAAATTATAACTTGCTTCTACCGCCTTTTCTATATCATCGGGAAGGGCGGGGAAGAAGTCTATCCCTGTGATCCGCTCCACTTCATCCACAGTGTTTACATAAGAGTCCAGCGGATTGTTCCCTTCGTTGTTTTTATAGATAAAGCCGATAGCTTTCGGCCTTTTGTGCAGAGAAAGTATCACTTTAAAGAAAGCATCCGGTACAGCTACTTTATGCTCACCTATAGTCTGTGGCTTTCGGTCATAGAAGATAGGGCCGGCTACAATGTAAAGACAACTGTCTTTTTTCACCCACTTGCGGCATTTCTGTTCCAGTTCGTTCCAGTCGCCCCGGTTTAGATTGTGGTGCTGGGGACAGATATTGGTCATGTAGAAACTTTCTATCATGGCTTCACGGTCCCATTTGTTGTCACCTGCCGGACAAAGATGTCCGCGGTCCCAACCACTACCTTTATAGTCTTGTGTAGTGACGGCTTTACTTTTAGGCAGGTCAGGGTCAGGACGAAAGTTATTGATTCGCTCGGTATTTTCCTTTAAACGTTCGGGAGTCAGTTTCCAAGCTACCCAGTTGGCTATGCGGGTGTTAGAGTTATAGGATACGAGGTATCCGGTACGTTGCAGAAGAATTTCGGGAGTACCAGGGGTGGTCGTTTGCTTGATGTATATATCAGAATTCAGGGGAAGATTCTGAACGATGGTTTCTGTTTGCTCAGTACCAGTAGCCTTTTCTTTAGAGTTCGTTGTTTGATAAGTGGTGACGATGCCGCATATGATCAGGATAATCAGGAGCGTCAGTTGTTTCTTGCTATTCGTTTGTTTTTTCTTCTTCTTTCTCATAATTGAACGGGTAAGGTGGTGCAAAGATAACAAAAAAGGCGGACGAGTAAACCCGACCGCCTTCCGAATAAGGAGTATTCTTTTATTTTACAATGCCTTTGGACTCGCGTACGAAGTTAAGGATATTGTGTATTTCGTCACTCATCGGCACTTGGTCTTCAATCTTTTGCAAAGCATCCTGTATGCTGAAGTTACCTTGGTAAATCAGACGGTAAGCATTTACAATATGACGCAGAATGCGGTCTGTTACCTGATGCTTGTGCTGTAGCACAACAGCATTAATGCCATGATAACCGGCCGGATTACCATTCATGATCACATAAGGAGGAACGTCTTTCGCAATGCGGCATCCTGACTGGATCAATACCCAGCTTCCGATGTGGCATTGTTGTTGCAAAATGACGTTACTGCTCAGAATGGTGCAGTCACTGATACGGCAATCACCGGCTACAATAGTCTTAAGTCCTAATACGCAGTGGTTACCTATCTGCACATCATGGCAAAGGTGTACACCATCCATCAGGAAGTTCTCGTTGCCGATACGTGTGGCATCTCCTTCATGTGTAGCACGGCTCACAACTACATTTTCGCGAATGTCGTTCTGGTCGCCGATGATCAGCAGACTCTTCTCGCCCGTATAATGGAAATCCTGCGGGACGGTACCGAGTACGGCGCCATGATGCACTTTGTTCCTTTGCCCCAAGCGTGTACCGTCGAGGATACGCGCACCGGACATGATAATACAATCATCTCCAATCTCTACATCGCCTTCGATATATGCAAAAGGCTGAACCGTTACATTCTTGCCGAGCTTTGCGGCAGGATCTACAAATGCTAATGGACTTATCATAGTAATTAGTTTTTAGTTATTACTTTCTGCCTCCTCCGAGCGCTTGGTACAGGCTGATAACAGCTTGCATGCGGTCGAAAGTGTCGGATACCTCGGAGGTTTGTGCACTGAGGTAAGATTGCTCAGCAGACAGAACTTCCAGATACGTTGACGTGCCTAAGTTAAACAATTCTTTTGTATCTTCCGCAGCTTTACGGGCTGAATTTACCTGAATCTCGCGAGAAATGGCTTTTTCGGAGGTCATTTGGTATTGATACAAGGCGTTGCTCACTTCATTTCCAGCTTTCAGCAAAGTGGTCTGGAACTGGATTTTGGATTGCTCTTCCTGTGCTTTGGCCTGTTTCAGACGGGCGATATTAGCACCGCGATAGAACAACGGTTGTGTCAACGATCCTATGGCGGAAGCCAGTAACTTGCCCGGATTTACAATTGCAGAACCTGCACTGTTAGTCCATCCTGCCGAACCACTCAATGTAATTTGCGGATAGAAAGCTGCACGTGCGCTGTTAGTATCGTAATAACTTGCAGCAAGAGACATCTCGGCAGCTTTTACATCGGGACGGTTAGATAACAGTTGCAAAGGAATACCGGCAGAGAATTCTGTTGGTAATTGCTGGTTTTCCAATACCCCACGTTCTATTTCCTGTGCCGGTTGATTCAGCATCAGGCAAAGAGCATTTTCTGTTTCACGAATACTTTGGCGCATACCGGGCAGAGAAGCCAGCACCTGTGCGTAGGCGGCACGGGTTTGTTCTACTCCGGCAGAAGTCGTATTGTATATGCCTGCGTCCTTCATTGCTTCTACGGTTTCCACATTCTTTTTAAGAATATCGGCAGTGGATTCTGTAATTTGCAACTGTCGGTCGAGCATCAACAATGTGTAGTACATATTGGCCACATTGGCAATTACCTGAGTTTGCACGGCTTGTTCATAGAACTGTGTCTGTTTCAGAGATACCTGTGCACCACGTTTCGGGTTCAGTATCTGACCGAAGAGGTCTATTTGCCAGCTTGCTGTGACAGGAAGCGAATAAGTTTGCGTAGCCTTTCCCTTATCCCAACTGCTTACAGTTCCCTGCGGAGACAGTGCAAGCGTGGGAGCATAAGCCAGGCGTGCAGACATCAGTGCAGCTTCCGCTTTCTTCACGTTCAGAGCGGCACTGCGCAAATCTGGATTATTGGCAAGTGCTTGTTCGATGAGCGCTTGCAACTGAGGGTCGGTAAATACTTCCCTCCAAGGCAGGTTACCGAAGTTTGCAGTATCCGCTGCCAGTGTATCGTTCACAGCTGTCGTGTCGCGATACAGTCCGGCAGCCGTAATATCTTCGGGTCTGTCGTATGATTTGTAGATATGGCAACTGCTTAAAAGAGCAGTTGCACACATCAGAGTTATAATTTGTTTCTTCATAATGATAAAAGTATTTATACCTAATACTTATTTAGTATATTGCTCAATTTCAGGTTCTGCGTCAGAGTTATCCACATCTGTCCATTCCATCGGTTTAATCTTCTCCTGCAGGTATTGGAATGCAACGAACAGAGCCGGCACAATAAAGATCTGCAGAATCATACCGATTAACATACCACCGATGGCAGAAGTACCCAGCGTACGGTTACCATTAGCACCTGCACCGGATGCCAGCATTAACGGAATCAAACCGACAATCATGGCCAATGATGTCATCAAGATAGGACGCAGACGGGCTGCGGCACCCAGTACGGCTGCCCACGTTATACTCATACCCATCTTACGACGGTCGAGAGCAAACTCAATAATCAAGATGGCATTCTTTGCCAACAGACCCATCAACATGATCAATGCAATCTGCATATAAATGTCGTTCGACATGGACCCCATTATCATCTTCAGAATGGAGATATTGCCGATAGCACTCATACCGTTGACGAACAGGAAGCTACCCAACAGACCGAACGGAATAGATAAAAGTACGGCAAGCGGCAGGATATAACTTTCATACTGTGCACTCAGCAACAGGTAAACGAATACGAAGCAGAGTACGAAGATTAATCCTGTGGTACTACCACTGGTTTCGGCCTCTTCACGTGCCATACCTCCCAATTCGTAAGCGAAACCGGCAGGCAGATTCTCTTTGGCAACCTCGGCGATAGCAGCCAGTGCCTGACCGGAAGTATATCCGGAAGCAGGAGCAACCATTACTTTCATAGAGGTATACAGGTTGAAACGACTGATAATATCAGGTCCGTATACCTTCTTGATGGAAACGAATTGAGTAATCGGGGCCATTTCATTGCCGTTGCGCACCTTGATGCTGGACAAAGATTCCAGATTCTTGGTTGCTTCGGGTTCTGCCTGAACCATAACACGGTACATCTTACCGAAACTGTTGAAGTTAGAAGCATACAGACCGCCGAAGTATCCCTGCATAGTGCTGAGGATGTCACTTGGACTGATTCCTGCTTTCTTACAAGCAGCAGCGTCAATGTCAAGCATGTACTGCGGGAAGTTCGGGTTGAAGCTCGTCTTTGCGGAGTTGATTTCCGGACGTGCTTCCAGTGCAGCATTGTAATCTTTTACTACGTCGAAGAAGTGGTTCAGGTCACCACCGGTCTTATCCTGCATGTTCAACTCGATATCGCTGGATGCAGAGTAACCCGGAATCATAGGAGGAGCAAAGAACAGTACCTGTGCTTCCTTGATAATCTTCTGTGCACGCATAAAGAGCGTGATATAAACAATGTTAGAGTTTTGCATTGTGGAACGTTCTTCCCAGTTCTTCAGCTTGATGATGATAGAACCGTAAGAAGGTCCTTGTCCACCGATGAAGCTATAACCGGAGATTACCGTACGTGATGCAACGGCTGGTTCAGCAGCTACCAGGCTGTCTACACGGTTTAATACTTCTTGCGCACGTTCCTGTGAAGTACCCGGAGGCAGAGTTACTACACCCATGATGGTACCTGTATCTTCATTAGGCACCATACCCGTCGGAGTGATCTTCATAAAGAAAATCAGCAATACGATAGAACCTGCTACAAGACCGAAACTCAACCATCTCTTCTGGATGAAGAACAATACATTATTCTTGTATTTCTTCAACATCTTGTCGTAAGCCACATTGAAGCCTGTATGGAAGCGACTGATAAATGTCGATTTCTTTTCACCATGTTCATCATGTGGTTTCAGGAAGATGGCACACAATGCCGGACTCAACGTCAAAGCGTTCAATGCGGAGAAACCGATAGCGATGGCCATTGTCAGACCGAACTGTCGGTAGAATGTACCTGCCGTACCACCCATGAAACTTACAGGGATAAATACAGACATCATGACCAGCGTAATAGAAACGATGGCACCACCCAATTCACTCATGGCATCGATGGAAGCGGCACGGGCGGACTTATACCCCTGGTCTAGCTTCGCATGGACACCCTCGACGACGACTATGGCGTCGTCGACCACTATCGCAATGGCAAGCACCATGGCCGAAAGGGTCAGCAAGTTGATACTAAAGCCGATTAGCTTCAGTACGAAGAATGTCGCAATCAATGCTACCGGAATAGCAATAGCGGGGATCAATGTGGAACGGAAATCCTGCAAGAAGATATATACCACAATGAACACAAGGATAAAGGCCTCGATCAAAGTCTTGATAACCTCATGGATAGAGGCGAACAAGAAGTCGTTGGCACTCTGTGCAATATTGATTTTCAGACCGGTAGGCAACTTTTCAGAGTATCCGTCCAATAGTGTTTCCAGGTCATTGATGGTTTGGGTAGCATTACTACCTGCCATCTGGAATACGATACAACTGACAGCTTTATGTCCGTTTACGGTATTGTTGAAGCTGTAAGTCAAACGTCCCAATTCAAGTTCGGCAATGTCTTTCAGGCGGAGTATCTCTCCATTGTCAAGTGCCTTGATAACGATGTTCTCAAACTCCTCTGTTTGTTGCAGACGACCTTTGTAACGTATCGTATATTGGAATGTCTGGTTACCACGTTCACCGAACTGTCCGGGAGCAGCCTCAATGTTTTGTTCAGACAGGGATGCTACTACATCGTTGGGGATTAATTTGTACTGTGCCATGACATCAGGCTTCAGCCAGATACGCATAGAATAGTCCACACCCATCACCATCGCATCACCTACACCGGCAACACGTTTTACTTCAGGGATAAGGTTGATGTTGGCATAGTTTTCCAGGAACTCGATGTTGTATTGGTCTGTCTCATCATAAATAGAGAATACCATCAACATGGAAGTCTGTCTCTTTTGTGTGGTCACACCTACCTTGGTTACTTCGGCGGGCAGCAGACCTTGTGCCATAGATACACGGTTCTGTACGTTTACGGCAGCCATATCCGGGTCGGTTCCCTGCTTGAAGTAAACGGAAATATCGGCAGAACCACTGTTGGTGGCATTGGAAGTCATGTACATCATGTTTTCTACACCATTGATCTGGTCTTCCAGCGGTGCAATAACGGAGTTCAACACCGTTTGAGCGTTGGCACCCGTATAGGTGGCACGCACCGATACGGTTGGTGGTGCAATGTCCGGGTATTGGGTGATAGGCAAGGTTGCCAGACCAATAAGCCCCAGGATTACTATCAGCACGGAGATTACCGTGGATAGTACCGGACGATTAATAAATCTATCTAATTTCATGTTATTTAGTGATTAGGGGTTGGTGATTAGTGATAAGTACCTGCGGTATAATAGCGCAGCCGCTAATCGCTAATCATTAACCGTTAAACGTTAATTGAACGCAGTTTGGATATTGCCTTCTTTCTGGTCTTTCAGTGCTTTCTGATATTCAGCTTCTTTCTCGGCAGGAGTGATAGGAGTGATAGCTGCTCCATCTCTCAGGTTCTGCACACCTTCCATTACTACTTTGTCACCGGCTTTCAAGCCTTCGGTTACGTAGTAATACTTGCCGTCGTTCAGCTTAAACACCTTAATTTCCGTATTCTTCAGGGTGTTGTCAGGCTGCACTACGAATACGAACTTCTTGTCCTGTATTTCTGTAGTGGCCGATTGCGGTATCATAATAACATCTGTCATCGGATTGGGGAATACTACATTACCGGTACTTCCGCTACGCAGCACATTGTGCTTGTTGGGGAAGAGGGCACGCATAGTTACCGAACCGGTAGCCTGATCGATAACACCGCTGATGGTTTCTACGCGGCCACTGTCGGCATACATGGTTCCGTCGATGAGTTGTAATTGTACATCGGGCATTCTTTCCAGAATTTCCTTGATGCTACCACCCTCGCGGATCTGAGACAGCAGTTGTCTTTCGGTCATGGAGAAGTAAGCATACATTTCAGAAATATCGGCTACAGTAGTCAGCGGGTTGGCAACGGAAGGGCTAACCAAACTACCTACACGGTAGGGGATATTACCTACTACACCATCGCTGGGGCTGGTTACACTGGTATACGACAGATTGTTCTTGGCGTTTACTAATTGTGCTTCAGCTTGTGCTAATTGTGCTTTTGTTTGTGCCAGTTGATTCTCTGCCATCTGCAAATCATAGTTGCTGATGATATTCTTTTTGTTCAACTCACGCTTGTTGTTTACGGTAAGTTCCTGCGTGTTCACGGCAGCTTTGGCTGTTTCAACAGCAGCTTTGGCTGAGTTCACGGCAGCTTGATACTGTACGGGGTCAATGCTGAACAACACTTGTCCCTTGCGTACTACTGAACCTTCGTCTACATGCAGTTTGGTGATGAAACCGCTTACCATGGGGCGGATTTCTACATCTTGTTTACCTCTGATCGTAGCCGGATAGCTGTTCGTTAAGTTGGCAGTGGTTGTTTCCACTGTAATCACTGCAAATTCGGGTGCTTTACCCGTAGTTTTGTCACTTTGTCCGCAACTGAACAGTGACAGGCAACATGCCAATAAAATCAATCTACTCTTCATACTTGTAATTATTCTCTGTCTTTTGGTTTATTTTTTCATCTTGGTAAAAAAGGCTTTTTATGTTTTGTCATAGTTGGATAATACGGAGGACAAAGGGGAAAACTAAAAGCACTCTTCGGGTTTTCCAGCTGCAAAATTATCTATTTTTGAACAGATTAGTTCTATTTGCGTCTATTTTTAACTATGTTTCATACATATCTTATATATAAGTCTCCAATATGCCATTCTAATCAGCTTTTACCTCTCCGGTTTCTATATTACAGAAAGGAATAATATTCCCATTACGAGTGAAGCTATTTCCCATTACGACTGAAGCTAGCTCCCACTACGACTGAAGGTACTTCCCACTACGACTGAACTCGTGTTTCATTGCGACTGATTGTTGTGGAACACCCAGTGGGTTGTCACACAGGTAGTTGCCCGCTTTCTCAGGGTCTTGCTAAAGTATCTTCTCTTTCATCCTCCCGATTGAACCTTTCCTTTATTTTATCTGTTTTTACTGTCTTCTTGCTCTTTTTTGATTAAAATACTGTAAAGCATTCTGTTTATTAAGGGATAACCTTTATTTTTGCAGCATATTACGTAATAAATATTTAGATATGAAGTCTCTTTTCAATCGTCTGGCAGGTGTTGCCGTTGTTGGTGTCGTGCTTTATTCTTGCGCCAGCATCGGTCGTCCGGAAGGTGGTGCTATTGATGAAACCCCTCCACGCTTCGTAGGTAGTACGCCTGCGCCGGGCGCGCTTAATAATAACCGGAAGAAAATTACGATTGAATTCGATGAATTCATCAAGCTTGAGAAACCCGGGGAGAAGATCGTGATTTCTCCACCTCAGGTGCAACAACCGGAGATAAAGGCGAATGGGAAGAAGGTGGTAATCACCTTAAAGGATACTCTCAAACTGAATACTACTTATTCGATAGACTTCTCGGATGCTATTCAGGACAATAATGAAGGTAATCCGTTGCCCGATTTCGGGTTTACTTTCTCCACGGGTTCCGTTATCGACTCGATGGTGGTTTCCGGTACCGTGCTGAATGCAGCCAATCTGGAACCGGTGAAAGGTATGCTGGTAGGTATGCATTCCAATTTAGCTGACTCGGCCTTTACTACGATACCTTTTGAACGTGTAGGTCGTACCGACAGTCGCGGACGTTTCACAATTCGGGGTGTTGCTCCGGGCGAATACCGCATCTACGGATTGCAAGATGCTGACCAAAACTTCTATTATAGTCAGCCCACTGAAATGATTGCTTTCGAAGACTCCCTGATTATTCCTGCCATGGATGAACGGACACGTCTTGATACACTCTGGAAAGATTCTCTGACGATAGATACGATCATGGAGAGAGCTTATACTCATTTTTCTCCGGATGACGTTATATTGCGCTGTTTCAAAGAACGGGTTTTGTCGCAACGTCTCATCAGGAGCGAACGTCCCGAATCCCGGAAATTCTCTTTCTATTTCTCTACTCAGGCTGACAGCCTGCCGTTGTTGAAGGGACTGAATTTCGATGAAACCAACGCTTTCATCGTGGAGAAGCCTACCGGACGCATTGATACGCTTCATTATTGGATAAGAGACTCTTTGATCTATAAGATGGATACTTTGAAGATGAGTCTCACTTACCTCTATACGGATACGCTCAACCAGTTGGTACCGCGTACGGATACTCTGAGACTTGTATCGAAAATTCGACCTAAGTCCGAGAAAGAACTTGAAAAGGAACGTGAGAAGAAAGAAAAGGAACTGGAAAAAGCCAAAAAGAAAGCGGAGAAAGAGGGTAAGGAGTATGTAGAACCGACGGTATTCTTACCTGTAGATGTATATGCACCGGGTACGATGGATATCTACGACTACATCTCTCTTACGTTTACTGAACCGTTGGCAACTGCTGCTGATGGTGCCATTCATCTGAAACAGAAAGTAGACAGCTTGTGGAATGATGTCCCTTACGACTTTGTTCCGGACTCTCTGAATCTGATGCGCTATAATGTTTATGCAGATTGGGTGCCCGGTGAAAGCTATGCTTTTGAAGTCGACTCGACGGCTTTTCATGGAATATATGGCCTTTTCACCGATAAGATAAAGAAAGAATTTAAGGTGAAGAAACCTGAAGAGTATGGGCAAATATTCTATAATGTGACGGGAGCGGATTCGATTGCTTTTGTAGAATTGCTGGACGCACAGGATAAAGTGGTACGTACAGTGCCGGTTGTCGATGGTAAGGCAGATTTCTACTTCCTGAATCCCGGCAAATATAGTGCGCGCCTTATAAATGATACGAATGGAAACGGTGTGTGGGACACCGGAAAATACGAAGACAAACGGCAACCGGAGAAAGTGTATTACTATCCTCAGGTGATAGAACTGAAAGCTAATTTCGACTTGACCCAGGATTGGAACATATATGAAAAGCCGCTGGATAAACAGAAACCGGATGAACTTAAAAAACAAAAACCAGATGAAGACAAGAAAAAGAGAAACCAGAATAACCGCAGCTCCGGCAATAACCGGTAAGCGCGGATGGGTGTTCTGCCTGTTGGGAGCACTATTACTTACGATGATGTCCACGCCTGCCAAGGCACAATGTACGGCTCAAAACACCGCATTTCAGTCCGGCGAGCACGTGATGTACGATTTATATTTTAATTGGAAGTTTATCTGGAAGAAGGTGGGGCTGGCAAGTCTGACCACCTTCTCCACTACTTATCAGTCACAACCTGCCTACCGCTTCAACCTGCTTTCAGTAGGAAGTAAAAAGACCGATTTCTTCTTTAAGATGCGTGATACGCTGACTTGCTATGTCAGTGAAAAGCTGGAGCCGCTCTACTTCCGTAAAGCGGCCGAAGAGGGTGACCGCTATACGGTGGATGAAGCTTGGTTTTCATATAAGGATGGCGTATCCAACGTGAAACAGAGGCGTATCTGGCACAATCCGGTCCGCGATCCGCAAGAGATGGAATACAGTGACAGCCGTTGCATCTTCGATATGTTGAGTATCCTGGCGCAGGCGCGTTCTTACGATCCGGCAGATTATAAAATAGGCGACCGGATTCTTTTCCCTATGGCCACCGGACGTAAGGTAGAAGAACAGACGCTGATTTACCGGGGCAAAGAAGATGTAAAAGCCAATAATGATACGATTTATCGTTGCCTCGTATTCTCTTTTGTAGAATATAAGAAAGGAAAGGAAAAAGAAGTGATTACTTTCTTTATCTCAGATGATAAGAATCATCTCCCGATTCGTCTGGATATGTATCTTAACTTCGGGTCGGCAAAGGCTTTCCTGAAGAGCGTACAAGGAAATCGTTATCCGATGACGTCGGTAGTAAAGAAGAAATGAGATAGTTATAAGCTGAACGGCAGCGGATCCCCTTTTCTGAATACGCTGGACTCGAATGTAGCAATCAATTTTCCGTCTTGATTCGTGATATCTATCTGGTAATATCCGGTAGTACGTCCGATGTACCGTTCGCGTGCTTCGGCATACAGCGTGTCGCCCGGTCCGCTGGCGCGCAAAAAGGTGATATTGGAAGACAGGGAGAAAGCCAATGTACCATGTGAATTAGCAGCGGCGGCCAGTGCCAGGTCTGCAAGAGTGAAGATGGCTCCGCCTTGGGTGCGATGTCCTGCGTTAAGGTGATTCTCCGTGATAACGAGGCGTGCCTTACTATATCCTTCGCGTACTTCCAGTAGTTCTACACCGGTTTGTTCTGCAAAGAGATCTTTCTTGAAAAATTCTTGTGGAGTCATGTTTTCAATATGATTAAAAAGTTCAATCTGTATGATTTATGTGCAAATGTAACAATTTTGCTCTTTTCCTGTATAATTTAGGAGGGTCTTTTCTGTAAACCTGCGCTACTTTTGCTGACGAAAGAATACGAAACTTTAATAAACAAATCATTATTATGAAAACAATCCTCACGACATTGGGAATATCCCTCCTAGTTTTGGCGGGTTGCACAAGTCAGAAGCAGACCGAGAGCAACTTTATCCAAGAGAATATTGATAATGCGGTGGCGCAGGAGACCATTCAGACCGACATTATCGAAAAGTCAGGGAAAATTCTGAATCCAAGAACTATCAACAAAGACGGTAGCATTGTTTATGTACCCATTGATGACTGGTGTTCCGGTTTTTTCCCCGGTAATATCTGGCATATGTATGAGTTGACCGGTGATAAGAAATGGTTGCCGCTGGCTGAGAAGTATACAGAAGCGCTGGATTCCGTGCAATACCTGACCTGGCATCATGATGTGGGCTTTATGATTGGTTGCAGCTATCTGAACGGATATCGTTTTGCCGGTAAAGAAGAATACAAGCCTGTGATTATTCAGACGGCTAAGTCTCTTTCTACCCGTTTCCGTCCGGCGGCAGGCGTACTTCAGTCTTGGGATGCCGATAAAGGTTGGCAGGCAGAACGCGGTTGGAAATGCCCGGTTATTATAGATAATATGATGAACCTGGAACTATTGTTCGAAGCTTCCAAGCTTTCAGGCGATTCCACTTATTATAATGTTGCCGTGAAGCATGCCGATACCACCATGAAGAACCATTTCCGTGCCAATAACAGCTGTTATCACGTAGTGGATTATGATCCCGTAACCGGTGAGGTACGTAAGAAACAAACCGCACAGGGGTATGCTGACGAATCCGCCTGGGCACGCGGACAGGCATGGGCTATTTACGGATACACCATGTGTTACCGTTATACCCACGATCAGAAGTATCTTGATATGGCTGAAAAGATTTATAACTTTATCTTCAATAATCCGAACTTGCCGGAAGACCTTGTACCGTATTGGGACTTTGATGCTCCCAATATTCCGAACGAACCCCGTGACGTTTCGGCTGCTGCATGTACGGCATCTGCTTTGTACGAGTTGAGTACATACATTCCCGGCAAAAACTATAAGGAAACAGCAGATAAGATTATGGAAAATCTCGGTTCTCCGGCTTATCGTGCAGAAGTGGGCACAAACGGTAATTTCATTCTGATGCACTCTGTAGGCAGTATTCCTCATGGTGCTGAGATTGATGTTCCGTTGAATTATGCGGACTATTACTTCCTGGAAGGAATTATGCGCAAAAGAGACTTGGAATCAAACAAGAAGCTGTTTTAATTCACATGCTGAAGCTATAAATGATAATTTAGGGGCGTAGAGCCCCGGCAAAGTTTCCATTCGGTGTGATAGCAACAGTATCTCACCGATAAATTCCCATTTATAATTTCAACGTAATTTAATAAGAATAAAATGATAAATCGGTTTAGTTTGTTTTTGGGAGGCTTGGGCCTGTTTGCCCTGCAAGGCTGCAAAACTCAGCAGGGAGAGCAGGCACAACTTCCGAATGTTATTTATGTCTTCCCCGACCAGTACCGTAATCAGGCTATGGAGTTCTGGGGACAGGATGGGTTTCGCGACAAGGTGAACTTCCGCAATGATCCGGTGCATACTCCTAACTTGAATAGCTTTGCCCGTGAAGCGTTGGTGTTAAGTTCTGCCCAAAGTAACTGTCCGTTGAGTAGCCCTCATCGGGGTATGCTGTTGACGGGGATGTATCCCAATAAAAGCGGAATACCTTTGAACTGTAATTCAAACCGGCCTATCAGTTCCCTGCGTGCCGACGTGGATTGCATAGGTGACGTATTTAATAAATCCGGATATGACTGCGCTTATTTTGGTAAGTTACACGCTGACTTTCCTACACCGAACGATCCGCAACGTCCCGGTCACTATGTAGAAGATCGAATACCTGCCTGGGATGCCTATACGCCGAAAGAACGCCGTCACGGCTTTAATTACTGGTACTCCTACGGTACTTTTGATGAACATAAGAATCCCCGTTACTGGGATACGGATGGAAATCGTCACGATCCGAAAGAATGGTCACCGTTGCATGAGTCCAAGATGGTGGTTTCCTATCTGAAGAACGAAGGGAATGTACGTGATCCGAAGAAGCCTTTCTTTATAATGGTGGGTATGAATCCGCCCCACAGCCCGTATCGTTCATTGGATGATTGTATGGAAGAAGATTTCAATCTGTACAAAGATCAACCTCTGGACAGCCTTCTTATCCGTCCCAATGCAGATAAGAAGCGTGAAAAAGCAGAGAGCGTTCGCTACTACTTTGCCTCTGTTACCGGTGTAGACCGTGCTTTCGGACAGATCCTTGAAACACTGAAAGAGCAGGGTTTGGATAAGAATACGATTGTGATCTTTGCTTCCGACCATGGTGAAACAATGTGTAGCCAGTTCACGGATGATCCGAAGAATTCTCCTTATTCCGAATCTATGAATATACCGTTCCTGGTACGTTATCCCGGTCATATCCAGCCGCGTGTAGACAATCTTCTGATGTCCGCGCCGGATATTATGCCGACTGTCCTGGGGCTGTGTGGTTTGGGCGATTCCATTCCGTCTAATGTGCAGGGACGCAACTGGGCACCTCTTTTCTTCGATGAAAAGGCGGAAATTGAACGTCCCGGTGGTGCTTTGTATATCCAGAATCTGGACGGAGAAAAGGATGCGGATGGTAAAGTGCAGACTTATTTCCCTTCTTCAAGAGGATATAAGACGGCACGCTATACTTTGGCTTTCTATATTGATAAGAAAGACCATAAGCTGAAGAAAAGCCTGTTGTTTGATGATGAGAAGGACCCTTATCAGATGAATAATCTTCCGTTGGAAGAAAATAAAGAAATCGTTGCAGAACTTTGCCGTGAGATGGGCAAGGAGTTGAAGGCGATAGATGATCCCTGGTATAAGGAACGTATTCTTTCCGACATGATACCTTACTAAAACTCTCTTTTCTAAATGAAACTGCCTCCCCCGATTCGCTTGGATCAGAGGGAGGCAGCTTTTTTATAGGGTAGTGGAGCTTATTTATTCAGCTTCCACTCGCAACCGTCTTTACCGTCTTTTATCTCAAAACCGAGTGCTGTAAGTTCATTGCGAATCTTATCACTGGTAGCCCAGTCTTTATTGGCTTTGGCCTTCATGCGCTCTTCCAGTAACATATCTACTACTTTACCGAAAGCAACTTCACGTTCTTCATTGGAATTGTTTTCTTCTTTCAGTCCCAGAATGTCGAAGCAGAAAAGATGGAAAGTTTCTTTCAGCTCTTTCAGATCATCGGCAGTGATGGTGTCGTTGCCTGCAATGATGTTGTTAATCATTCTGGCTCCGTCGAAAAGATGAGCAATGACTATCGGGGTATTCAAGTCATCATTCATGGCTTCATAGCACTTCTCACGCACTGCTTTCACATCTACGCTGGAAGTGGCGGACGGAGTGATCTTTTCCAGTCCGTTCACGGCATCCATCATTCGGGTTAATCCCTTTTCCGCTGCTTGCAAGGCTTCGTTACTGAAGTCTACCGTGCTGCGATAGTGAGCTTGCAGGATGAAGAAGCGGATGGTCATCGGACTGTATGCTTGTGTCAGCAACTTATGTGTGCCGTTGAAGAACTCGTCCAGATTGATGAAGTTACCGTAAGACTTACCCATCTTCTGTCCGTTGATGGTAATCATATTGTTGTGCATCCAGTAATGTACCATGTCATTGCCCTGTGATGCAACCGATTGAGCAATCTCACATTCGTGGTGAGGGAAGATAAGGTCCATACCACCACCGTGAATATCGAAATGTTCGCCGAGGTATTTCTTACCCATGGCCGTACATTCGGCATGCCATCCCGGGAAACCGTCGCTCCATGGAGAAGGCCAGCGCATGATATGCTCCGGTTGGGCGCATTTCCATAAGGCGAAGTCGGCGGGGTTATGCTTTTCAGCTTGTCCGTCCAGTTCGCGGGTGGTGTTCAGTACGTCATCCAGATTGCGGCCGGAGAGTTTTCCGTAATGGTAATCCTTATTGTATTTCTCTACGTCAAAGTAGACAGAGCCTTCACTGACATAAGCATAGCCATTCTTCAGGATCTCTTTCACCAGCTCTATCTGCTCGATGATGTGTCCCGAAGCGTGCGGTTCGATGCTGGGTGAAAGTACGTTCAGCGCTTCCATTGCCTTGTGGTAACGGTTGATGTAGTATTGCGCTACTTCCATCGGCTCCAATTGTTCCAGTCGTGCTTTCTTGGCTATTTTGTCTTCTCCGTCGTCAGCGTCATGTTCCAGATGGCCTACATCGGTGATGTTGCGGACATAACGTACCTTATATCCCAAATGGGTAAGGTAGCGGAAAAGCAAGTCGAAAGTAATGGCAGGACGTGCATGTCCCAAGTGCGCGTCACCGTAAACGGTAGGACCGCAGACATACATACCTACATGTGGAGCGTGCAGTGGCACGAATAGCTCCTTTTTCCTATCTAAGGTGTTGTAAATTGTCAGTTGATGTTCCATAACGTTTGAGTTTTAGTTTTTTAAAGAGCACAAAGTTACAACAAATAATTTATTAAACGGTTCTGTTGTCGGATTTAATGGCTTTTAGTACAGTAATGAAGAGGTTCTTTTCTTATTTCTTTCCAAGCCGGATACTGAGTCCGAACTTCAGGTTCAGATAGTTTCCCGGCCTCTCTTTTACTTCATATTGCTCTATGATTTCTTGGGTATACATATTGCTTCGCTGATAGTGGCCTGTGAACGTGCGTGGATATATGACTTGCTCCGTATCAAAGCCGTACTTTCTTCGGTCAGAGGTACCTCTGCATGGAGAACGTACGGAGCAGGTACGGCCCAGATACGTCTCGGATATGGATCGGATAAAAAAGTATCTGTAAAAAGGTTAACTTTAATAATAATATGTATCTTTGCCATTGATTATGGTGTCATCCGTCGCTTTCGTGGCGGGTGGTGAAAAGGGAATCAGGTGTAAATCCTGAACAGACCCGCTGCTGTAAGCTTCAAACAAAGTCTGAAGACGATACTCACGCCACTGTTTTCTGCATGAACGGGAAGGGAGTCATCAGATGAAGCAAGTCAGAAGACCTGCCATGATCTGGAATCAGGAGTTCTCTGGGATTAGAAATCCGGTCGTACTTATTTTTTATAGGGTTATCATTGATTACTCTTGGCAGAGGTTTGATACTCTCTTTAATACATGAAATCGAATGTATCATCGCATTTTATTGGCAGTGGTAATGCCATTAGTATGCTGTTGCGTGGATTTGTATGCTCAAACGGTAGACTCTACAAAGACTTATCATATAGAAGAAGTCTCTGTATCAGCGCAACGCATCCGTAAAGAAGTGATTCCGGTACAAATGCTTGCCGGAGAAGAACTTCAGAAATTGAGTGTCCATTCTGTGGCTGATGCAATCCGCTATTTTTCCGGAATCCAGATAAAGGATTATGGAGGAATCGGTGGTTTGAAAACTGTCAACATACGTGGACTTGGCACTCAACATGTGGGCGTATTCTATGATGGCGTTCAGTTGGGAAATGCTCAGAACGGACAAATCGATCTGGGACGTTTCTCGTTGGATAACATGGAGGCCGTGTCACTCTACAATGGCCAGAAGAGCGCTATCTTTCAATCGGCAAAGGATTTTGCTTCAGCCGGTTCCATCTACATGACAGCTCGTCATCCTTCTTTTGGCGAAGGACAGAACTATCGCCTGAAAGGAACTTTCAAAACCGGTTCTTTCGGTTTGGTTAATCCTTCCGTCCTGCTGGAGCATAGGCTGAGCAAGCAGGTGAGCGGTTCACTGAGTGCTGAGTATATGTACACCAGCGGGAAATATAAATTCCGTTACCGGCAGAAAAACGGATATGATATAACAGAAACCCGTAAGAACGGTGATGTGGAGGCCATTCGTGCAGAGTATGGCTTATTCGGAGATATGCAAGGGGGAGAATGGAAAGCCAAAGCTTATTTATATAATTCCGAACGGGGATTGCCCGGTGCCGCTGTGCGTGAGACGGGTGACTTTGTGCATGAAGACCGCCAATAGGATACGAACTTCTTTTTGCAGGGCTCTTTCCGGAAACATTGGGGAAACTACAGTTTACAGACGAATGGTAAGTATGCTTACGATTATCTTCATTATCTGTCCGATCCGCGCTTGGATGTTACTACAATGTATGTGAACAATCATTACCGCCAGCATGAACTCTATTTTTCGGCAGCGAATATGCTGAATATTCTTCCTTTTTGGAGTGCGGACGTTTCGGTGGATTTTCAGTGGAATAAATTAAATGCCGACCTGGTGAACTTCGTTTATCCCTGCCGCTACACGGCACTTGTGGCGGCGGCTACGGCACTGCATTTTGAGCGATTCAAACTACAAGCCAGTCTGCTGGGGACATTTGTACACGAGACTACGAAGGTTCCCAACGCCGCAGCGGGTGATAAACACAAATATACGCCTACCGTCGTGGCATCTTGGCAACCTTTCAAGAACGAAGATCTGAATCTGCGTGCTTTTTACAAAAAGATATTCCGCATGCCGACGCTGAATGACCTTTACTATACCTTCATAGGAAACATTGACCTGAATCCGGAATATACCACACAATATGATATAGGTGTAACTTATTCCCACAAATTCCGTGGAGGTTATCCTGCCCGGCTGGAGTTTCAGGCAGATGCTTACTATAACGAGGTCACCGACAAGATTGTAGCCATGCCTACTTCTAACCAGTTCCGTTGGACAATGGTAAATCTGGGCTATGTGGAGATGCGCGGGGTGGATGTGGCTCTGCAAACCGAATGGCATTTATTGAAAGACCTGAAGGCCAACCTGCGGGTGAACTATACGTATGAGAAAGCGCAGGATTTCACCGATGCAAAAAGTGACTATTACGGTGGACAGATACCTTATATTCCCTGGCACAGCGGTTCGGCTGTCCTTAATTTGAGTTATAGGGATTGGGACATGAATTACAGTTTTATCTATACCGGCGAGCGTTATGAATCGAGTGCCAACATTCCGGAGAATTATGCCAAGGAATGGTATACGAACGACCTTTCCCTTTCCCGCCGCTTGCATTGGAAAAAGATGTTGTGGAAACTGACCGCCGAAGTCAATAATGTCTTCAATCAGCAGTACGAGGTGGTACAATGGTATCCCATGCCGGGAATAAATTTCCGCTTTGTGATAAATGTAGAACTTTAAAACCAAATACACGGCTTATGAAAAGAAGTAAATTATTACTGATGTGGCTTGCGGGCATGCTGATACTGTTGGTATCCTCGTGCCGTAGCGACGACGAAGAACTGGTACTTTCCAGTGTGACGAATGTGACACCGGGCGTACAGGTGACAGGTCCGGTCAAGGGATTTTTCCTGTTGAATGAGGGGAATATGGGAAGTAACAAGGCTTCTCTGGACTATTTCGATTACGCTTCGGGTAATTACTGTAAGAACATTTATCCGGAATTGAATCCTACCGTACAAAAAGCGCTGGGTGATGTGGGAAATGATATTCAGATAAATGGTGATAAACTGTTTGCTGTCATTAATGTATCCCACCTGGTGGAGGTGATGGATGTCAATACAGCAAGGCACTTGGCTGCCATCCCTATTCCTAACTGTCGCTATATCGTTTTCAACGGTCGCTATGCTTACGTCAGTTCTTATGCGGGTAAAGTGGTGATTGATCCCAATGCCAGACTGGGGTATGTGGCTAAAGTGGATCTGAATTCCTTGCAGGTGGTGGACACTTGTGATGTCGGCTATCAGCCGGAAGAGATGGTAGTGGTAGGGAATAAACTCTATGTAGCCAATTCCGGAGGTTATCGTGTACCCAATTACGATAATACCGTATCTGTGATAGACCTGAACACCTTTACCGAAATCAAAAAAATAACGGTAGGCATCAACCTTCATCGGATGGCAATTGATGCGCGTGGAAATATTTATGTTTCATCACGTGGTGATTATTACGACATACACTCCAAGGTATATGTCATAAACTCTCATAATGATATGGTGACTGATGTGCTGAACTTTCCGGCCAGTGAGTTTTGTCTGAGTGGGGACTCGCTCTTCTATTACAGTACGGAGTATAGTAAGTATACCGGGCAGAATACCATTAGTTATGGCATTTATGACACGCGGAAGAAACGTGTAGTGACTACGAACTTCATTACGGACGGTACGGAAAAGAGTATCGAGGTACCTTATGGATTGGCTGTGAATCCCGATACCAAAGAGATCTTCGTGACCGATGCCAAAAATTATGTTACCCCCGGAACACTCTATTGCTTCACGCCCGAGGGAAAAAAGAAGTGGAGCGTTACGACAGGGGATATCCCTGCGCACTTTGTATTTACAACGAAACGATTGCAAGTAACATTTTCTAATCAATAAATAGTATGTTTAAAAATCTGTATTTAAAACTATCGTTTGTCGGACTGTGCCTGTTTGCATTGGGTGCCTGTTCGGATGATGATGACGAAGCGGGGCTGGTTGGAGCTCCCGAGTGTTCGCTAAACTCCGATACCGGAGAGTATAAAGTAAAGATAGGACATGAGGTGACATTGCAGGTGACTGCGGAGAATGCCATCAATCCTGTGTATGCTTGGAAACGTGCAGGTAAGATTGTGTCTGAGCAGGAAACCTATCAGTTTAAAGGTGATCAGTTAGGAGAATTCTTTGTGAACTTCCGCCTGGATGCTGATAACGGAAGTGTGGAAAAGCAAGCCAAAATAACAGTCGTAGACCGTCTGCCGCCTGAAATTACGGTGAGTAGTTCGGCTGTGGGCTATTGCGATGTAGCTCTGAAGGTGGCTGCCGAAACCAAATACACAGACGAGAGTACCACTTTTGAGTGGAGCTATGGCGGACGTGTGGTAAGCCACGACTCCATCTATCAATTTAAAGAGAAGGAGATAGATGTTTATACGCTTGCTCTGAAAGTAACCAATGCCGATGGTGTGGATGTGAAGAACATTAATATCTCGGTGATACCGGAAGAAGAGCCGGTGTTGTTCTTTGATAACGGCCGCTATGTGGAACCTTCCACCATACATGATGTGCGAACTATGACTTGTCCTATTGGCAGAAGCCTTGTGTTGGCACCTGTAAGATTCTCAATCAGCGATGATGCGGTGTACGAATGGAGCGTGGACGGGAGTGTACAGAGCGAAACTTCCATTCATTTCAAATTTACACCTTCTGCTGAAGGCCAGACTTATGAAATAAAAGTGAAGGCTATCGACGGCGGTAAAACAGCTGAGGCTACGGTTAAGGTGGAGTGTACTCCCAAGGAAGGTACCTATTTCAGGGCACCGACCGCAAAGAGTTATTGGATATCCAATCATTGCTTTGAGTTCACGCCTGCTCCGGGGCAGTTCGTTAATTTCTCTCAGGACAAGACTGCCGAAGATGCACGAATGACGATACAGAATACACTGAATAATGGTGGTGGAACCGGTTGGATCGCTTCTCTTGGCGCATGGGGCGGTTATTTTATTTTGGGCTTTGACCACAGTGTAGAGGATGACGGTAAGGGTGAAGCAGACTTTGATATTGTTGGTAATCCGCTTGGTAAATATTGGTGTGAGTGTGGTGTCGTATGGGTAAGCCAGGATGAAAACGGAAACGGTATTGCTGATGATACTTGGTATGAACTTAAAGGCAGTGAAACAGGAAAGCCCGGAATCACTCAACGTTATGCTCTGAAGTATTATCGTCCTACGCAGGATAAGCAGGATGTACTTTCGATTGACAATGATGGTAACCTGACTTTCCTGAGACGAAATGCTTATCATCCGAATAGCGGTTATTTCCCCTGGTTCATGGATGAGGAGTACTATATTTTGACGGGAACTTGTTTGGGCAATCAGTTTAAGACGGAAGGTATTGAAGTTAACTGGGGATTTGATTGGGGATATGTAGACAATATAAACGATCCTGCGGGTTTCCGTATAGAGAATGCCATTCAGCAGGACGGCAGTCCGGCCAATCTGAAGTATATCGACTTCGTGAAAGTACATACTGCACAAATGGGACAGGGAGCGGCCGTAGGAGAAGTTTCTACCGAATCTTCTGCTGCTATGGACTTGCGATTGAAACCTTGATTTAGTAATTTAAAACAAATAGAATCATGAATAAATATATCCTTGGGAGCATTTTGTTCGTATTGGCCTGTCTCACGGGCTGCGATGACAGCAATGATCCTTTTGAGGGAACTGATAACTTTATCACTTCCTTTACCCTGAAACAGGGAGACCAATCTCTTGTAGCCTCTTTCCGGGGGGACACCATTGTGATGAACATTCCGGAAGAAGTGATACTCAGTGATGTTAAGGCTCAAGTGGTGTGCAGCGAGAACGCTACAATCAAGCCGGACCCTGCTACAGTGTATAACTGGGAGGAGGAAATGTTCTTTACCGTGACTTCCCTTTCAGGCCAGTCACGCAAATACCTCTATACGCCTCGCAGAAGCAGTGTACCCGAAACCGGTATCATCTTGCTGAATACGCAGGAAGAATTGGATGCTTTCGGTGCAAAAGGTATTTCGTATCTGGATGGTAGTTTGATTATCGGACAGCAGTTGGGTACAGATTCCATTAAGTCTCTGGCAGCATTGTCAACCTTGAAGCAGGTGTCCGGTAGTATCACTATTAATACCCGTTACCGTGGGCATGAATTTGCCGGGCTGGAGAATCTGGAAGAGATCGGTGGTTCTTTCCAGATTATTTCGGCTGACAGTTTGTGGACCGTGGATTTGAATAAGCTGACTCGTATAGGGGGTGATCTAGACATAAAGAGCGCGGCTGTGGGTGATATTTCCTGTTCTTCACTGAAGAGTGTGGGCGGTAACCTCTCGATGGAAGCTCCTTTTGTCTCTACGGAATTTTCCGCATTGCAACAGGTGAGCGGTAACCTTTCGCTGAAAGGTAAATCATCGGTAGAGAAAATGTCTTTCCAGTCTTTGAAGCATGTAGGAGGAAGTATTGAAGTGAGTATGTCAGCCATTCGTCTGGACTTCAGCGAACTGTTGTCCTGCAAAGACTTGAATGTGACCGGAAAAACTCTTCTGTTGCTCTATTGCCCGAAGTTACAGGATATTTCGGGGAAACTCAGCATTGCAGATAACCCGCTGTATGAAGTTTCTTTCCCGGCGCTGACTCATTTAGGTGAATTATCGCTTAGTTGCCCGAAAGTGAATCAGATGAATATGCCTCTGTTGAAGGCGATAGACGGTAATGCCAGTATTTCCATTGCCGGATTCAATCCCGAGCAGTTGGCTTCGCTGGAAAGTATTGGCGGAACTCTGAGTCTGACAGCTACCGGTAGCGTGAAGATGCCGGCTAAATTGAAGAAGGTGGGAAAGATCTCTTTAGGTTCAGGTATGAGTGAGATTGATTTGCGCGGTGTAGAAATGGAAGAATTACTGTTGCAGGGTTCGGACATGAGTACAACTGTCGTGAAGGGTGATGATGTGTTTGCCGGAAGCATAGTCATGTCCGGTCTCTCTCCCCAATTCCAGGGTTTTAAGGAAATCGGTTCTCTAAAGCTCAACTATCTTAGCAATAATGGTGGAACAACGAATATAGCTGGTATCAACAAAATCACTGGTGACTTTTCTTATTGGAATAATTCGAATATTCAGGAGATCATTATGCCCGACTTGCAAGAAGTGGGTGGTATATTCGACCTTTACTCTAATATTAAAGAGTTTCATTTCCCCGAACTGAAAACAATTGGTGGAGATACTCGGATATGTGTCAATACCACTGATGAACGTTCGTTCCCCAAGCTGGAAAAGGTAGGTGGAAATCTGCTTATTCAGACAGGTTATGAGCAATATGGCAATGTTTATGAACCGGTTCTTTACTATCCGCTACTGAAAACGGTGGGCGGGACGTTGTATCTTCGCCCTTATGGTTATAATGAAACCCAGAATATGCAGAACACTAAACTGACGGACTTGAACTTCCTTGTATCTCTGGAGAGTATCGGTGGCTTCAAAATAGTGAACCACAAGGCTCTGGCCTCTTATGAGGGATTGAAGAAAGCCATCAAGAGTTGTCCTGAAACGAACTGGATTGTTGAGGATAACCTGTATAATCCGACGTACAAGCAGCTGGCAGAGGATGGACTATGGACCCTGCCTGCCGAAGAAGAATAATCAAGTATAAAATAAAGATAATATGAAACTAAAAAGTTTAGCATACATATTGATGATAGGCTTCATTTCGCTGCTGGCCGGTTGCGATGACGAAGACTCTGCTTTCTCCGGAAGCGAAAACTATATCACTTCATTCAGCCTGAAATTACAGGATGGAAAGACCTATGCGGCCACTATTACTGAAGATGAACTGACTCTGTCTGTGCCCGAAGGTGTTTCGGTGCAGGGAGCCAAAGCTGAGGTTTTGTGTAGTGAGCTTGCCACGATTACCCCGGATCCGTCGAATATAACAGATTGGGAAGGAAATCAGACGTTGACTGTAACCTCTTATAATGGTAAGGAACGTACGTATCATTACTCTCTGAGCCGCACATTGATTGTCGGTGAGGGGGATGTGCTGCTGGAAACGGCTGAAGACGTAGAAGCTTTTGCAGCACGTGGTATCAGCCGCATAGAAGGGAATCTGATTATCGGTAAGGAAACGGGAAGCGTAAAGGAAGATTCGTTACTTTCTTTCGCTGCGCTGAGTGGTGTGAAAGAAGTATCCGGAACGGTGCTTATCAATCCTACTTACAAAGGTACTTCAGTTGCAGGACTGGAGAATCTGGAAAGGGCAGGAGCACTGAAGATTGCAGGCCGTATCGGTACGAACGGAGCATTTGGTAACAAGGAACTGGAACACATCGAACTGTCTCAACTGAAGATGGTAGGTGGCGATCTGTATCTTTCGGCTGATACGCTTCGCACACTGAATCTGCCAAAACTGGAAAGTGTGGGCGGTACGTTGACCTTACAGGCAATCCACTTCAAACAGTTGGAATTCCCGGCTTTGGAGATTATAGGAAAGGATATCACCTTTACCGGACGACAGAACGGAACGCTTGAACTGACGGAAGAAGTTAGTTTCCCGGCTCTGAAAACGCTGGGTAATCAGTTGACTCTGAAAAGCTACAAGAAGGTGAAGAAAATAAACTTCCCTGCCTTGGTTTCCGCGGCTACTATCTCGCTTGAGTCGCTTTCGGATTTGGAGGACGTGTTCTTTAGTTCGTTGGAAGAAATATCATACAGCTTCTCATTGCAATATCCAATGAACAATCTGAATGAAGTGAGTCTCCCTAAACTGACGAAAGCCAACAGTATGCGCATTTATAATAATGGTGTCAAAAAACTGGATTTAGGCTCGCTTGCTTATGTAGGTAAAAACGGACTGACCATAGAACACTGTCAAAGCCTTGGAGAACTTAATCTTTCTTCATTGACTACTGTAGACGGTGCCGCTACTATATCTTATCTTGCCATTCCTGATATGGAGCCGTTGAAAAAGTTGAAGAGTGTAGGAGGAGATCTGAAATTGACCACATTATCGAATGTGAAACAACTGGACAATGCCTGTCCCGAATTGGAGACCGTAGGTGGCGGATTCTCTTTGGGGGGCTATAGTGAAGAGGCTACTGTTTTATCTGGATTCAATGCATTGAAGACTATCGGAGGGACATTCTCTTTGTCATCCATGCCAGGGGTTACTGATATAACAGGTCTGGGCTCATTGACTTCTGTCAGTCGGGTTTCAATGGAACAGTTGCCTAAGCTGGAGAAAATATCTTTCCTGAAGAATCTGAAAGGAGCGCATTTCTCTTATTTATCTTTGGGAAATGTGGCTGCTCTGAAAGAAATGGATGTTACAGGCTTGACCATTGACGAACTGAAATTGAGCTCTGTTCCTGAAGGTCTGCTATTGAAAGGCGATGACACTTTCACGGGAAAAGTGTCAGTGTCAGGTAGTAAAGGAATGCGTTTCGAAGGACTTGAGAATGCAGAGATCTCATTGGAATTTGCAATTGTGAAAGAGGAGGCGAACTTTACCTTCCCAGGTCTGAAGAAGGCTAAAAAACTGACGGTTACTCAAGGTTATAATGCCAACCTTGCCATAATCAGTTTTGAAGATCTGGAAGAGGTAACGGGGGCTATGAGTCTTCAGGAAGGTTCTTATGTGAACAATGTAGTGCAACCTGTTCAGTTTCCGAAGCTGGCCAAAGTAGGTAGCTTTACTTATGGGGGAGTACTTAAAACTCTGAGTTTGCCTGCTTTGCAGGAAGTAACAGGCGTGTGCAGCATCGGTACTTGTTTTACAAATGGAGTTCCTGCTATGCTGGAAAGTATTAATCTGCCTGCTTTGAAGCGTGTGGGTACTCTGAAACTAACAATAGGTGGTGCTACCGGAAGCAATCCTAATACAGTGATTACCAATCTGGATTGCTTTGAAAACCTGGAATCTGCCGAGTCGGTGTATATTGAAAAACAGATGGGACTGATTTCTTATAAGGGATTGGCAAAAGTTATTGCGGGCCTGAACGATGCTGAAGCGTGGGAAGTAATTGGCAATGCTTTCAATCCTACTTTTGAAGAAGTGAAAGCCGGAAAACTGGAAAAAGAAGAATAAGATAGAGATTCTCTTCATCATAAGCGGGAGATGTACTGGAAGGTTGAAAGACTGGAAAGAACATTCTCCCGCTTCTTTATTGTATAATAAGTGCGACAGCGGCTGAACTTATTTCATATTACTGATGGGTGTAAGTTCACCACAGATTCATATATATGTTTATTCTTTGCCAGAGAAATAATTCTTATTTTTGTACTCATGAAGTCTGCTAAGCGTGTATTATTAGGTATGAGCGGAGGCACAGATAGTTCTGTTGCCGCCATGCTGTTGCAAGAGGCCGGTTATGAAGTAACCGGTGTGACGTTTCGTTTCTATGATTCGGAAGGCTTTGAAGAATCTTTGGATGATGCCCGTAATCTCGCTTCCCGTCTGAATATCCCGCACATCATCTATGATGCCCGCGAATTATTCCGTGAACGCATTATCCGCTATTTCGTAGATGAATATCTTTCCGCCCGTACCCCTGTTCCCTGTACTCTCTGCAACAATGAACTGAAATGGCCGTTGCTGGCAAAGATTGCCGATGAAATGGGCATTTATTGGATTTCTACCGGACACTACGTACGTAAAGTTTTCCGGGATGGCTATTACTTTATAGCCCCGGCTGCCGACCGTGATAAGGATCAGACTTTCTTCCTCTGGGGACTGCAACAGAACATTTTAGAACGTATGCTCCTTCCAATGGGTGACTGGACTAAAAATGAAGTGCGTGCCTATGCTGCTAAGCGGGGCTTTGAACGGACAGCAACCAAAAAGGATAGTCTTGGTGTATGCTTCTGCCCGATGGATTACCGCTCTTTCTTGCAGCGTGAAGTTCCGCAGGATGCTTTGCCGGGAAAAGGACAATTTTTCGATGAAAGCGGGACTTTTTTAGGTTGGCACGAAGGATATCCCTTCTATACGATTGGTCAGCGCAGAGGATTGGGTATTCATCTGAACCGTCCTGTTTTCGTAAAAGAGATACATAAAGAGAGGAACGAAGTGATACTTGCGCCTCTGGCTTCTCTTTACAAAGAGGAAATGCTGTTGAAAGACTGGAATATTGTGGATACTTCCCGTTTACTGAATTCCGAGGATGTCATTGTCAGGATTCGCTATCGGAAGCAAGCTAATCACTGCACTGTCAGTATAACGGATGAGAATCTCTTGCATGTGCTATTGCGCGAACCACTGGAATCTATTGCTTCCGGACAGGCTGCGGCATTTTACGATGAGGCAGGTCTGTTGCTGGGAGGAGGTATCATCCTGTAATTTCCGTACAATCATTCTTTTATTTGTTTCTGAACAAAAAAATAGTTTACTCTGTTTGAAATACAAAGACGTCTTTGTTTTGCGGAACAATTAAAACGAATAACAGTATGAAACGTATATATTTAATGATACTATTTGCCACTTTGGCAACAATCGTCTCTGCCCAAACGGACGATAAGGGATATAAAGAAGGAGCTTGGGTACTGAAGGGTGTGACAGGTATAAATATGTCGCAAACTGCAATGACAAACTGGTCGGCCGGTGGTGAGAATTCTATTGCCGGGAATGCTTACCTGAATGGGTCACTGACACATAAGAGCGGAAACTGGCTATGGGTGACGAACCTGGTGCTGGATTATGGTCTTTCGAAAACCAAATCGCAAGGGATGAGAAAGAGTTCTGATAAAATAGGATTATCTACCCAGTTGGGCTATGCAGCCACTAAAGTTTGGTATTATACGTTTATGGCTGATTTGAATACTCAATTTGCCAAAGGATATAATTATCCGGACAAGAGTCACTATATATCTAACTTCTTTGCTCCCGCCTATTCTAATGTGGCATTGGGTATGGAATATCGTCCGAAGAGTAATTATTCTATATTCCTTTCACCTGTCTCCACAAAGATGACCTTTGTGAGCGATGATTATCTTTCTGATTTAGGTTCTTTCGGTGTTGATCCGGGGGATCACTTTAAGATCGAAGCCGGAGCTTTCCTGAAAGTCCGTGCAGAGCTGCCTGTCATGGAAAATGTGAATCTGATTACTACAGCCGATTTCTTCACTCCTTATAATAAAGACTTTGGTAATGTGGATGTCAACTGGGATGTGCTCATCAGTATGAAGATCAATAAAGTGCTATCAGCAACCCTGAATATGACACTGAAGTATGATAATGATGTGAAAACCTTTAATGATGAGGGCGTTGAAAGAGGGCCGAAGGTACAGTTCAAGGAGATACTGGGTATCGGATTGGCTTATAATTTCTGATAGCCTGGGATGACTGTTAGTTTCTCGGTGTGAAACTACTGGTTTCTCGGCGTGAAACTCGCAGTTTCAAGGCATGAAACTGTTGGTTTCAAGTAATGAAACTGTGAGTTTCAAGGCATGGAACAAAAATGGAAAAGACCGCATCGGTTTTGTCTGATGCGGCCTTTCTTATTTATTATCGTATTGTCCTATGCTATTGCAGGAATCAGTTGTTCAGTTCCAGCATTTCCTCGATATATTCCCTTGTATTGCTGAGACGCGGAACTTTGTGTTGTCCACCCAACTTTCCTTTTTGTGCCAGCCAGTCATGGAATAGGTCTTTGCGGGCAACAATCACCTCCAGAGGTTGCAGGGCAATGTTTTTCTGTCGTTTTGCTTCATAATCGGAATTCACTTCTTTCAGTGTATCATCCAGTATTTTGGCAAAATTCTCTATACTGTCCGGTGCCTGTACAAACTCAATCAACCATTGGTGACGGCATTTAGCATTGGCATCCATAAATACAGGAGCAGCCGAATAATCGGAAATCAATGCTCCGGTAGCCTCGCAAGCCCTTGCCAAACCTTTTTCCGCGTTATCCACAATCAATTCTTCACCGAAAGCATTGATGAAATGCTTGGTACGTCCGGTGATGACGAATTTATATGGATCCTTTTGCGTGAACTTCACGGTGTCTCCAATCATATAGCGCCACAAACCCGCAGAAGTAGAGATAACCAATGCATAATTCTTGTCCACTTCCACTTCTTCCAGGCAGTAGATGCGGGGATTCTCTTTACCTACATCTTCCAATGGGATGAACTCATAGAATATACCGTAGTCGATCATCAACAGCATGGACGGATCATTCGGATCATTTTGCGTACCGAAATACCCTTCGGAGGCATTGTAAGTTTCTACATAATGCATTTTGGGTGATCGGATCACTTCTTTATATTGTTCACGATAAGGGGTGAAAGCAACACCACCATGGAAGAAGACTTCCAGATTGGACCATATTTCTTCCAGCGATTGTTTACCGGTCTTTTCAAGGATACGCTTAATGAGTACTAACATCCATGAAGGAACGCCCGAAAGGCTCGTTACATCTTTTGATATGGCACTGTTGGCGATTGCTTCTATCTTCTTTTCAAAGTCGCTCATAAGAGCAATTTTCTTGCTCGGAACACGGACGCAGTTCACTAACGGATGTATATTTTGTATCAGGATAGCAGAAAGATCGCCTACAAGCCCGTGCCTGGAGTTGAGGTTGGGGCTGTGGCTTCCACCTAAAATCAAACCTTGTCCGGAGAAAAAGCGGCTGTCAGGATTCTGACCCAGATAGAGGGCAACCGCATCTTTACCGCCTTGATAATGTGTGTCATTCAATGCTTCTTTGCTGACGGGCAGGAACTTACTTTTATCGTTCGTTGTGCCTGAGGACTTGGCAAACCAGCGTATCTCCGAAGGCCAAAGCAGATTTTGTTCTCCTGCACGCAGTCGTTCCACATACGGCTTTACCTCTTCGTAAGTCTGTATGGGTAGTCTGTTTCTAAAGTCTTCATAAGTATGAATGCTTTTATAATCATATTTCTTTCCCCATTCTGTATTTTCTGCCATGCGCACTAAGCGGTCAAGAACTCGGTGTTGAAGTTCTCCTGCGCGGTTAGCATAGAAGTCGATTTTTTTCAGGCGAGGGGCAAAATACACCTTATCCAGCAATGTTGTGATATTCATCTCTCTTAGTTAAAACTATTTTGTTGCGCAAAAATAATCTTATTTATCGGCTTCTCTATCTTTTTTCTCTTTTTTTTCTATCTTTACGGACCTAAAGAACAATAATTCAAACAAAAGTGTCATGAGAATCGGTATTTTGACTTCGGGGGGCGATTGTCCCGGCATCAATGCCACCATTCGTGGAGTGTGCAAAACTGCAATCAATCATTACGGGATGGAAGTTGTGGGCATTCATAGTGGCTTTCAGGGGTTGCTTACCAAGGATGTGGAGTCGTTTACTGATAAATCTTTGTCCGGTTTGTTGAATCAGGGCGGCACAATGCTCGGCACTTCCCGCGAGAAACCTTTCAAGAAGAACGGTGTGATATCCGATGTCAATAAACCGGCATTGATAGAACAGAATATCAAGGAATTAGGATTGGATTGTGTGGTTTGTATCGGTGGTAACGGTACGCAGAAGACTGCTGCCAAACTGGCTGCTATGGGATTGAACATCGTGTCTGTGCCTAAGACTATTGACAATGATATCTGGGGAACGGATTTCTCTTTCGGATTTGATTCGGCTGTAAGTATTGCTACGGATGCCATTGACCGCCTGCACTCTACTGCCAGTTCGCACAAACGGGTGATGGTGATTGAGGTAATGGGGCATAAGGCCGGCTGGATTGCACTGTATTCAGGTATGGCAGGTGGCGGTGATGTTATCTTGATACCCGAAATTCCTTATAATATCCATAATATTGGTGAGACTATTCTGAACCGACTGAAGAAAGGAAAACCTTATTCCATCGTGGTGGTTGCCGAAGGCATACAGACGGATGGCCGGAAACGTGCCGCTGAATACATTGCCCAGGAGATAGAGTATGAGACTGGCATTGAAACCCGCGAAACTGTGCTTGGCTATATCCAGCGGGGAGGTTCGCCCACACCTTTCGACCGGAATCTGTCTACGCGCATGGGTGGGCATGCTACGGAACTGATTGCAACAGAACAGTTTGGCCGGATGATTACGTTGAAAGGGGATGAGATTTCTTCTGCACCACTGGAGGAAATAGCCGGAAAGTTGAAACTGGTGACAGAAGATAATGATCTGGTTGTTCAAGGGCGCCGGATGGGAATTTGTTTCGGCTGATAATGATGTGGGCGAAGGCTATTCGCCCTTACATTCGTCCGTTTCAGGATTTTCTACAGGCAGAATCGTTTCAAGATTTTCTTCAATCAGAGTCTCCTCTGTGAGTTCATCTGTTTCTTCTGTATTCTCAGGCAAATGATTCTGCGCTTTTGTGGCTTCTATTTGTTCTTTGAATGAAGCATCATTCTTTATTTTCTTCAGGGCAGCTTGTGCGGCATTCTGCTGAGACTCCTTTTTAGAGTATCCGGTTCCTTTCCCGGCCGAAATACCTTCTATGCGGATTTCGGTATGAAACATGGGGTTATAATCTTCATCAAGGAATTGCTCGATAAGTTCAAATGAAACCTCAACTTTGCTTTTTTGGCTCCATTCAATCAGCTTTGATTTGAAGTTGACCTCTTTGCGCGACATCTTGTCGAGGTCAATGTAATTCTTGAATATCTTTTCTTCCATGAACCGCTTGCAGCGCTCGTAGCCCTGATCCAGATAGATGGCACCGATAAATGCTTCGAAAGCATTTCCGTACATATAACTATTGTGCGAGGAAGAACGGGTGGAATATTTTACCAGCTTGTCCAGGCCTATTTCTACTGCCAACTTATTCAGAGTTTCCCGTTGCACGATTTTGGAACGTGTATTTGTGAGAAAACCTTCGCGACGGCCTTCGAAATGCTTATAGACAATATCTCCCACGATGGCGTCAAGAATGGCGTCACCCAGGAACTCCAGTCGTTCATTATTCAAAGGGCGTCCCTTTTCAGAGCGGATGGAGGTGGATTTGTGCAACAAAGCCTGCTGGTAGAGCTGAATGTTGCGGGGATAGAACCCCAGAATCTTATAAAAACAAAAATAAGACTCTTTGTCCTTACGGAATAAGAGCCTTATTTTGTCTATTTGATTACGTAACACGACTGATTATTCTGCGTATTTCTTGAAAATAACACATGCATTATGACCGCCAAATCCAAATGTATTGGACAGAGCTACGTTCACTTCGCGTTTTTGAGCTTTGTTGAACGTAAGGTTAAGGTCATAGTCGATGTTTTCGTCGTTATCACCCTCTTCGTGGTTGATAGTCGGAGGTACGATGCCATTCTTGATCGCAAGAATACTTGCGATGGCTTCTACCGCACCGGCGGCGCCCAGCAAGTGACCAGTCATGGATTTTGTTGAACTGATGTTCAATTCAAATGCATGTTGACCAAATACTTCTTTAATAGCTTTAGCTTCCGATATATCACCTACAGGAGTAGAAGTACCGTGTACATTGATATAATCTACTTCCTCGGGGCTCATCTCGGCATCTTCCAACGCATTTCTCATCACTAACTTGGCTCCAAGTCCTTCCGGATGAGAAGCGGTCAGATGGTGAGCGTCGGCAGACATTCCTACACCGGCAACTTCTGCATAAATCTTAGCACCACGTGCTTTGGCGTGTTCCAGCTCTTCAAGAACCAGACAACCGCCACCTTCACCCATCACGAAACCGTCACGGCTTGCGCTGAACGGACGAGATGCAGTTGTAGGAGATTCATTGCGTGTTGATAATGCATGCATAGCATTGAAACCGCCTACACCGCCAACGGTGATTGCAGCTTCCGAACCACCACTCACAATAACGTTAGCCTTACCCAGACGGATCAGGTTGAAGGCGTCAGCAATAGCGTTCGTGGAAGTAGCGCATGCAGAACAAGTTGCATAGTTGGGACCGTGAAAACCATACATAATAGAAATCTGTCCGGCAGCAATATCCGAGATCATCTTGGGGATGAAGAACGGATTGAACTTAGGACCGTTTTCTTTGCCGGTCAAGGCATAGTTACCTACCTCTTCCTCGAATGTACGGATACCACCGATACCGGCGCCAAAGATGACACCAATTCTGTTTAAATCCTCATTTTCGATGTCAAGACCGGAATCGGTGACCGCTTCTTTTGCGACGGCGATGGCATATTGTGTATACAAGTCCATCTTACGGGCTTCTTTGCGGTCGATATATTTGGTAGCTTCGAAGTTTTTCACTTCGCAGGCAAATTGGGTCTTGAAAAGGGAAGCATCGAAATGAGTAATAGGTCCTGCTCCACTAACCCCATTCACAAGGTTTTCCCAAAAATCGGAAACATTGTTGCCAATAGGGGTAATGGCGCCGAGACCTGTTACTACAACTCTTTTTAATTCCATATTAAATTGATGGATAGGATTACTTAGCGTGTTCTTCGATGTAAGAAACGGCGTCGCCTACAGTACCAATCTTTTCAGCTTGGTCATCCGGAATAGAGATACCGAATTCCTTTTCGAATTCCATGATAAGTTCTACAGTGTCAA
>ENA-UALZ01000231-UALZ01000231.1-human-gut-metagenome-genome-assembly--contig:-NODE-231-length-27927-cov-9.001866_pt1 | contig 27927 bp, 26 predicted proteins | sample MGYA00243706_ERZ654482 | MGnify/ENA primary metagenome ERZ654482 (study PRJEB26926, sample SAMN06164785) | human gut metagenome | biome: ENVO:00009003; feature: ENVO:2100002; material: ENVO:00002003...
GCCTGATCTCCAGCATGACCACTGCGCTGACCACCATTCTGGGCTACTCCGCCATGTCCGGCGTTATCGGCGGCGGCGGTCTGGGCAAGATCGCCCTTTCCTACGGCTACTACCGCTACCAGACCAACATCATGATCGTCTGTGTGGTGCTGCTGGTGCTGATGGTGCAGGCGTTCCAGTCTGTGGGTACCCTGTGGGCCACCAAGAGCGATAAGCGCCTGCGGAAATAAGAAGCTTTGAATTTTCGATTCCCCGCCGGAGGCAGCCCCTCCTGCGGGGAATCGTCCTTCCCGACCCAAAAAACCAGCAAAGGAGTATGTTGTATGAACCGTGATACCATCTGCGTGCAGGGCGGCTACACCCCCGGCAACGGCGAACCCCGTCAAATCCCCATCATCCAGTCCACCACCTTCAAGTACGCCACCAGCGAGGACATGGGCAAGCTGTTCGATCTGGAGGCAGACGGCTATTTCTATTCCCGCCTGCAGAACCCCACCTGCGACATGGTAGCCAAAAAGATCTGCGAGCTGGAAGGCGGCACCGCCGCTATGCTTACCTCCAGCGGACAGGCCGCAAACTTCTTTGCCCTGTTCAATATCTGCGAGGCAGGGGACCACATTGTGGCCTCCAGCACCATCTACGGCGGCACCTTCAACCTCATCTCGGTCACCATGGCCAAGATGGGCATCACCGCCACCTTTGTAGACCCCCTGTGCACCGAGGAGGAGCTGAACGCCGCCTTCCGGCCCAACACCAAGGTGGTGTTCGGTGAGACCATCGCAAACCCCGCCCTGACCGTGCTGGACATTGAAAAGTTTGCCAAGGCCGCCCACGCCCACGGCGTGCCGCTGATGGTGGACAACACCTTCCCCACGCCGGTCAACTGCCGCCCCTTTGAGTGGGGCGCGGACATCGTGACCCACTCCACCACCAAGTACATGGACGGCCACGGCGCAGTGCTGGGCGGTGCTATCGTGGACGGCGGCAAGTTCGACTGGATGGCGCACGCCGAGAAGTTCCCGGGTCTGTGCACCCCGGATGACAGCTACCACGGTATCACCTACGCCGAGCGCTTCGGCAAGGAGGGGGCTTTCATTACAAAGGCCACTGCGCAGCTCATGCGGGACTTCGGCTCCATGCAGTCCCCCATGAACGCCTATATGCTGAACCTTGGTCTAGAAAGCCTGCACGTTCGGATGCAGCGCCACTGCGCCAACGGTATGGCGGTGGCACAGTTCTTGGAAAACCACCCCAAGGTGGCCTATGTGAACTACTGTGGGCTGGAAAGCAGCCCCTACCACGCACTGGCGCAGAAGTACCTGCCAAACGGCAGCTGCGGCGTCGTGAGCTTTGGTCTGGCCGGCGGACGTCAGGCCGCCAGCACCTTTATGAAGGAGCTGAAGCTTGCCGCCATCGAGACCCATGTGGCCGATGCCCGCACCTGCTGCCTGAACCCCGCCTCCAGCACCCACCGTCAGATGAACGACGAGCAGCTGGCTGCCGCCGGTGTGCCCGCCGAGCTGGTGCGCATGAGCTGCGGTCTGGAATCCGCCGAGGATCTCATCGCCGATATCGCGCAGGCACTGGATAAGGTATGAAAGGAGCGACTTTCCTATGCCGCTGATCATCCCTAAGACCTTACCCGCCTTTGACGCCCTGTATGAAGAAAACGTCTTTGTCATGCACCGGGAGCGGGCGCTGGCGCAGCATATCCGCCCGCTGGAAATTTTGATCCTGAACCTGATGCCCACCAAGATCGCCACCGAGACCCAGATCGCCCGGCTGCTGGCCAACACCCCGCTGCAGGTGCACATGACCCTGCTGCAGACCGCCAGCCACTCTGCCACCCATGTGTCGGCTGCCCACCTTGAGGCCTTTTACAAGACCTTTGACGAGGTAAAGAACAACCGCTACGATGGCATGATCATCACCGGCGCGCCGGTGGAGACCATGGATTTTGAGCAGGTGGACTACTGGAACGAACTGTGCGAGATCATGGACTTCAGCGAAACGAACGTCTACTCCACCCTCCATGTCTGCTGGGGCGCACAGGCCGGGCTTTACTACCACTACGGCGTGCGCAAGCAGCTGCTGCCGGAAAAGATGTTCGGCGTGTTCGAGCACCGGGTCACCCGCCCGGCAAACCCGCTTGTACGCGGCTTTGATGAGGTGTTCTACGCTCCCCACAGCCGCCACACCGGCATCTGCCGGGAGGATGTGGACAACTGCGCCGCCCTGCGCATTCTGGCTGAGAGCGACGCCGCCGGACCCTTCCTCATGAGCACCGAGAACGGGCGGCAGATCTTTGTTACCGGCCACCCGGAGTACGATAAGTATACGCTGGATGCCGAGTATAAGCGGGACGTAGCCAAGGGCCTGCCCATCCATGTGCCCGTCAACTACTACCCGGATGACGACCCCGCAAAGCCGCCGCTGTTCCGCTGGCGCGCCCACGCCCACCTGCTGTATGAAAACTGGCTGAACTATTACGTCTACCAGAACACCCCCTACGATCTGGGAGATATCCAACGGGTAAAACACGAGAAATAAATAACAAAAAGGACTACTGCGAAACAGCGTCAACGAAAAATGTAAAAAAGCTGAGCACCTGATCTTTCACAGATGCTCAGCTTTTTTGTACCCTTTTTTGAGAAGCTGCCTTGGAGCTTTCAACATTTTGAAGGAATGCTATTCTGCGGCAGCCCTCTGCCGGATGTTTTTACCCTCTGGGGTGGCCGGTATATGTCAGCGCTACGGTGTCGGGGCCGGTGTTGGCAGAGACCACGCCGCCCAGCTCAAACACGGCCAGCGGCGGCTTGCCAAAGGCCTTGCGGCAGGCCTTTTCCAGATCAGCGGCTTGCGGGATGTTGGTGTGGCCGATCATATACTCAAAATCCTCCACATCCCCGGCGCGCTTCTGGCACAGATCCACCATGGCGGGCACGACTTTTTCATCGCCGCGCACCTTGGCCTCTACCTTGGTTTTGCCGTCGATCAGGGTAATGATGGGACGGATGCCCATCAGTTCGCCCATGACGGCTGCTGCGGCAGAGATGCGGCCGCTCTTTTTCATCTGCCTCAGGCTGTAAGGCCCCAGCACGACCTCCATGCAGTTCATCTGCCGTTCAAATTCGTGGATGACGTGGCGGATCTCTGCGCCGTTCTGCAGTTTGCGTGCCATCTCGCACAGATACCAGCCGAACACCATAGAATAGGTGTGGGGGTCCAGCAAGTGGATGTTCAGATGGTGCTCCGGGCGCTCCTCCCGCAGCATCCCCTGTGCCATCAGGGCGTTGTTGTAGGTGGAGGAGCCGGATTTGTTAATGGGCACATGGATGACATCCGTGTAGCCCTCGTCCACATACTGGCAGTATTTTTCACAGAACTGGATGGGCGTAATGGCGGCGGTAGAGGGCACACCCTTTGCCGCACGCATCTTATCGTAGAATTCGGTGTTGGTGCAGTCCACACGCTCAACGTAGTCCACATCATCCAGCAGGATGTGGAAACTCATGATATCAATGCCGTATTTTTCGGCCATCTCCTGCGGGATATCGCAGGAGGAATCAGTCAGAATTGCAATCTTGCTCATAATTTCCCTCATTTCCATTCATAATCTCGTAGGTGGCCGTGGTCCAGCAGCTCCGGGAAATCCCACTGCCGCAGCACCTCGTACACGCCCACCGCCACGCTGTTGGAAAGGTTCAGACTGCGGCAGGTGTCCCGCATGGGCATCCGGATGCAGTGCTCCTGATTTTCCACAAGCAGCGCCTCCGGCAGCCCGGCGTCCTCGCGCCCGAACACCAGATAAGCCCCGTCCGGGTACTGTACATCGGTGTAGCGCTGGGGTGCCTTGGTGGTAAAGTAGTAGTAGGGGCCGTTGTTGCGGGCAAAAAAGTCCGCAAGGCTGTCGTAGTAGGTAATGTCCAGATAGTGCCAGTAGTCCAGCCCGGCGTGCTTGAGCTTTTTGTCATCAATGGCAAAGCCCATGGGGCCCACCAGATGCAGACGGCAGGCCGTGCAGGCACAGGTGCGCGCCACGTTGCCGGTGTTCTGGGGGATGCGGGGCTCTACCAGCACGATATTCAAAGTCGGCTTGTCCATCATAAAATGCCCTCCGGTTCCTCCCGCAGGGGGCACAGGCGGGGCAGCAGCGGCTCAAACCACACGCCGAAGCGGGTGTCCTGCGTGTAGGGCGTGCCCTGAATGGCCAGCGAAACAAACTCCGCAGCGTTATCGGCGGCGGCGCTCAGGGCGTTGCCCTGCAGCAGCGAGCCGATGAGCACGGCACCATACAGATCCCCCGTGCCGGGGAAGCTGCGGCTGATATGCAGCTTTTTGATGACGAAGCGGTCTGCGCCGGTACCGGCACAGCCGATGTACTTGCCCAGCGGCAATCCGGTGACCACCGCGTTGGAGGCCAGCGGCTGCAAAGCATCTGCCAGTGCCTGCGCGGCGGTATCGTCCAGCTCATCGGTGACCGGCTGCTGCTGCAAAAGCAGCTGCGCCTCGGTGTAGTTGGGCAAAATCAGGTCTGCCGCGCGGCACAGGCTGCGGATGTGCTCGACCAGTGCCGGGGTAACGGTGGAATAGGCCTTGCCGTTATCGCCCATCACGGGGTCTACCACCTTGTAGGCGGCAGGCCACAGGGCAAAGGCTTTTTCAGCCAGCGCTACCTGTGCCTCGCCGCCCAGATAGCCGGTATAGATACAATCAAATTGCAGTCCCAGCTCCTGATAATGCTCCAGCGCGGCCATGCCGTAGGCACTGCCGTCCATCCGGGCGGGGGTGCCAAGGCCGCCGGTGTGGGTGGAAAGCACCACCGTGGGCAGTGCCACCGGCTGGAAGCCCATGACCGACAGCACAGGCAGGATCACTGCAAGGCTGCACCGGCCTACGCCGGACAAGTCGTGGATGCAAAGGATCTTTTTTGGTTCAACGGGTTTTTGCAAATAGGAAAACCTCCTTGCTGAAAAGCCGCGCGCAGCGGCCGATAAAAAGCATCATGCAACAGTATACCACAAATTGCAGCATAAAAAAAGCGTATACCAGATTCTTTTGCGGAAATAATAGCACTGCAAGCCCTGTCATGACAGGCTGAAAGGAGAAATTCAGGATGAAACAGCGAGAAAATTCCGCCGCAGGCATGGTGGTGGGCATGGCCGCCGGTGCAGCCCTTGGGGCTGCCGGTGCCATGATGGCTACCCAGAGCAAGCGCCAGATGCGCCGCAATGTGCGCAAGGTGATGAAGGGCGCGGAAAATGCAGTGATGCAGCTGGATAAGATGGCCACCGACTTTGTGGAAAAGCACATCGATTGCTGAACAGCGAAAAGCGCCGTCCCGGGTGGAACGGCGCTTTTTATCGTGCGTCTTATTTTGCCCAGATACACATCCGGGCGGTGGTATTGATCTCGCCCAGCAGGCTCAGATCCATCTGGATGTTGCAGGTCACGGTCAGCGACTTATTCACATCGCTGCCGGTCAGAACCGAGGCGGGCAGGTTTTTGATGGTCAGGATGCCGTTGCCCTTTTCGATCTCGCCGGTCAGGGTGCCGGTGTAGGTCACATCGCCGATGGTCAGGCCGGTCAGATAGCCGGTCACGTTGAGCTTGGTCACCTGCTTGATTGGCAGCGTCAGGGTGTAGGTGCCGTTGGACTGGCGGGTAAGGGTGGCCTCGCGGTCTGGATCAATGCCGGAGTTGGCCATGGATTCCTTATCGGACTTTTCCTTCCAGAATTTGACCCCCACAGGGGTGTTGGCGGTGGCAGAAGCGCCCAGTGTGAGCATGCAGAACATCAGCAGCGTCAGCAGGGCGGCGCCGGTACGTTTTAAGGCGGTAGTCATGGTTTTATCCTTTCTGCCGCAGCTACGGCATGGTGAAACAGAGTATATAATGCTCCATAAGGTACTGATTTGTCAATACTAACATAGCATGACCGGACAGCCTTGTCAATGCGCCTTGGCAGTCTTTCACAAAAATGTTTCGGATCCGTCACAGAATATGGAAAGTGTGATGAAAAAGGACGCTGCAACATTGCAGCGTCCTTTTGGGTGGTTACCTTATAGCGGCTCAGACCTCAAAGTTGGGATCGTCCTTCAGCATGTGGATGTTGGACATAAAGGCGCTCTGCTCGGGGTCGGTGAACTCGGCATCCTTCACATACTTGTTCAGCACAGCTGCGGTGCGCACGGGGTCGGCAATGGTACCGGCACCGCCGATGCAGCCGCCGGGGCAGCCCATGCCTTCCAGCAGGTAGCCGTTGTACTTACCGGCCTTGGCCAGCATCAGCAGCTTCTTGCAGTCGGCCAGACCCTGTGCGGAGGCGATCTTCACCTCCATGTCGGGACGCCATTCCTTGATCTTGTCGGCAACGGCCTTGGCCACGCCGCCGGACTGTGCAAAGCCGCGGCCGGCAGCAGAAGCGTAGCACAGATCCATCTCGGCGGGATCCACTTCCAGATTGTCCAGATCCAGGTCCTTTGCCTCAATGATACCGGCCAGCTCTTCAAAGGTCAGCACGAAGTCCACGTCGGAGCGGACGGTGCGGCGGGAGGCCTCCAGCTTCTTGGCGGCGCAGGGTCCGATGAAGCACATACGGGCATCGGGGTCGGCCTGCTTCATCATGCGGGCGGTGAACACCATGGGGGTCATGGTCATGGAGATGTTCTTGGCAAGGCCGGGGAAGGCGGTCTTTGCCATCATGCTCCATGCCGGGCAGCAGGAGGTAGCCATGAAGTCCAGCTTCTCGGGCACTTCCTCAAGGAAGTCGTGTGCCTCGTCCACAGTGCACAGGTCGGCACCAATGGCAACCTCCACCACGTCGCAGAAGCCGATGGCCTTCAGGGCGGACTTCAGCTTACCGGTGGAAGCCAGAGAGGGGAACTGGTTGATGAAGGCGGGAGCGACCAGCGCATAGATGCGGTCGCCGCGGTTGAAGCCCTGAATGAGCTGATAAATCTGGCCCTTGTCTGCAATGGCACCGAAGGGGCAGTTCACCAGACACTGACCGCAGGAGACGCACTTGCTGTAATCGATCTCGGCACGGCCCAGCTCGTCAGAGTGGATGGCACCCATGCCGCAGGCAGCAGCGCAGGGACGCTCGGTCTTGACGATGGCGTTGTAGGGGCAGACGGTGACGCAGCGGCCGCACTTGATGCACTTGTCCTGATCGATGGTGGAACGGCCGCTCTCCCAAGTGATAGCCTTCTTGGGGCACACTTCCATACAGGGGTGTGCAAGGCAGCCCTGACACAGGTCAGAAACCTTGACCAGCTTTTCAGGGCAGCGGTTGCAGGCAAACTTGATCACGTTGACCAGCGGGGGATCATAGTACTTATCGGCGATGGAGGCATCCTCCAGACCGGAGACCACGCTGTTGTGCTCGTCCATGCGGCGGGTGGGCAGACCCATAGCCAGACGCACGCGTTCCTCAACGATGGCGCGCTCTAGGAAGATGTCCTTGCGCAGCTTGCCCTCCTCACCGGGGATGATGGTGTAGGGGATCTTGCGCATCAGGTGGTTGGCCTGCTCGCCCTTGACATTGGCGTAAGCCATGCGAGCGACCTCGGTAAACACCTGACGGCGGATCTGGATGACCGTAGTATTGATTCCTCTGAAACTCATTCCAATCTCTCCTTGCTCAGAAACAGCCAAAAAACGGAGCCGTCTGCCCTGTGTGCAGAGCATAAAAACGGCACTATACGGGCACGGATGGTACCGTGCTGGTTGCTTACAGCACGCCGGACCCGATAAATCCATCTTCATTTTAACATAAAGACGTGCGTATGGAAAGAGCAAAACACAAAATTTGTTAAAAATTTATTGTATTCATGCGGATGCACAGAATGTACAAGTAAAATGAAAAAATTTCAGCAAAGTGCTGCACGCACCCGCTCGCCATCGTAGCGGCCAAGCTTTACCCGCACGATCTGCCCGCTCTCGCAGCCGGGGGCAGAGACCACCACCGGAATGTACAGCCGGGTGTAGCCGGTGAACAGCGTACCGGACAGGGGCGTTTCCAGCAGCACCTCATCCTCGGTGCCCTCAAAGGCGGCCAGTGCCTCGCAGCGCACCTGCTCGGCTACGGCGTTCATGCGGCGGCTGCGCTCCTGCTTTTCCCGCTCGTGGATCTGATCCGGGAAATCATAAGCCGGGGTGCCGCTGCGGCGGGAGTAGGGGAACACATGCACTTTAAGGAAACCGATCTTTTTCAAAAATGCGCAGCTCTCCTCAAAGTCCTCTGTCGTCTCGCCGGGGAAGCCGCAGATGCAGTCGGTGGTAAAGCTGACCGGGCGGCTGCCGTAGGCGGCGCGGATCTGCTCCACCACCTGTGCGTACTCCTGCGCGGTGTACACCCGGCGCATCCGGCGCAGGGTGGCGGTGCAGCCGCTCTGCAAACTCAGGTGGAACTGGGGGCAAAGCTTGTCCACCGCTGCCAAGCGGGAGATGAATTCCGGGGTGAGCATATCGGGGTCAAGGCTGCCCAGACGAATGCGCTCGATGCCCGGCACCTGTGCGCATTTTTCCACCAGCTCCACAAGGTTCGTGCCGGTGTCCAGCCCGTAGCTGGGCAGGGAGATGGCGCTGAGCACCACCTCGCGGTAGCCCGCAGCGGCCAGCTGGTGCAGCTCGGCCAGAATGCTCTCCTCGGCGCGGCTGCGCACCGGCCCGCGGGCGCGGGGGATGACGCAGTAGGCGCACTGCCGGTTGCAGCCGTCCTCTACCTTGATAAAGGCGCGGGTGTGGGTCTCGAACCGCTCCACCGGCAGCTCCTCGAACTGCTCGCCGCGCTGGTGCGGGGCAATGGCTACGATGCGCTCGTGGCCGTCCAGCAGCTTTTGTACGTTCTCCAAGATGGCCTTGCGGTCGCCGTTGCCGCACACAAGGTCGGCCTCCATGAACTGTGCGGCCTCCTCCGGGAAGGCCTGCGGGTAGCAGCCGGTCAGCACCGTTACCGCACCCGGGTTCTCGCGCTTTTTGCGGCGCAGCCACTTGCGGCTTTTCTGGTCGCCGAAGTTGGTCACGGTGCAGCTGTTCACGATGAACACGTCCGCTGCCTCGCCTTCCTGCGCAATGGTAAAGCCGTTGGCACGGAACAGCTGCTCCAGCGCACCGGTCTCGTTCAGGTTGACCTTGCAGCCGAGGGTATAAAAACAAACTCGCATGGGGAACGATCCTTTCGATAAAAACGGGGGTGTTTTGCATTTCTTCTCATTATATAACAGAAGCCCACCGGGGTGCAAGACTGTTTTTGCACGGAGACACCGGTCTTTTGCAGTGCGTCAAAACAAAAAGGGACGCGAAAAATCTCGCGTCCCAAAGCTGCAGGAAGGAATGACGAGCCGTTAGCTGTTTTTCAGGGTAACGAACAGATAATCGGTCTCCTTGCCGTCCAGTGTATCGGTCTTGCGCTCAATGAAATCGACCTCGTACATAGACAGGGGAAGCTGACGTCTCACAAAAGCGTTGATGGCGTTCTCCTGGGCGTCCGGCTTCAGGCTGGCCACGACAGAAAACTGCTTGGTGTCCAGAGCCTTCTGGATATCTTTACCGATCACGGTAGCAGAGAACCGGACGGGCAGCATGAGCTGACCGGAGCAGCCGGTGAACAGGGCGGCACCTGCAACAGCAGCAGCGGACAGACCGGCGATCTTTATAAAGTTACGGCGAGAAAGATTCATAATGAGACCCTCCTTGTGATTGCATGATTGTATGAAACTGGGCTTGCTCCCTTCTGGGAACAGTTCAATTTTACAAGTTTTGCCGTGAAAAGTCAAGGGACAGGTACCAAAGTTAACAGAAAACGAACACAATATGAAAAATAGTACGGCAAAATTGACGAGCGGCATGCCTGAAAAGACCACTGCATACAGTAGCAGCAAGAGACTTCGCACGGGGAGGGACGGAAATGGAACGGAGAAATCTGGCGCTGCTGTGCGCGGGGGTGGTCTGCTTCTGGCTGTTTGCGCTGGCCTTCGGCACGGCACAGGGCAAGGGGCTGCGCATCCAGCCGGTGGTGCAGGCACAGGCAGAACCGGCAGTGCAGACCCTGACGGTCACCCCGCCGCAGCTTACCCTGCCCTGCCGCGCGGCGATCCTCATCGACCAGACCAGCGGCGCGGTGCTTTACGAGATGAATGCCGACCAGACCATGCCCATCGCCTCCATTACCAAGGTGATGACCCTGCTGCTCACCTTTGAGGCAGTGCACGCCGGGCGGCTGACCATGGATACAGCTGTGCCGGTCAGTGAGCACGCCTACCACATGGGCGGCAGTCAGATCTGGCTGGAGCCCGGGGAGCAGTTCACGCTGGACGAGATGCTCAAGGCCATCTGTGTGTCCTCTGCCAACGATGCAGCAGTGGCGGTGGCGGAACTTGTGGGCGGCAGCGAGCCTGCCTTTGTGCAGCAGATGAACGCCCGCGCCGCAGAACTGGGCATGGAGCACACCACCTTCCGCAATGCCTGCGGGCTGGACACGGAGGGACATCTTTCCACCGCACGGGATGTGGCCATCATGAGCCGCACCATCCTGACCACCTGCCCGGAGGTGCTGCACTACACCGGCATCTGGACGGACACTTTGCGGGGCGGGCAGACCCAGCTGGTGAACACCAATAAGCTTTTGCGGCGGTACAACGGCATCACCGGGCTCAAGACCGGCACCACCGGCGGGGCAGGGGTGTGCATTACCGCCAGCGCCACCCGGGACGGGCTGAATCTCATCGCGGTGGTGCTGGGTGCACCCTCCAGCAAGGAACGGTTCGAAGCCGCCACTACCCTGCTGGACTACGGCTTTGCGGCCTACCGTGCCGCACCGGTGCCCCTGCCGCAGGAACGTCCGCTGCAATTAAAGGTAAAGGGCAGCACCGAGGAGACCGTGCCGCTGGATTACGCCGCGCTGCCCGCCACCGCGTTGCTGCCCGCCGAAAGCGCCGGTCAGCTGACCGTGCAGCTGGAACTGCCCGACACGCTGGAAGCCCCGGTGACCCGGGGACAGACGGTGGGCAAGGCGCAGCTGCTGTGCGGCGAAGCAGTACAGGGGGAGTACCCAGTGTGCGCCGCCGCCGATGCGCCCCGCATGGAGTTTGACGCCGCCTTGCAGCTGCTGTGGGACAGCCTGCGGGGGACAGCAGCCTGACCCTGTGCCGAAAAAGGCGCTTCAGCGCACAAAAGTGCGCCGGACGCCCGGCGGGACTGTTGGATACCTGAACAAATCTGGATGAAGAAACAAAAAAACACTATTAAAATTGTATGAAATCTAAGGAATTTGACCTTGACTTTACCCGGAGGGAACGGTACACTTATACCAAGATATTTCCTCGCAGGGCAAAGGCCCGGCAGATCGTTTGGAGGTTTTAATAAAATGAGTGTCGCACTGAACACGAAACACCTCTCCAGCTTCATCAGCGAAGAGGAATATGCAGCCATCTACCCGCAGGTAGAAGCCGCCCACAAGCAGCTGGAAGCCAAGAACGGCCCCGGCAGCGATTTTCTGGGCTGGATGACCCTGCCCCGGGATTACGACAAGGAAGAGTTCGCCCGCATCAAGGCAGCCGCTGCCAAGATCCGCGAGGACTCCGACGTTCTGGTCGTGGCCGGTATCGGCGGCAGTTATCTGGGCGCACGCGCTGTTGTGGAGGCCGTTAAGGGTATGTACCACAACGAGCTGGAGGATGGTCTGAAGATCTACTTCTGCGGCAACAGCATCAGCCCCACCTACCTGAACAATATCATCAGCCTGTGCAAGGGCAAGCGCTTCTCCATCAACGTCATCTCCAAGTCCGGCACCACCACCGAGACCTCTCTGGCCTTCCGTGTGCTGCGCGAGCTGCTGGAAAAGGAGATGGGCGTGGAGGAAGCCAACAAGCGCATCTACGCCACTACCGACCGTGCCAAGGGCACTTTGAAGCAGCTGGCTGACGCACAGGGCTGGCCTACCTTTGTAGTTCCCGATGACGTGGGCGGCCGCTACTCCGTGCTGAGCGCCGTGGGTCTGCTGCCCATCGCCGCTGCCGGCATCGACATTGACGCTCTGATGCAGGGCGCTGCCGACGCTATGGAGCGCTTCTCCGTGCTGAGCCCCGACAACGATGCTTATAAGTACGCCGCCATCCGCAACATCCTGTACCGCAAGGGCAAGGCTGTGGAGATTTTGGAGTGCTACGAGCCGGACTTCACCCTGATGAACGAGTGGTACAAGCAGCTGTTCGGCGAGAGCGAGGGCAAGGACAACAAGGGTCTGTTCCCCGCAAGCTGCATCTTCTCCACCGACCTGCACTCCATGGGTCAGTTCATTCAGGAAGGTGCCCGCGTCATGTTCGAGACCATCGTGGACGTGAAGAAGCCCGCACAGGATCTGTTCATCGACCCGCTGGAGGGCAACTTTGACGGCCTGAACTTCCTTGCAAACCAGAACATGAGCGTGGTCAACCGCAAGGCAATGGAGGGCACCATTCTGGCACACACCGACGGCGGTGTGCCCGAGGTGCTGATCGAGGTGGATGACCTGTCTGCTTATAATGTGGGCTACCTGATCTACTTCTTCTGGCGTGCCTGCGCCTGCAGCGGCTATCTGCTGAGCGTGAACCCCTTCAACCAGCCCGGCGTGGAAAGCTACAAGAAGAATATGTTTGCCCTGCTGGGCAAGCCCGGCTACGAGGGCCTGACCGCAGAGCTGGAGGCAAAGCTGAAGTAAGCTGCCGAACGTTAAAAATGATCTCCCGCCGCAAGGCGTGGAAAATACAGGAGGACTGAACTATGATTAAACTGATTGTTGGTACCAAGGGCTCCGGCAAGACCAAGGCTATGATCGACCAGATCAACGACGCGGTCAAGACCTCCAAAGGCAATGTTGTCGTTGTGGAAAAGGGCATGAAGCTCACCTACGACATCGCTCCTGCAGCACGTCTGATCGATCTGGACGAGTACAAGATCTCCGGCGGCGAAATGCTGTACGGCTTTGTGGCCGGCCTGATGGCAAGCAACTACGACATCACCGACCTGTACATTGACGGCATCCTGAAGGTGCTGGATCACGATATCAACCGTCTGGGCGTTGTGCTGGACGAGATGGCAGCCATTGCCGGCGACAGCGTGAAGGTCACCGTGACCGTCAGCGCAGACGAGGCCGCACTGCCCCACGATGTGAAGAAGTACCTGTGATCTGATAAAAGAACAGGGCTAAAGGCTTTTCCAACAGGCAGAAGACCGGAGAAAAATAAATTTTTTCGGTTTTCTGCCTGTTTTGGTGTTGACAAAGGGTTGCTTTGGCGCTATACTAACAAAGCAGCCTTTTCAGAGGTGTACTATGCAATTTGACCTGAGAAAGTTTATCACAGCCGGTGCAAAACCGTACCATGCAGAGTTTCAGTGTGATTTATCTGCGTACGATTATGCCGGTGCAAGGATCCCGCAGCCGGTCACAGCCGTCTTTGACGCGCAGACCGATGGCGACGAGGTTCAGATAACGTTGCGGGCAAAGGCATCGGTGCACGGAGAGTGCGCCCGCTGTCTGGACCCGGTCACCCGGGAAGAGACAGTCGATACGGAGTGGATCGTCAAGGAGCGGGATCTGGATGACCCGGATTTCGATCTTCCGCTGGACGAAAAAGGACACTTGGACGTGGACGAATGGCTCAATCAGGAGTTTATGTTCCAGATCCCTACGGTGCTGCTTTGCAGCCCCGACTGCGCCGGGCTTTGCCCGCAGTGCGGTAAGAAAAAGGCGGAATGCACCTGCCCACCGGCAGAGCAGACCGATGCCCCCGTAGACACTAGGCTCGCGATCCTTAAATCACTGCTGAACAGATAAACCCATCAAGGAGGTGCAAAAATATGGCAGTACCTAAGAGACATCTTTCCAAGGCCCGCCGCGACAAGCGTCGCAGCAATGTTTGGAAGCTGGAGGCCCCCGCACTGGTGAAGTGCAGCAACTGCGGCTCTCTGAAGCTCCCCCACCAGGCATGTGGCAACTGCGGTTACTACAAGGGCGAGGAAGTCATCAAGAAGGCCTAATTTGCGCGTAATTGGTGGCATAATGGTGTTATGTACAGAAGGGGAGGGCGCAAAGCCTTCCCCTTCTTGTGCTTTAAAGGAGGTGGATGCAGATGGCGATCCGGATCGAGCAGGTGGATGCCGGCAGCGAGGCCGAGGCTCTTGGCCTTGCCCCTGGCGACGAGCTGTTGAGCGTGGACGACAACGAGCTGAACGACACGCTGGACTACGATTTTTATACCGACAGCAGCAGCTTCCACCTGAAAGCCCGGGTAGCGGACGGCATCCGGGAGTGGGAGGTGCAGCGGCCGCAGCGCGGCCCCTTTGGCTGCGGGTTCAAGACCTATCTGGGCGATGCAAAGCATTCCTGCTCCAACCACTGCATGTTCTGCTTCATCGACCAGCTGCCCCCGGGCATGCGCGAGAGCCTGTATTTCAAGGATGATGACGAGCGACTGAGCTTTTTGTTCGGTAACTACATCACCATGACCAATATGCAGGATCACGAGATCGACCGCATCATCAAGATGCACATCTCGCCTATCAATATCTCGGTGCACACCACCAACCCCCAGCTGCGGGTGCGGATGCTTGCTAATAAGCGCGGCGGCGAGGTGCTCAAGTACCTGCCCCGTCTGGTGGAGGGCGGCATTGCCGTCAACTGTCAGCTGGTGCTCTGCCGCGGCGTGAACGACGGCGACGAGCTGCGCCGCACCCTTGCCGACCTGCTGGAGCTGACCCCCATGGTGCAAAGCATTGCAGCCGTGCCCTGCGGCATTACGGATTACCGCAAAAATCTGTACCCGCAGGTGCCCTACGATGCAAAGACCAGCGCTGAGGTCATCGACATTATGGAAGAATTCGGTGATGAATGCAAGCGCCGCCACGGCAAGCGCATCATCTACCCCAGCGATGAATGGTACCTTAAGGCAGGCCGCCCCATCCCTGCGGCAGCGTTCTACGAGGACTACGACCAGCTGGAAAACGGCGTGGGCATGATGCGCCTGTTTGAGGAAGAATTTCTGGCGGAGCTGGACAAGCCCCACCGGATCTACGGCACCAAGGAGCTGGACGTGGTCACCGGCACCATGGCAGCGCCCCTCATCACCCGCATGATGGAGGAGCTGCACCGCCAGTACCCCATGATCACCGTGCACGTCCACACCATCCAGAACCGCTTTTTCGGCGGTAATGTTGGCGTGACCGGCCTCATCACTGCTACCGACATCATCGCCCAGTGCGCTGGCAAGCTTGCCACAAAAACGCTGGGCATCCCGGCTGTGATGCTGCGGGAGGAAAAGGACACCTTCCTTGACGATATCACGGTGGAGCAGCTGGGGCAGCAGCTGGGCGTAAAGGTGGAGGTGCTGCCCACGGCAGGCGGGGACGAAGCCCGCGCCTTGTTGCGCAGCGGCCTGCACATTGCCCGCAGAAGGAAGAGCGGCAGCTGATAACGCCATTTTTATTGTATTTTACCCCTTTTAAGAAAGGAGGAGACCCCATGAGCAAACCGATCGTAGCAGTGGTGGGCCGCCCCAACGTGGGCAAATCCACCCTGTTCAATAAGCTGTGCGGCCAGCGCCTTGCCATTGTGGAGGACACCCCGGGCATTACCCGCGACCGCATTTTCGCCAACTGCGAGTGGAACGGCCACGAGTTTTTGCTGGTGGATACCGGCGGCATCGAGCCCAAGGCCACCGAGGGCATTCTGGCCCATATGCGCGAGCAGGCACAGATTGCCATTGACACCGCCGACTGCATCATCATGGTCACGGACGTGCGCAACGGCCTGACCGCAGCCGACGAGGATGTGGCACACATGCTGCGCCGCAGCCACAAGCCCATCATTCTTGCCGTGAACAAGTGCGACAAGGTGGGCGAGGCTCCCATGGAGCTGTACGAGTTCTACAACCTCGGCTTTGACGAGGTGATGCCCATTTCTTCCGTGCACGGTCACGGTACGGGCGATCTGCTGGATGCCGTGTGCGCCCATCTGGACTTCAGCGAGACTGTGGTGGAGGAGGACCGTATCCCCGTTGCCATCATCGGCCGCCCCAACGTGGGCAAGTCCAGCCTGACCAACCGCATTCTGGGCGAGAACCGCATGATCGTGGCCAACGAGGCCGGCACCACCCGCGATGCCATCGACACCCCGGTGGATAACGCCTACGGCAAGTTTATCTTTACCGATACCGCCGGTCTGCGCAAGCGCAGCAATATCAGCGATGGTCTGGAGCGCTACATGGTGGTGCGTGCACTGGCTGCCGTGGAGCGCAGCCGCGTGGCGCTGATCCTTGTGGATGCCACCGTCGGCTTTACCGAGCAGGACAGCAAGGTGGCTGGCTACGCCCACGAGCAGGGAAAAGCCTGCATCATCGTGGTGAACAAGTGGGATGCCGTGGAAGGCAAGGAGACCAACACCATGGAACTGCAGCGCCGGGGCTATGCCGAGTGCTTCAGCTTTATGGGCTATGCACCCATTATCTTCATCTCTGCCCAGACTGGCTACAACGTGAACAAACTGATGCAGCTGATCCGGGATGTGGACGCCGAGAACGGCGCCCGCGTGCCCACCGGCGTGCTGAACGAGATGCTTGCCCGCGCTACTGCCCGGATGCAGCCCCCCAGCGACAAGGGCCGCCGCCTGAAGATCTACTACCTGACGCAGGCCTCCACCCGTCCCCCCACGTTCGTGGCCTTCGTGAACGCAAAGCACCTGTTCCACTTCAGCTATCAGCGGTATCTCATCAACCAGATCCGCGAAAACTTTGGTCTGGAGCATACGCCCATCCGTCTGGTCGTGCGGGAGCGCGGCTCCGGCGAGGTGGGTGCCAAGGACGTATAACACGTCAGGGAGGCTCAGATGATGAAATCTGTTCTCATCGCTGCGGTGTCCGCTGTGCAGGCGTATCTGCTGGGCAGCATCGACACCGGTATCCTCGTCAGCAAGTTTTTGTACCACGATGACGTACGCAAGTACGGCAGCGGCGCTGCAGGCATGACCAATATGCTGCGCACCTTCGGTAAAAAGGCAGCGGCACTTACCGCCTTTGGTGATGTGCTCAAGGGTGTGTTGGCCGTGTGCATCGGCCGCTGGCTGTTCACCCAGATGCCGGAAAGCACCACGCTCTCGCCCTATCTTGCGGTGTACCTTGCCGCCATCTTTGCCATTATCGGCCATTTGAAGCCTCTGTATTTCGGCTTCAAGGGCGGCAAAGGCGTGCTGGTGGCGGGCGGCACCATTCTGGCTATCCAGCCGGTGCTGATCCCCTTTCTGGCAGTCATCTTTCTGGTCTGCCTGCTGCCCACCGGCATGGTGTCGCTGGGCAGTGTGACCATGGCAGCACTCTACCCGGTGCTCACCATCCTGTACGGGGTGTTCCGGGGCTATTCTGCCGCCGACCTTACCGTGTGCACCATTGGCTCGGTGATCATGGGTGCGATGGTCATTTACATGCACCGCTCCAACATCCAGCGCATCCGCGAGGGCAAGGAGTACCGCTTTGGCCGTCACGGCAAAAAGTAACAGAAAATAGTAAACCACCCCGCAGCAGCCGTTCACCGGCCGCTGCGGGGTGGTTTTTGTATAGGCTTATTCCTTTGTCTCGGTCTCTTCCTCAGGCTTTGCTTCGGAATTCCGCCGACGGAACCAGTCGGCGGGGATGCCGCTCTGGGCGGGGGTAAGATCCGGCGCAGGATGACCGTCCGGCAGGTGTGCGCCAAAGGCCGGGACAAAGAAGAACTTGCGCACGATGAAGATCAGTGCGATGGCGCCCACGCTGAGCAGGTTCTCCACGGCGGAATCGTGTCCCACCACCAGATGGCGCGCAATGGCGTACAGCAGCACTTCAAGGCTGCTGCCGGGGCTGTGCTTGGCCAGCATCTTGATGAACTCAATGCCGATCACAATGTCCAAGCTGCGCTCCAGAAAGGTGCGGATCTCTGCCTCGTTGCCATCGAACAGCAGGCCGGGCATCCAGCGAATCAGAGGCACAACGCTGAGCAGCAGACCAATCAGCACCAGCCCGGATAACAGCACTTCCAGCAGACTGGAAGCCTGAATAATGCGGTTGCGCAGGGAGGTACGCCAGTGGCTTTCTACCGGGTGAGAGGGATGTTCCATAGTAAGACCTTCCTTTCAGCATTCTGCTGCATAAAGATCGACAAAATCCTGCCTTTATTGTAGCAGACGAGAGAAGGTCTGTCAATTTCAATCCACGATGGTGACGGTGGTCTGCGGGCCGACGGCCACATAGCCGGACTTTTTGATGCAGTCCTGCCCGGCGTCGGTGTCCAGCCAGTCGTACAGGCGACGCTCCGGGCTGTCGGCGGCGGCATCCGGGTGGATGACGGCGTAAAAATCGTTGCAAAGGGGGTAGCTGCCGTCGGCAAGGGTGTCGTTGCTGGGGGTCACACCGTCCACCGCCAGCAGACGCAGCCCGGGTTTGGAGTACATCTGATCGATGTAGTAATATACGGAAAAACCGATGGCGTTGGCGCTGTTGTTGTAATCGGCAATGCTGTCCACCAGCTCACCCATGGCAGCGGGAGCCAGCTCAGAGGGCGGGGTCATCAGCTCACCGCCCTGAATGAGCAGTTTTTTGAACAGGGTCTGACTGCCAGAGTCCTCGCCGCGCTGAAAGGCAACGATTTCCTGATCCTTGCCGCCCACATCCTTCCAGTTGGTGATCTTTCCGGCGTAGATGTCCCGCAGCTGCTGCCGGGTAAGTGCCTGCACGGGGTTGTCCTCGTTGACGATGAACACCAGCGCATCCACCCCGATGGGTTTCTGCTCCAGCTCCACATTGGCTTCCTGCAGCTCTTCTTTTACATAGTCCGGTGCTTCGTATACCACCAGCATCCGGGTGGTGGTGTCGTACAGACCAAAGTTCTCCCATGCGTAGGCGGTGGTGCTCACCGTAATGTTGCTGCGGGCTTCCTCCAAGTCCATGCCGGTGGTATCGGCCAGCATCTGCGCCATCAGCGGGATGCAGGCGGTGCTGCCGTCCAGCGGGGGAAACTCCTCCACAGTCAAAAACGGCGCTGCCTGCTGCACAGCAGAGGAAGCAGCAGAGGATGCAGGCTGCTCTGCGGCAGAGGAAGCCGTGCTGCCGGAGGGCGCATCCGTGCCCTTGCAGGCGGTCAGCACCCCGGCGGCGGAGCAGGCAGCCAGCCCCAGCAGAAAGCTGCGGCGGGAAATTTTAGTGTTTTTCATAAAAAAGCCCTCCTAACTCAATAGCCGTAACTCGGTTCATCGTCCGCAGTGGCAGACGAGAAAATGCTCTGGCAGTACAGCCAGTTGCCGCTTGTATCCATCCAGCCCACATAGAAGCCCCGCTGTGCAGCAAACACATGGTCGGGCAGGGCGTTCAGGCTGTTAGAATAGTATCTGGTGCAGCTGGCAAGCCCCTGTAATACTACCTTGCCGTCTGCGTCCAGCACATCGTATACGTTGCCGTAGGCGCTGCCCACAGCGCTGCGGCTGCCGTAGAACATGGGTCTGCCGTCAGGGTCGGTGGTCAGGTAGTTGACGTAACTGTATTTGCCTTGCAGGGCGGTCAGGTCACTGACAAGCCCCTGCGGGCCGTACAGCCGGGTGGCGGTGGTCTCGTAGCGGTCGTTATCCTGCAATTTCAGCCAGACATAGCCACTGCCGCAGTTGCTCATCCGTACCCGCTGCTGGTGCTCCACCGGTTCTACGGTGGTGTCGGTCAGCAGCTTTCCGTTGTCCGTGCTGTACACCCGCAGACTGCCATCCAGCGCGTAGACGGCTACGGTGCTGTCGGTGGCGTTCACATCGTACAGCGGGGTCTTGGTGCCGGTCTCCAGATCATAGAGTTCGTAGCCGTGATCCTCGCCGCTGTGCCATGTTACCACATAGCCCGGGAAATATTGACTGGGCTGTTCGTCAAAGGCGGCGATCAATCCGCGATCCTCGGTGGTCATATCCCGCAGCTCGTACCGGCCGTCGCCGGTGGAAAAGCTGGCAAGCCCACCCGGGTAGACCTGTAAAAAGCCTGTGCACTGCTCGCCGGTCAGGACGTTGTACAAAATCCGGTCGGTGGTTTCTTCCCCGGTGGTAACATCCAGCTCCACCCAGTCGCTCAGGGTATCGCTGTCGTAGAAAAGGCGGTGTGCCGAGGCGGCATCGGCGCGGTAGACAGGGGTGCCGTCCTTTTCCTGCACCACCACCCAGCTGTTCTGTTGGTAATCCGTATCCCAGTCGTAATCGTCCAGTCCTTCCGGGCGGGCGTAGCAGCTGAACACCAGCTTATCTCCGCATACGGTGCAGCTGTATGCGCCCTCCGGCACCGGCAGCGCTGCGCCGGTGGCAAGGTCGATGACCTGACAGGTGCCGTAGCCGGACTCCGGGACGTATCCGCCGTCGATCAGGCGGCTCTCCTGCAGCACCAGCAGGCCGTTTTGCAGGGTGGCGTTCTGCTCGCCCTCAAAGGACATTACTTCGGTGCCGGTCTTGTCGTACAGGGCGGTGCGGCGCCCGCCCCGGCCGGTGGGGTCGGACCAGCTGCGCAGCCAGTAGTCTGCTGCACCGGTAGCACTGTCCTCCACCAGCGAGACGTTCTCGCTGCGGGCAGACTGATGCAGCGGGGTGCTGCCGCACAGGATGGTGGTGCTGCTCCCGGAACGGCCGTAGTAGTACAGCACCCGCAGACGGCTATCGTTCAGCACAGCGGGGTCGTACAGGGGCTTGCCACTGTCGTCCGTAGGAACCGAAACGGCAGAGCTTGCAGCGCCCGGCACGCCGGTGGCGGGCGGCAGCAGGGCACAGCCGCAGCCTAAAGTAAGGGCAAGGGCAGTGCAGACTGCCCCGCAGCCGATACGCAAGACAACACGCTTCATAAAAAACACTCCTTTGCAAAAAACAGGGAGGAAAATTTTTCCGTTCATTCAGAATACGAAACAGCCGCATTTTTCATTGCAGAACTTGCAGAAAAATGCGGCTAAAAACGGTTACAATTACATTACAGCTGCGCCGGGGCATGGGACGCTTCTGCCTTGTCCATCTGCTCCAGCTGCCGCAGAAAGGCCAGCAAAAAGGGCAGAGAAATGAAGCAGGTGAGCGTATCCGCAATGGGCTGGCAGAGCTCCACGCCCACAAGCCCCAGCACCCGGGGCAGTACAAGGATCAGCGGGATAAAGCACACGCCCTGCCGGCAGCAGGCCAGAAAGGTGGCACGCCCGGCCTTGCCCACGCTCTGGAAGGTCATGTTGGTCACCACGATCACCGGCTGCAGAAGGATGGCAAAGCACTGGTAGCGGAAGGCGGGCAGCGCCACGGCGGTGACCGCCGGGTCATCCCGGAACAGGCGGATCAGGTTTTCATCGTTCCACCAGCACACCGCGATCAGCACCACCAGCAGCGCAAAGGCGGCTTTCAGGGTAAAGACGGCGGCCTGTCGTACCCGGTGGTATTTGCGGGCGCCGTAGTTGAAGGACGCCACCGGCTGCAAGCCCTGTCCCACGCCGATGGCCACCGAGAGGATGAACATAAAAATGCGGGACACGATGCTCATGCCCGCCACGGCGGCATCGCCGTAGCTGCGGGCGGCAATGTTCAGCAGCATCCCGCCGATGCTGTTCAGCCCCTGACGGCCAAAGCTGGGCGCGCCGCCTGCAAGGATCTGCAAAAACTCGCGCGGCTCCCGGGTGACGGCGGAAAGCCGGAACTGGCTGACCGTTTTGCCTCGCAAAAACATATACAGCAGAATGCCAAAGCTGATGGTCTGGCTGAGGGCGGTGGCAATGCCGGCACCGGCAGTGCCCAGCCCCAACCCGAACATGAACAGCGGGTCCAGCGCAATGTTCAGCAGTCCGCCGGTGACCAGCCCGATCATGGCAAGGTTCGCCTTGCCCTCATACCGCAGGATGTTGTTCATCACCAGACTGGAGATCATCAGCGGTGCGGCAAGCAGGATGGGCCGGGCGTAGGCACAGGCATGGGGCAGAATGGTTTCGGTGCTGCCCAGCAGCATCATAAAGTCCGGCAGGGTGGCAAGGCCGACCACCGCCAGCACTACGCCAAAGGCCAGCGCCGTAAAAAAGCTGGTGGAAGCAAAGCGGGTGGCGGCGTGGGTATCCTGACTGCCCAAGCGGCGGCTGATGATGGTGCCGGAGCCGTGCCCCAGCATAAAGCCCAGCGCCTGTATGATAGCCATCAGGCTGGAAACGACGCCCACCGCGCCGGAAGCGCTGGTGGAGATGCGCCCCACAAAAAAGGTATCCGCCAGATTGTAGATGCTGGTGATCAGCATACTCAAAATCGTGGGCGCGGCAAGGCTGAGGATCAGCCGGGGGATCGGAGTCTCGGTCATTTTATGATACTGCACCGCAGTGCGGTCCTGCTGGGTCATGGGCAAATATCCTCCTTCAAAAACGAGAAAGCCGCCCCTTCCAGAGCGGCAGATAGTCCTGATGAAAACAGTATAACGCAGTTGCGACAAAATGTCGAGAGGGAGTAAAAACGGCCTTTCGCCCCTGCGAAGGGGCGAAAAAGCAGGCGAAAACAGGATGGTTTCTATATAAAGTGCTAAAGAATTGTCGAATTGCTTGTGAAAAATCACGATATGTGGTATTCTTTATAAGAAGGAATTGGAAAAATCTGTGCATTTTATGATTGGGAGGGATTTGTACATGAAATCCGTAGCACAAACTGTGATCGAGGCCGACCGCTTTTATACCATTGCCGCTCACACCGGCAATGTCATTCAGGCAGTGGAGGGCAGCAAGGACGGCGGCACTGTCCGTCTGGGCAAGTATGATCACAAGCCCGAGCAGGAGTGGAGCTTTGTCCGCGAGGGCGATGGTGTGTACCGCATCCGCAACCGTGCCTCCGGCAAGCTGCTGGATCTGACCATGACCGGCACTGCCAACGGCACATGGCTGCACCTGTGGGAGGACGTGGGCGGCACGTCCCAGATGTGGAAGGTGGAGCACACCCCGGAGGGCACCGTGCGTCTGCGCTCTTCTTGGGCAGGCGGCAAGTGCGTGGACACCGTGGGCATGGGTGCCGAGGTGGGCGCTGTGCTGCAGATCTGGCAGGAGGTGCCCGGCGGTGGTGACCAGCTGTGGGTCATCTCTGAGGTAAAGGACCGCGTAAAGCGTGCCGCCAAGGTTGAACAAGCGGCACCCGCTGCCGAGACGAAGGCCGCATCGGCCAAGGAAGCCGCTCCCGCCAAGAAGCCCGCAGCCCGCAAGCCCCGCACCGCCAAGAAGGTGGAGGAGAAGCCCGCTACGCCAGCCGCAAAGGCTGCAGAGCCGGTCAAGGCAGAAAAGCCCGCTGCAAAGAAGGCTGCTAAGGCAAAGGCTGAGCCTGCTGCTCCCGCAGTAGAGGTGAAGGCAGCTCCCGCCGTGGCAACCAAGGCCGAGCCTGTTACTAAGGCTGAACCGGCTGCCAAGGCAGCGCCTGCAGCGGAAGCCAAGACTGCCCCTGCCGCCGCAAAGCCCAAGGCAAAGCGTGCACCCTGCAAAAAGACCGTAAAGAAGTAAGAAATCATAAAAAGCAAAAAATCGGACAGACCGCAGTCTGTCCGATTTTTTGCTTTTATAGAAGCTTTTTATGCAGCAGGGGAGGCAGCATCATCGCTCTGGGCAGCGGTCTGCACGAACTGCACGATGCTCTCGATGGTCTTGCGCAGCTGCACAAGGCTTTCCACGTCAGAGTCCTGCATCCGGGAGGTGGGAGCGGTTACCACGGTCTGGGAGGCAGTCACCGTGCCGGAAAGTTCTGCATGGATGTGGTGGGCGGGCACGTCCAGCAGGATGTGCACCTTGGGGGACAGGGTCTTGAGCAGACCCTGCTTTTCGATGCCCAGAATCAGCTGCGGCGCGTCCTCCCCGGCGGCGAGATTCGGCAGCTGAAGGTAGAGGTAACCCTTCTTGGCGTTGGCGGGCTGCACGGTTTTGAGCTGTTTCAAGTCCAGCTGGAAGTCGTTCACCTGCTGCAAGCCGGTGGCGGCGGGGTCTACCCCCAGCAGGGTGGCCAGCTGGTCTTGGGAGATGTAGCTGCCCAGCGACCAGCCCGGCAGCAGCAGGCTTGCCAGCGGATACTCGGCCACGACCGTGCTGCGCAGCTTGTTGTACAGCTGCCCGGCGTCGTAAAGGGTCTCTTCCTCGCTGATGTACATCCGGGTCAGAGGGGCATCGTTGACGGTGCTGGTGCCCGCCGGGTACAGCGCCAGCTGCACTGCCCGGGGGGTGTACTGGCCGGTCAGACTGCCGGTGGTGCCGCCGAATTTGTCCAGCAGGGCGTAAAGAGCAGGGGGCTCGGCCTCGGTGGAGGTGATGGTGTAGTCCAGTGCAAAGCTGGCACCGCTCTGGAATGCCTTGATCTTGCGGCTGACCAAGCTGTACAGCACTGCCGCAGCCACCACGCACACCAAAACCAGACACAGCAGAACGATCAGCGCCGCCCGCAGACCGGTGCGCTTTTTGTGGGAAGATGCCATGGGAAACCTCTCCTTCCGGTAAAACGTATTTGTTCCAGCATAACGGAACTGCACGCAAATGTCAAGCGCCGCAAACTGCGGACAAAACAAAAAACCTGAAACATTTCTGTTTCAGGTTTCTGGCGGAAAGATGGGGATTCGAACCCCAGAACGCTTTTGACACGTTACACGATTTCCAGTCGTGCGCCTTAGACCAACTCAGCCATCTTTCCACATCTTTTGTTCTGCCTTTGGGCGGGTGCCCTTGGCGCTCCACTATAATACCTGAAAGCAGGCTTTTTGTCAAGGATTTTTTTGAAAAAAATCAGACTTTTTTAAAAATGACGAAAAAACGCGAGAAAGTATTCTGCCACATGGATGGAAAACACAAAAAGCCCTTGACGCACCTTAAAAATAGGTCTATATTGAGGGCAAAGAGCACTGCGGTGGGTCATTTTGTGCCGCAGCGGCGGGAAATATAAGGAGGATGCTTTTATGACTTATTCTGAAGTGCTTGCCAATGCCCGTACCTGCATTGGTCAATACTGCAAGGCCTGCCCGGTGTGCAACGGCGTGGCCTGTAAAAACCAGATCCCCGGCCCGGGTGCCAAGGGCGTGGGCGATACCGCTATCCGCAATTATAATAAGTGGGCGGACATCCGGGTGAATATGGACACCCTGTGCCCCGGCGGTGCACCGGACACCACGCTGGAGCTGTTCGGCAAAAGCTTCCGCTATCCCTTCTTTGCTGGCCCCGTGGGCGCGGTGAACCTGCACTACTCCGATACCTACACCGATATGACCTATAACGATGTACTGGTGCGTGCTTGTGCCGAAAACGGCATTGCTGCCTTTACTGGTGACGGCACCAACCCCACCGTGATGGAGATGGCTACCCGCGCCATCGGCGCTGCGGGCGGCTGCGGTGTGCCCACCATCAAGCCGTGGAACATCGATACCATCCGGGAGAAGATGGCACAGGCCAAGGACAGCGGCTGCTTTGCCGTGGCCATGGATGTGGATGCAGCGGGTCTGCCCTTCCTGAAGAACATGACCCCGCCCGCCGGCAGCAAGAGCGTGGAGGAACTGGCCGAGATCGTGCAGCTGGCAGAGCGTCCCTTCATCGTCAAGGGTGTGATGACCGTCAAGGGTGCACTGAAGGCAAAGCAGGCCGGTGCCGCTGCTATCGTGGTGTCCAACCACGGCGGCCGTGTGCTGGATCAGTGCCCCGCTACCGCCGAGGTGCTGCCGGAGATCGCCGCAGCCCTCAAGGGCACCGGCGTGAAGGTACTGGTGGACGGCGGTATCCGCACCGGTGTGGATGTGTTCAAGGCGCTGGCGCTGGGAGCAGACGGCGTTTTGATCTGCCGCCCCTTCGTGACTGCTGTCTACGGCGGCGGCACAGAGGGCGTGAAGTGCTACATTGATAAGCTTGCCGGAGAACTGGCCGACACCATGCAGATGTGCGGTGCCCATACGCTGGCCGAGATCACCCCGGATATGGTGCGGGTCTGATTTTTCTGCGTAGAGAACGATTTTAATGGCCTCCGCCTTGCTCTGGCCATATTCAGCGGAAAGAATCTTATTTATAGAATAATGCCGGGCAGACTGCGGTCTGCCCGGCATTGTATTTTCACGAGAGGGGTCGAAGTGGAGGACGGCGGCTGCTGAAAATCGTCTTACTTCAAAGTGCCGTCCAGCACCTGCTGGTAATACCACGGCTTCGGGGCGTGGAAGGTCTTGCCGCTGAGAAAGGCAAAGTCCGGCTGGGTGAAGCGGGGCATGGTCAGCTCCCATGCGCACAGCGCCTGATACTTCAGCTTCAGCTCCCGGTTGGCGCTGTTGTTGCCGTACTTGCTGTCGCCAAGGATGGGGCAGCCGATGCTTGCCATATGGGCGCGGATCTGGTGGGTGCGGCCGGTGATCAGCTGTACCTTCAGCAGGGCCAGACGGCCGGAGACGGCGATGGTCTCGTACCGGGTCTCTACCTCCTTGGCACCGGGCTGCTTGTCCTCCACGATCTTCACGATGCCGCGGTCAGCGTCCTTCAGCAGATAGCCGCCCAAGGTGGCGTCCGGCGGCATGGGACGGCCAAAGGTGACGCAGAGGTAGGTCTTTTGCACCTCACGGTTCTTGATGGCGGAAAGGAACAGCTCCTCGGCCTCCGGGGTCTTGGCAATGATCACAAGGCCGCTGGTGCCGGTGTCCAGCCGGTGGCACAAGGCGGGGGTGTACAGGTCGTTCTCCTTGTACTCGCCCTGCTTGTTCAGGTACAGCAGCGCACGGTTCAGCAGAGTATCGTCCTCCGGGCCGTCCACGGCAACGCCGGCGGGCTTGTTCACGATCAGGATCTGCGGGCAGTCGTACACCACCTGCGCCGGGGTGCGGGCGTTCTTCCACGCGGGGCCTTCCACCCGGCGGTCGGCGTCCAGAACGTCGTCCAGAATGAACAGCTTGATCTCATCGCCCGCCATCACGCGGGTGGAAAGCGGCTGCTTTTTGCCGTTCAGCTTGATCTTGTTCTCCCGCAGCGCCTTGTTCAGGCGGCCGGGGGTCAGGGCAGGGTACTGCTGGGTCAGATAATTGTCCAGCCGGGTGGGGGCAAGACACTTTACTTTTAAAATTTTCACGGGAAATTCCTCTCTATCTTAAAATCAGTCGCAATAGAATGGGTTCTTGATTCGTTTTTATTGTAGCGGAATAAATCTGCCGCGTCAAGAAAGAAGGTATTTTTATGAACTTGAAATATAAGATTCTGGCTGTTCTGGCTGCGGGCATCGCATTGACGGCCTGCGGCGGCTCCGGCACCCCCGCCAGCACCCCCGCATCCAGTGCAGTGCCGGCCTCGTCCCATGTGGCAGAGGAAGGGGTCACGGAGCCCATCAACATGCTGACGTGGACGCTGGATGACCTCGACAGGGAGGACACGGTCACCTTTATTCCGGCGGAGATCACCTCCGGTGTGCAGGGCGGCAACCTGACTGCAAAAATCTTCAGCTATGACCTTTATAAAAAAGAAGATGTTGAAAAACTTGCCGTTGGGGATCAGATCACCCTCCACGAAGAGGGGGCTGCATGGAACCAGTTTGTGACCGTTGCAGTGGAGAGTATCGAGAAAAACGATCAGTACCATCTTGTCACCATCAATGGCGGCATGGAGGAGCAGTACGGTCTTGACCTGAAGCTGGAAGATGATGCCTACCGGACGATGACCTTTGACGATTACCCTGTCTACTATGAGATGGGAGAAAAGACGATGCCGCTGGCAGAGGATGTAGTGCTGAAGGACAGTTCTGCCGACCCGCAGGCCGAAGCCGTGGAGACTACGGGCGCGGATGCAGTGGCAGCAGCGATCAATGCAGACCCCGATAACTGGACCACCTATAATACCACGCTGGTGGTGCAGGGCGGCAAGGTGCTGGAGGTGCGCCGCATCTGGGTGCCGTAAATTTTGCTCAAAACCGTTGACAAACGTTTTGCGTAT